>ERZ1027085.257-NODE-257-length-31206-cov-6.201085_pt1 | contig 31206 bp, 19 predicted proteins | sample MGYA00519415_ERZ1027085 | MGnify/ENA primary metagenome ERZ1027085 (study PRJEB26926, sample SAMN06164436) | human gut metagenome | biome: ENVO:00009003; feature: ENVO:2100002; material: ENVO:00002003 | host: Homo sapiens | place: USA | collected 2012 ...
CTTAAAAACATTTACATTTGTAATATTGTTTAACAACCACAAGGTGTCGCACAACAACTCATCAAAGCAAGCAGCGCAATCAAAAAGGCAATTTTGTATTTCATACAAGTATATTTTGTTCCTAAAATTGCGATGCAAAGGTAAATATTTTTTTTGAATACAATGTATGTGAATGTGAAAATAAAAGAAAAATTTCTTTATTTGCATTGTGTTGAGTTTGAGTAATCTATCTAATATTAATAACTCGTACTATTATGAAAAGTTCATTTTTAGCAGACTTTAAAAAATTTGCCATGCGAGGCAATGTCATCGACATGGCTGTCGGTGTAATTATCGGTGGCGCTTTTGGAAAAATCGTATCTTCGGTTGTCGCCGATATCATCATGCCACCTCTCGGGTTACTGATCGGCGGTGTCAACTTTACAGATTTAAAATGGGTGATGAAAGGGCCTGAAGTAGTCGATGGGGTAGAACAGGCTGCGGTTACACTTAATTATGGTAATTTTTTACAAGCAACCTTCGACTTTTTGATTATTGCTTTTTCTATTTTCTTGTTTATTCGACTTTTGACGAAGTTAACGGAAAAGAAAAAGGAAGAACAAACGGCTCCTGCTCCTGCTCCTGCTCCTGCCCCGGCTCCTTCCGAAGAGGTGAAATTGTTGTCGGAAATTCGGGACTTGTTAAAGAAAAACGAAGAATGAGAAGGAGCTCGTTCTCTGCGAAAAATAATAATGCCGCTTTCTTATCAGAAGCGGCATTATTATTGATGACAGGTTTTATAAATTATCCTATGATATACTTGCTTTTGGGCAGGTAGGATAACAAATATACGAATATGTAAACCGTAATAAATGTACACACGGCGATCAAGGGAATTGTGACATAGGCCGCATCCGAGATAGACTTGAATAGTCCATAATAGAAATTTAGAAACAGAATGTGGGCTAAGTACATTCCATAGCTTTTTATCGATATATCCGACAGCAGTTTGCAGGCTGCATTTTTCCCTTTTAAAGATAATCGGCCGATTAGAGAGAAGAGGCCTAATGTCATCAGGAATACATTTACCGTACAGAATCCCCAACTAAGCTCCAATTCGGGCACAGTGGGAACCGTATCGATACGTGAACAGAAAATCCCGGCCGAGAGCGCGAAACCGACTATGAGTATTATCCAAGATAATGCCGCAGAAGGATAGCCGAATCTTTTCAGATAATATCCTAAAATGAAGTATCCGATGAATCCCGTGAAGTAATAGAGCAACGGTGTGTCGTTCCAGAATGCTTCGCCAAGCACTTCGGGATAAACTAAATGAATATACGGGAGAAAAGTTGTGATTATCCACAAGCCGAGATATCCTTCCAGTTCTCGTTTAGAGGCTTGTTGTAACCAGGGGGAAATAATCGGGGTTACCAGATAGAGCCCGATTAACATGTAAATATACCATAAATGACCTATTTCACACCCGAAATTCACAGGAATGTGTAAAATATTAAGTGCCATTTGGCTAAAAGAATCCCCACGGCTTAATACGTAGTATCCGGCATATAATACACACCATGCGATGAATGGATATACGATTCGGGTGAAACGCTTGCGAAAAAATGTAGAAATTTTGTCTTGCATAGGGAGTAACAAGAATCCCGACAGCATGACGAATAGAGGTACAGATGATCGGCATAATGTGGTTATGATACCAATCCAAAAAGTATTGCTTCCGGTAACAACCGTTCCTCCTTCTCCTATATAGTAAAATTCGCTGGCATGTTGTTGAATGACCAAGTAACAGGCAATAACTCTCAATAAATCGAGTGAATAATTGCGATTCTTAATCATGAAAATAATTGTTTATGAAATGTTCGTGATGAATTTTATCGAATAATTAGTTGAAACGTAGTTTTTCTCCAATGACAGTAGTTAGTATTGTTCTTTTTCATTGGGAAAATCTTGTGTTTTCACGTCTTTTACGTAGGCTTGTACCGCTTCGGTGATCGTTGTACTTAGATCGGCGTATCGACGAAGGAACCGTGGGGAAAAACCTTTGTTGATGCCTAACATGTCGTGCATGACGAGGACTTGTCCGTCTACACCACCACCGGCTCCGATACCGATGACCGGAATGGTTACTTCCTGAGCTACCCGGGTGGCCAATGCTGCCGGAATCTTTTCGAGAACAAGACTGAAACACCCTATCTCTTCGAGAAGATGAGCATCCTCGATGAGTTTATTGGCTTCTGCCTCTTCACGAGCACGAACGGTATATGTACCGAATTTGTTAATGGATTGTGGTGTCAGACCTAAATGCCCCATAACGGGTATCCCGGCACTGAGTATGCGCTCGATGGATTCACGGATTTCGGCTCCGCCTTCCATCTTTACACAGTCGGCATGCGTCTCTTTCATGATTCTGATTGCCGAGGCAACAGCTTCTTTGGAATTGCCCTGATAGGAGCCGAATGGCATATCGACGACGACTAAGGCACGTTTAACGGCTCGGACAACCGATTTCCCATGATAAATCATTTGGTCGAGAGTAATAGGTAACGTCGTTACATTTCCGGCCATTACATTGGATGCTGAGTCGCCTACCAGAATGACATCGATTCCGGCTTGGTCTATAAGAGTCGCCATTGAAAAGTCATAGGCGGTTAACATCGAAATTTTTTCGCCGCGGAGTTTCATTTCCATCAGGCGGTGAGTCGTTACTTTACGAGTATCTTCGGTATATGTAGACATAATTTTGATTGTTTGAATTTCGGGACAAAGGTACACTCAAATTTTTATATTGCAACCTTTTTCACTTTTCAATCTTGTTTTCTGTATATTTGCATAAAGTGTAGAATGGATTGATTGTACGGGGCGATCCTCTTTGCACCCGGAGGCGGAAACACAGATCGTGCAGATATGATTGCGGTTTTTCTGTGATTACAGTCAGCCGATTCTATTTGTTTGAATGAGTATTTATAGTATGGAGAAAGAAAAGTCGTCTCGGGAAGTTCCCGGTTGGTTCAAGATTTTAATTCTTATAACGGCTTTGCCGGTTTTTGCGTGGCCGTGGTTGATGAACCGAGCAACGTTTGTATTTGTCGAAAAAGCCGCTGGCGATGCTTTACCTTGGGCTTTGGTCATGTTATTGCCTTTGTATGTGGTTTTATCTACGTGGATTAGTTATCGGGTGTATAGTACCCGACGAGAGATTTCGTGGATTTTACAAGGTTTGCAAATGCTGGTATATTGGGCCTTGTTTGTTTTGATTTTTTAATCCGTGATTACGGATTGTATAGATCGGGATTGGAAAAATTGATAATGTTCATTACCATTTCATAGGCTTGTTTGGCCGGGCTGTTTGGATTGATTTCTATGGCTTTCAGATAGTTCTCGATTGTGAGTTTCCAGTTTCCTTGTTTCCAAAAGACCAGTCCTTTCAAGTAGTATGCCTTGTCGTCTTTCGAGTGGTTCGAGAGCCATTCGTCGATGTATGCAAGAGCTTTTTCCAAATTGTTTTCTGCGATGAGCCGGTTTATTTTTTCTGAGTCCATTTGCTGCTTTCTTTTGGGCAAAGATAGTGTAAACCGAGGGCAGAAACAAATATGCTTGATAATATGACAACGGGGAAGTCCTACTCTTAGGACTTCCCCGTTGTTTCAATTTGCATCTTTGATTAATGGGTTAGTTTTTCGGGTTTGGGTAGTTCTAATTCGTTCCCTTCGGGAGCCAAGATAAAACCTTTGTTGTTCCATGTGCGCAGATAGCCGCCGATGTTGTTGTTAATCATCAGTAGCTGGAATGCATGTTTGCCTTTTTGCAAAGCGATGGAATTACGTGTGCGAGAATGGCGTATGAGTTTACCGTCGTTACTGATGATGACCTTTCCGTCTATTCTCAGTTCGTCCATTTCGGAGGAAAAATAGTATATGCCATCGGCGGGAACTTCGAAGTAGCCGGTGTAGCAGTATGCTCCTTTGTCTTCGATATCCGGTTTGAATTCAAAATCTTTGACAATCTTCGGTACACTCCAATGCGCTCCATCGAGGTCTTTTACAAAATAGAGGTTTCCCTCGGTACGTCTCAACTCGATACCGGGTTGGGTGCTTTTTTCGGTAGCCGGCATGAGCTTTTCGTGAACTACTTTGATAGAGCGTACCGGACTTAATTTCCCTGAGGGGAGCATAGTGGCTATTTTGACTGTTACATCTTTATTGAAATATAACGGCTTTTCGTATTTTGTCGAACTTGTTTGAGGATCACTTCCATCGGTCGTATATACCATAGGATAGTTACGGCTGTTGTGGAACGTCAGCGTGGTATTTTCGGTATATGCAATACGGTCGGCCATAGGGCCTTCGGGCATGGGTATGTGGTAGTTGATGTGGTGCATATCGAGTCGGATCAATTGATTGTCGAGCCGACGAGTGAAAGAGTTGTAATCTTTTTTCTCTTTGGGTGTCCAATCCAATTCTGCCAAAGCCAGCATGCGGGGATATAACAGGTATTCGGTATACTCGGGGGTTACGGCATATTCGGTCCACATGTTGCATTGTGCTCCTAAAACGTGGTGACGCAAATTTTCTGGAATTTTTGGAGATTTGGGGTCGTAGCTATAAGTTTTTTCGAGAGGGAGTCCGAATCTAATGGCAATGGGTTCGGTTTCGACAGCTCCTTGTCCATGATCTATATACATCCATTTGGAGGGTGTCATGATAACATCGTGTCCCATAGAAGCGGCGGCAATTCCTCCTTCTTCTCCTCTCCAAGACATCACTGTCGCCGATGGAGCCAGTCCTCCTTCGAGAATTTCGTCCCAGCCGATCATCGATTTTCCATGAGCAAGGATTATCTTTTCGATACGGTGAATGAAATAGCTTTGCAGTTCGTGGGCATCTTTCAAGTTTTCGTCTTTGATTCTTTTCTGGCATTTGGGGCATTCGTTCCATCTTACTTTGGGGCATTCGTCACCGCCGATATGGAAGAATTTGCCGGGAAACAGAGGAATGACTTCTTCGAGAATGTCTTGTAAGAATTCAAAAGTTTTGTCATTCCCGGCGCAATATACGTTGTCTTCCACGCCCCATTTGTTGCGTAGTTCAAACGGGCCTCCTGTACATGAATATTCGGGGTATGCGGTCAAAGCGGCAAGTGCATGTCCGGGAAGTTCTACTTCGGGGATAACGGTAATGTACCGCTCTGCTGCGTAAGCAACGACTTCTTTGATTTGTTCCTGTGTGTAGAAGCCCCGATGTATGCTTCCATCGGCGTTCCGGCGTACAGAGCCAACCTCGGCGAGACGGGGATATTTTTTTATTTCTATGGTCCACAGATGGTCGTCGGTCAAGTGCCAATGGAAATAATTCATTTTGAACATGGCCATGATGTCGAGTTGTTTTTTTACAAATTCCACGTCGTGGAAGTGGCGACATACGTCGAGCATCATACCTCGGTATCCATAGGCGGGTTCATCTTTGATTTCCACACAAGGGATTTCCCATGCTACGTTATCGATAATCGTTTCGCTCTCGATTTGGGGAGGAAGCAACTGCATAACCGATTGCATGCCATAAAAGACTCCTTGCGGAGTTTTGGCTTTGACAATTACCTTTTTGGGGGTTACGGTCAGTTGGTAGCCTTCGTTCCCTATTTTTAGCGACTTGTCTATTTGCAGACTGATAGCGTTTGAGCTCCCGCTGTTTTTTATATTTAGATTGTATCCTGTGGAGTATAGGATTTTTGACTGGAAATAGGCAGCTACTTTTTTTAAATCAGCTCTTTGGGTTTTCCCAATGGCAAAAGAGGTTTTGGAATTTAAAATAAAATGTCCGTTTTTCTGAACCAAACTTTGGGGAGTGGGAGTGATGTCCAAATGGTTGTCTTGACCCATGATTACAGAACTCGATAGGACGAGAAGACAAATCCATAGGCAAGAAATAGAAAGTGCTCTTTTCATTATAAATAATTTTTATGAGATGAATAATAGGGTCGTTAGTTTTCTCCGTAGTTTACAGTAATGTTGATTACATTCATGTTGTTTACTTCTATTTCGACAGTTTGGTATCCCGATTTTTTGAAGATGAGATATTCGTGATTGCCGGTAGTGAATTTGAACTGACCTTTTGCGTCGGTAACAGCAATGGTTTTTCCGGTGCTTTTTTCAATAATCTGCATATCGGGAACGAGGGTCGCCTGCACGTCACGCACTTCTCCTTTCACTTCCATTTGGCGGGAACTTTTTTTGTTTTTAGGTTTTACGATTTCGTCATTTCCGATAGTCGATGGTTCTCCGGCCACGATGGTTTTCGACAAAATGATATTATTCGATGCTTGTCCTACTTCCAAAATGAACTCGCCGGCTTCGACGAAGCGTTGGTTTTTCTCGTCGACCAAATAGAGATCGGAGATGGGTACTTGAAGTTGTACGGTGCGGGTTTCACCGGGCGCTAATTCTATTTTTTTGAAGTCACGCAGTTGTTTTACCGGTGTCACATAGGTACTGGCTTTATCTCGGACATATAATTGAACTACTTCTTTACCGGTGTATTTCCCTGTATTTTTTACTTCTACTGTGGCGTGTATCGTGTCGTTCAATTCGTATTTGTCTTTATCGGTGGAGAGATTCTTATAAACGAACGAGGTGTAGGAAAGTCCGTATCCGAAACTATATAGAGCCGAAGGAGCCGAGAAAACATAGTCCCGTCCGGGTGAGTCGTAGCTTCCGGGGTTTTTGTAGAATCCACGGTCGGACGGCAGATAGTTGTAGTAGACAGGCAAATGTCCGGTGCTGCGAGGGAAAGAGAAAGTGAGTCTTCCCGAAGGAACGACTTCTCCGAATAGGATATCGGCAATGGAGTTTCCGGCTTGTTCACCGGCATACCATTGGACGAGTATAGCGGGCAAATTGTTCTTTTCCCATTCTATGACAAAAGGTTTTCCTGTTACCAATACAAGTATGACGGGAGTGCCGGTTCGATATACTTCGCGTATTAGTTGCGATTGCGCTCCGGTGAGGTTCAAATCGTTCAGGTCGAACCCTTCTCCGCAAGTGGAGCTTTTGTAGTCACGGGCCAAAGCGGCACTGGCGCTACCGCCGAAAATTACGGCTACTTCGCTGTTTTTGGCTGCTTCGACCGCTTCGGCTATTCCCGATGTGTCCAATGATGTGAGACTGCAACCTTTGGCGTAGTGTATGGCGGTGTTTTTGTTTACCCGGTTCTTGATACCTTGTAGCGGGGTGACACCGTCTTTGTTGTTGCGGCTCCAAGTGTAATCTCCGAATTGGACTTGGTCGGCATTGGGCCCGATAATGGCGATCGATTTCAGGCTTTTGGTATCGAGCGGCAATAGCTGGTTTTCGTTTTTCAGCAGAACGGTCGATTCGTCGGCAATCGTTTTGGCGAGTTTAACGCTTTCCGGGGAGTGTCGTTTACGGTTTTTGAAGGTTTTGCCGTAAGGGTCTTCAAAGAGTCCCATAGCGAATTTTGCGAATAAAACCCGGCGGACGGCCGTGTCGAGAATTTTTTCATCGAACTGGCCTTTTTCGATCAATCCTTTCAGGAAGGGATAGCATTTGCTCGATGCCTCGGCATCGAGCCCGGCGGAAATGGCTTGAATGGCGGCCTCAGAGGAGTTGCGGGCTGTGAAATGCAATGTTTTGAGCATTTCGATAGCACCCCAGTCGGAATATACATATCCTTTGAAGCCCCATTCGTCACGAAGTATATCGGTAAGCAGATAATGTGATGCTGAGTTGGGTATATGGTTCCAAGAGTTATAGGTCGACATGACTGCCAATATTCCGGTGTTTTTAACAACCATTTCGAACGGTTTGAGATAGATTTCGTGCAAATCTCGTAATCCGCATTCTACCGAGGCTAAATTTAATCCGCTCAACGGGTTGCCGTGCGGGCCGTAATGCTTCAACATGGGCGATATGCCGTTTTCGAGATACCCCGAAACCTCCTCGATGCCGAAAAGGCCGCATAGATATGGGTCTTCCCCATAGGACTCTTCGACCCGTCCCCAACGTAAATCGCGTACTACGTCTATACAGGGGGATAGAACTTGTCGAAATCCCATGCTGTGGAGATCGTTGGAAATCATTTGCGTTTTCTTTCGTGCCAGTTCGGGATTAAAGGTGCTCCCCAAAGCGATGTTTTGGGGATATATGGTGGCTCCGTCGTGCACAGCACCGTGCAGAGATTCTGCAACTGTGAAGATGGGTATTCCCAACCGGGTTTTTTCTACCATGTATTTTTGAATGAGATACATGCTTTTAGCGCAATTGTCGCCGGTGAGGGGAAAGCCTTCGACAAATCCCCATGAAGTATTACCTGCCCAATCGGTCAGTTTTTTCATATCGAGCTCTTGCCCGTTAAAAATTTTCGAAGAGTGTATGTGCCGTATTTGTGCGATTTTTTCATCGACAGTCATACGGTTCAGCAAGTCTTCTACGCGTTCCTCGATGGGGAGATTTTTGTTTTTGTATGGTAGGGATTGGGCTTTTGCCATATCGAGGGTCGATGTGGCGGTGAGAAGGGATAAAAAGGCTATAAAAATTTTGTGTCGCATAATGTGGTATGTTTTTAAGGATTCTGTTTCTGTAAAAAGACAACCGACATAGGCTTTTTTACATAGGAGAACCGGGATATTTAAATGTTTTTATAGGTTTGTTGTAATTCGATGAAGTATTTTTTATAGATTTCTTCAACAGCAGAAATCGCATTTCCGGTAGAGGTACTATCGTAGCGTGTATCGGAGTCGACCCAATTTTTTTCGATTTGGAAATAATCGGGTTCTTGTGCGGTTTCTCCTCTCAATAGAGCCAGTTTGTAGTCGACCCATGCTTCCCAACGAGGCAGATACATGTCTCTCATCAATCCGCTCCATTCTTTAAGGGCGTAATCGTGGAGTTTTGAGTCGTGGTTTGTCCAAGTGGTAATTTGTCTTTTTGCGTTTGCAACGAAACGCTCCTGTTCCTGAGGCGTACAAGCGGCGTTGCGTGCTTGGTTTATCCATGTTCCTACATTGAACTCTTTGCGGGTGGACAGCAGTTTGTCTTCGTCTCGAATGAGAGCGAGGAATTTGGAGGAATAGGTTTGAAATCCTTTTAAATCGTTTCGATAAAAGGCGTTTACCGCCTGTTTGTGAAGATATTTTGCGTAATCACCTAAAACTTGTCGTGTGAGATCTACCAAATCATATTGATAGGTTTCGGATTGTGCGAATTCGTGTCGGACATTATACATGCATTCCCATGCTGTAACGATTTCTGCGGGATCATAGAAAATCTCGGCAGTACCCCATGACGAGGCGTGTTTGATTGTATCGGAGGGGCGTGCACATATATAAGATTCGACGGGCCCTCCTATTTCATTGTGACATTCGTAAATGGTTTTCGACAGAATTTCCCAAGCTCGATTGCAGTTTGGATCGGCTTTACCGTACCGATATTGCGTATATTGGTTCACCCAGTCTTTTATATCGATGCTATCTTCTCTCCAAGCCATGTCGTATACCATGTCATATACGACGGGAATCGTACCGATTCCCTCGGGAGCTGTTCCTATTCCACATAGGTTTTTTCCCAACGGGTGGTTTTTGGCAAAGACTACTCCTGAGGCATAACTGCTCATTTTGCCATGCAGCCCTGTTTTCCCGCCGAAATTGGGCAGTGCGCACCAAATCCAGTCGTGGTGCATGTGTCCTTCGGCTTTGTAAAACAACGAGTTTTTTATGCCGCCCCATTGGGGACGCTCGCATGCCATGAGGTCGAGAATGATGGCCTCGCCATGTTCCAACCCTTCCAATAGGTCGCGCATGGGATTACGTTGCCAGCCTTGTATGATCCATACAGCTTCTGGGGTTTTGCGTCTCATGGCTTGCAGTATTTTTTTAGCCGCGGCTTTTACATCGATACCTTCCGACTGACCTCCTTCGTGGAATGGGTCTCCGGCAAAATAGACGGCTTTACCGAACAGTTTTTCCTGTTCTTCGTAGTATATGTCGGCGATTTTATCGAAAAGGGGATCGTTCGGATCTAGGAACGCAGGACGCTGATAGGTTTGCCATTCACCTTGTTCCTTGATGTTGGCTTCGGGGAATTTTTCTTTTAAACTGTTGGGAACCATGCCATAGAATCCCTGAAAGACGGGAGCCATACCCAACTCTCTCATGCGACGCAGCATTTTTTGTTGGAGGTCGGTTTGCCGGTCTATGAATTTTTGGGAAACGGGGCCACCGAAGCCTTCGAGATTACCCATGAGCCACCACGCTTCATAGCCGGCTCCGGGAAGGAATTCCGATATTTCTTTTTCGTTATATCCCAGTCTTTTGAGCGTGTTTTGCCAAACGGCGTACTGGCTGTTGACAGCCATGAGAGGGAGATTGACACCTTGTAGGGCCATGCGGTCTATTTCTTTTTCCCATTCTTCCCACCCCCAAAAAGCCATAGAGTAGCTATATGTGCAATAATTCAGATAATACCGCAGGGGTTGAGAGGCTTCGATATGAACCGGTTCACCGACTGCGGGCAGTGTATCGGGTATGGAAGCCAGATTATCGCCACACCAAGAAACAGAGGCATGGCAATAGTGGCGCAGGTAGTGGTTTAGTCCGCGTGCCATAGAGATTCCGTTATTCCCTTGTATCTCTATTTTATCGCCATTCTGCCTTAGTTCGAAGAAATCTTTTTCGGCAGGAACGAGCGTAAAGATGAAATCATCGGAGTGCGATGGCACAATGCGTTCGGCGAGCCGGGCGGCAGAGTCTGTATATTCCGGAGTCCGGGAGCAAGAAGTGATCCATAAGGCTATGAGTCCTATGAATAAGAGACAGTGTCTTAACATGGCTTTATGATAGTTTCAATTAAATTTATTTACATATAATGTCCGTGAATACAGGATAGTGGTCCGAAATTTCACCCAAATCTATCGTTTTTTCCTCGATATTTATTTCTCGCACGATTTTGCTGTCGACTATCTTTATCTTATTCTTCCCTTTTTTGCTCAATAAAATGAAGTCGATCAATGCGCCGTTGTCGGTTCTTCCGGGGATCGTGTTGCCGACAGTGTCGCTTGCAACGATAAAATCTTTTTCGTATAGAGGGAAAGATGCGCTGTTTCGCGACCAGCGGAAAGAATCATTGAGGTCTCCGGCCACGAATACGGGTTTTTTCATTTCGCGGGAGTCGTTGCAAATGATTTTAGTTCCTTGTCTGCGTTTTTCGTTATTGAGGTCGGAATGTGTGGCGATGAATACAAATTTTTCGAGTTCCAGTTGAATGGCCGCTCTCGGCTCGTCTCCCGGGAGATAAGCGATGTACCGGGAGACAATCGGCAGATTTTTTCTAACCAATGCGCCGCAACCGATGCTTCCCTTCTTGTCGAAGCGAGCCGCATTGGCATACACATCGGTATATTCGATTCCTGTATGTTCGGCTATTTCGTGCAGCAGATAACGGTTTCCCCGGCTTTGAGAGGCACTGTCCAATTCTTGCAAGGCGATGACGTCGGCATCCAAAGCTTTGATGACTTGTGCAAGTTTTTTCACGTTGCTTTCGTTAATTTCTCCCGGATCATAACCTCCTTTACAATAGTGGGTGTTGTAAGTGAGTAGTCTGATTGTTCCCGGGGCTTTGGGATAGGACTGCGGTTTTACCGAGAACAATGTCCCGGCCAAAACGATGGAGAGTAATATCGCTTTCTTCATGATGTGTTTTATGTGTTTGTCGGCTGTTTTTGTAGGGATAAAAAGAACTCGAAGTTCATTGATATGGACTTTGATAATTGTATAAATAAGTTTAATAAGAATGGCTTATCTCTTGATAATCTTTCCTTTGAATGTCGTGCCGTTATCTGCGAAAATTTCCACGATGTATATTCCGTTCGATAAAGAGGAGATGTCGACCGATGCCGTGCCGGGGTTATTTGCCTCTAATTGTTTTTGACCGGTCATCGAGTAGATGTTTATTTTTCTGACGGGGGATTCGCTTTGAATGTTTAATGTGTTTTGTACTTGGGTGGGATATATTTGAATCGAATTGCTTCGGGTGGCATTTTCGATTCCGCTTAGCCCGGGAATCTCGATGTCTACATAAACGGGGTAGTGGTCGGATATCGATCCTAAGTCAATGACAGACCCGTTTACTTTCAACGTGCGGACAATGTGTGTCTCAACGATTTTAATTCCCGAGTTTTTATAATCTTTGAACAAGATATAATCGATGAGAGCCCCGTTGTCGGTCCGGCCCGGAATGGTGTTACCTTCCGTATCGCTGACGATAGAAAATTTATCGGCCAGTACGGGGAATGCGATTCCTCCGTTGCTCCATCGGTGAGAATCGTTCAAATCGCCGGCGAGGAAACAGGGTTTACGGATAAAGTCGGTTTCATTGACCAATGTGCTTGCGCTTTGGGTCCTTTTTGCATCGTTCAGGTCGAGGTGGGTTCCCATGAATGTGAATTTCTCGAAGTCCACCCGTACTGCGCTACGGGCTTCATCGCCTGCCAACGGGATAATCTTTTTCTTTACTACTTCCAAATCTTTTTTAAAGAGTAGTCCCGGACCTACTTTACCGCCATTGATGGGGGCTAAGCCTCCGAAGAAGTGCTGATAATCGAGCCCGGTGAATTCGGAGATTTGTTTCAACAGATCTCTCCTTCTACGGTCGCTCATGGCGCTATCCAATTCTTGCAGGGCAACTACGTCGGGGTCGAGGGCTTCGATAACCGAGGCAAGGCGCCGAGTGTTGTAATCGTCGATAGAGCCGGGGTCGCTTCCTCCTTTGCAATAATGAGTGTTGTAGGTGAGCAGACGAATGACATTTTCTTTTTTTGGGTATGTCTGAGCGTTCAAACTGATATTCAGACAGATAAAAAACGTGAGTAACAGAGTAATTTTTTTCATGATAGATGTTTTTGTTTTGAAAGCCGACGTGTTGTCGAAAAATTTTTGGCTATTTATATACAAGACAAATATATAGTGGAAAAGGGTAGTCTGCAAATTATTTTTTTTGAGAGGGAGCCGTTGGTCGTATCGGGGAATAATCGTTATTGGCGTTCTATGGCTGGGTGAAAGTATTGTGTTTTTGTTGGTGTTGTGGTTCAGTAGAAAGTTCATGGGGATAGACTTGAATGTTAATGAATGAGAGGGGGTAAAAAGATCGTTTGTCCTTGTTCATTCTTCTCAGTAGCGAGAAGAACGAACCAAGAAGCGCCGCCGCAGTTATCGGGCTTTTAGGCCCGTCGTTACGGTCGCCGCCGGGGTCTGCGGAACTCGCTTCGCTCGGACAGTCCTTGCCCTTTTTCTTCCGTCTCCCTTGCGTCTTCGCCGCCCGATAAAGGCGGAATCGGGGTTTGTGCTCTTGCTCGAATTTCAACCCCCTCGCCCTGCGGGCACTCCCCCTATATTCCTTTCCGGAACACAGGGGGAGAGGTTGAGATGTATTCCTCTTTCGCCTTTGCTCCGATTTTATACAGAATACCCCGCCATGCTGCGGGATACGGTAGGGGGAGAGGGGGCTTACCCCAGTCATTACCGCTACCGGTATTATTTAACCCTCCCGTCACTACGTGCCACCTCCTCTATATTTTGCTGGGCAAAACACCCCGTAATGCTACGGGACACGGCAAAGGAGGAGTTTTGAGGTACTCTTTTATTATGTGATTTTTGTCGGTGAGATAAGATGTATTCCTCTTTCGCCTTTGCTCCGATTTTATACAGAACACCCCGCCATGCTGCGGGATACGGCAGGGGAGGAGGAGAATACCCCACAAAGCTCCGAAGGGATAAAACGGCTCAAAGTGATACTTTCAATCCTCTCCCTCTGCTCATCGCAGATGAGATAGGGGGAGTGCTCGCAGGGCGAGGGGGCTGAAAGTATCATATAATCTTTGATTGAGGGGGTAGAGGTATAAAAGGAGGATCCCCACTAATTATCAACTGAGCCCCTAATATCGCTAACGCAACGAACTATATTAAAAAATTCACAAAACGAGTAAAAATACAGGACAAACACGAACACTCCCCGCTAATTATCGGCTGAGCCGTGTTGTGTTCGGTTCGGTCTCTTTATGGGAAAAAGAAAACCGGCAAGATATGGAAAATATCTTGCCGGTTATTGTTATTGGAAGAAAAAATTGTTTTCTACTTACTTTTTAATAAACTTGGCTACCTTTTCACCGTTGGCGGTTACTACTTTGATGGTGTAGATACCGGGTGCGAGGTCTGCTATTTCGATAGTTTGAACATTATCTTTTACGCTTTTTACACAAGCTCCCGTAAGCGAGAAGATGTCTACGCTCTGTACTTCTTCGCCTTTCACCGTGATGTAATCGGCTGCCGGATTCGGTCCTACTGCAATGCCGTTGTTTTCTACCTTGTTTATACCAGAGGTGTATTCACTGACTACTTTAACGAATACTGTTTTTAATACCAAAGCCGGGTATTTTTCGTTTGTCATTTCACAACGGTATTCTTGATTCAGGTTCGACTCGTCGAAGCAGAACCAACCATCGGAAGCATCGGGAGGTGTGATTACTTCTCCATCGAGATTTTTCCATGTGTAGGTTGTGATGCTACCATCTACGTCATATTCGCTGGAAAGGTCGATATCTTCTCCCACGGCGATTTCGTATTCACCATTGGCATTCATTTGTCCGATAGGATATCCGCCGGCAGCTTCCCATTGCAATTTATATCCGCTACCCAATACTTTTCCGGTAGCAGGGTGCAACGGCAGTGTAGAGAATGTGTAGTGATTGTCTTCGATGTTGAGCAACCAATCGAGGAATTCGGCCGGGCGGCAGCCTGTGCACAAGAGGGAGTTTTCGTCGGAGAATGCGTTTCTATAACCGGCCAATTGACGCAATTTACCGGTAGAACCGCTCAAATCCAATTGCTTACAGTTCAAATTGCGACGAACGTGCATATAGCAATCGGCATCTTCATTCACCATTTGGAGTTTCACAGTGTCCAATTGGGTATTGGAGATGTGGATAACGGTAGCCACGCAATTCGTGAGAGCGAAAGTTCCTTTCAAATTTACGACGGCCGGCAGTTTAGGATACCATTTGTTGTCTCCATCGGAGTTTGTCCAAGTCAAACTAGAGATTTTTCCTCCGGTTTCGGATTGGAACGGAGCTTGTTTGTTGTTCGCGCAAATTCCGAAAAGGGTTTCAACATATCCTCCTCCTTTTTCGTATCGATGCCAAATTTTTCCCTCGGCATTTTGCCAAGTGTTCATGTCGTCCCAAGAGAATCCTTCGCGATTGATGTCGATACCCATCACCTCGGCGTTGCATTTTCCTTCAATGGCAGAGGGTTGTTTGAAGAATGCGGCAAATTCTTTGGTTTCCTGATCGTTGAAGTCAAACGTCTCGGTGTCTTCCTGAGCAAAACCGGTCAGGGAAAAACAGCATAAGAAAGCAGACAGAGCGACTTTCTTACCTAAAAAAGTAAACTTTTCCATACTTAGAATTTTTTAGTTAATGATAAATTAATATTTGGGTGTTTATTATAAAGACAGATGCTTTTTGCGAGAGGGTAGTCTGTCGGTCTATTTTTTTTAATAGATTGTGAATTTTATATTTGGATAGAGAATACAGGTGCAGAAGTTATGCTTCTGCACCTGTATTCCATGTTATACACTTAGAAGTCCAGCCCGTCGTTCCAACCGGGGTTCTGTGTTAAAGCTCCGTTGGTGAGCGATCTTTCGGTGGTGGGTATCGGGAAGAAATAGTCTCTTTCTTCGTTCCACTGGCGGGGTTCTTTCTCGATGTCGTGGCAGATGATGTTGCCTTTGTCTCCATCGGTCAAGACGAACTCGTCTCCCAGTTTGTAGAATTTGCGAATGTTCTTCACCGAGGGCTTTTTGCCAGTGTAGATGCAGATGTCCACTTTTTCTCCGTCACCCACGGTTCCATCGTTCATGTCGAACACATCGTAGCGGTTGTCTCCCGATCCTTGTGTCAAACCGGGGAAGTACATGCCGAGGAAAGGCTGCTCGAACATTTTTCCTTCTTTCCATCGGATAATGTCGTAATAACGGTGTCCTTCGAGGCAGAGTTCGATGGTGCGTTCGCGACGTATTTCGAGGATCACGCCTTTGTTCGGGCCGGTGACATTTCTATAACCGGTCTCGGGTGCGCACAAATAGGGGTCGGGGTTTGCGTTGGCGGCAAGCATGTCGATGTTGGGCATGCCCACGCGGTCGCGGATTTTCTTGATGGAGATTTTGAGATCCTCCTGTGTCAAGGTTCCTAACTCGGCTTTCGCTTCGGCATAGTTCAAGTAGACTTCGGCAGCGCGGAACAGAATGTAGTCGTTGGAAGATCCCATGTATCCGTCGCCCGATGCATCGGTTACCCATTTGATGATTTGGTATCCGGTGGTCGACGAGGAGAAGTTGGGCGATTCCACTTTGTCGCTATTGATACGCATGTAGCCCGGACCTACGACGGTTTGGGTGAGGCGAGGGTCGCGGTTCTGCATTTCGTCGTAGTATTGCATGGTCTCATAGCCGGGTTGGTCGGTGAAGCGGTCACCGTTGGTCATGAGGTAGCTGTTTACGATTTTCTTGTTCATGCCGGGACGTCCGTAGGTTTGTGCCATGGTGTTGTAATTAGCCTCGTGCTTCACACCTTTTGTGTAGTCGTAGTCACGAGCCAATATAACTTCTTGTTGTATGGCGTTCATCGAGGCAAAAAGGTCTCGATAGGGTTTGTCTCCCGACTTATAGATGCTGTAAGGGCTTTCGTCGATAAACTGTTTGGAGATGGTGGCGCATTCTTCGAGGAATGTCTCGTATCCTGCGATTCCATGGTATTTACGGAATGTTCCTTCGAACAGGCATATTCTCGATTTGAGGGCCATAGCCGTCCATTTGGTCACGCGGTACAGTTCGGAGTTGTCGTCACAGTAGTTGATCGCATAGTCGATGTCGGACATGATCGAGTCCATGACGAGCTGGCGGGAGTCGCGAGGCTTTTTCAAGTCGGGGTCGTTCGATTCCAACGGTTTGTTATACCAGGGTACATCGCCGAATCTTTTTACTTTCTCGAAGTAGAAATAGGCTCTGAAAAAACGTGCGATACCATCGTAGTGCTCCCGAGCTATTTTGTTGTTACAGCGATGGGAGTATTTCAAATAGAGATTGATTTCACGCAGGTAGTCCCAGTTCCAGCCGCCTCCTTTGGTGGGGACTGTGCGGGTGAGCCCGATCGTCGTTGCGGGTAGAGTAAAGATGTTAACTATGTCTTCGGATTCTCCGTAACCAGACGCTGCGCTCGGGAACTGGCTGTAAAAATGGTTCGTGAAAGTCTCCAACTCTTCCTCTGTGTTGAAATAGGTTTCGGGAGAAAGAGAAGAAAGCGGGAAGCGGTCAAGGTCGTCGGTACAGCCGGTCAACCATAAACCTGCAACAGCCGCAACTATATATTTAATGTTCTTTTTCATGAGAATAAGTAATGAAAGTTATTAGAATGTAATATCAAGACCGAAAGAGAATGTTTTGGCAAACGGATAGACCCGGGCGCTACCATCGGTAGAGAATTGTTCGGGGTCGATGTATTTGCTTTTGAGAGCCGTCCAAGTGACCAGATTGTCACCGCTGAAATAGACGCGTACGCGGTCGATCCGGGCTTTCCGGGTGAGGTCGACCGGAAGGGTATATCCGACAGTGAGGTTTTTCAAACGGCAGTATGCGGTATTTTGCAAATAGCGGTTGTTTACTTTTGCCAAATGGCGGTCTCCCTGAGCTGCATAACCTCTTAATTTAGGGAAGTAAGCGTCGGGATTGTCCTCGCTCCAAACATCGTCCAAGAAGTGCTCGGGCACGAACGAAGAGTAGGGACGGGCATATCCACCCCAGAAGAGCATGGCGTTGCCGTCGGGGTAACGGTGCTGACGACCTACACCTTGAAAGAAGGCCGAAATATCGAACCCGTTCCAGCCGAGGTTGATGCTTCCGCTGTAATTGTAACGGGGGCGGGAGTTGCCGATGACACGCATGTCACCACGATTGTTTGCCGTTTTTTCACCGTCGTCGATGCGACCGTTTCCATCGAGGTCTACGAATTTGGGGTCACCGGCTTTCAGACCTTTGTATTTGCCCGTTGCCGTTTGCAAGATGTTTTTGGCGATGAGCGAGTGGTCTATTTCGGCTTGGTATGCGGCAGCCTCTTCATCGGTTTTGAACAAGCCGTCGATTTTGTATCCCCAGATTTCGCCGATGGTCATGCCTTCGTAGTATTGAGAAACGTTGAAATCTTTGGTGGGGTTATCGTATTTCGTGATTTTGGAGATGTTGTCACCCAAAGCGAAAGATACGCCATAAGTGAAAGGTTTGCCGGCTAGGTTGAATTTGTCGTTCCAGCTCAAAGTCAGTTCATAACCTTTGGTGCGCAAGTCGGCGGCATTTTCTTTCGGTGAAGCGGCTCCGTATACTCCGGGTAGTGTCTTACCGGGGACGAGCATGTCCTTCGTGTCGCGAATATACAAGTCTCCGGCGAATGTCAACCGGTTGTTGAAAAATCCGAGGTCTAGACCCAAGTTCCCATGAACAACGGTTTCCCAAGTGAAGTTACCTGCTGTGGGAGCGGAGACGGATGCGTAGGTGAGGAATTCGCCGTTTACCAGATAGTTTTGTTGCAACAAATCCAATGTCTGTATATAGGGGTAGGGGCTGGATATGGCCTGATTGCCGAGCGACCCGAACGATCCGCGGATTTTGAAATTGGAGAATGTGTTGCGTATGGGTGCGAAGAAAGGTTCTTCACTTACACGCCAACCGGCCGAAACCGAGGGGAATACCGCTGCTCTCTTGTCCCTGCGGAAACGCGAAGATGCATCCCAGCGGAGGTTTACTTCTGCCAAGTATCTTCCTTTCCAGTCGTATCCTACACGTCCGAAGAAACTTTCGAGTGCCCATTCGTATTGTCCTCCTTCCAAAGAGACACCTTCGGTGTGGTTACCCAAGTTGAAGTCGTTCAGGTTGTTGGATTGTATATCCATCATTGTGGAGTAAAGATTCTTTTGATAATCTTGCTCGTAGTTGAAACCAACGAGTCCTCTTATGTGGTGGTGGTTGAATGTGTTGTCGTAGCTTAAATAGGCATCGACCATGTGGTAGTACTCGCTATTATTACGTTGACGCAATTTGTTTTTGAACAGGTCTCCTGTTACCGGGATAATGACTCCGGGCTCCGTCGAATATTCTGCGGGGGCTGTACGTACGACTTTGTCTTGTGTGTCGTATCGGAAACTGTAATTGGCGTGCAATGTGAGCCCTTTATAGAGTTTGAATGTAGCGTTTACCGATGTTGTCAAACGCTTGAATTTATCGTCGGTAAAAGTGTTGCCATCGGCGGTCATGATGTGTACGCCGTCGGTGGGTTGTTGTGCAATGATCGGGGTACTGAACACGTGGGTTCCGTCGGGGTTGTAAGGCATTAAGAAAGGCATGGCATGGAACGTGTAGTTCGCGATGTTGTTGCCGTTTTCCAAACCGGGCGCTTCGTAGCGGGAGTGATACAAATGGCTGGTGACCGTCAAGTTGAACCAGTCTTTTATGTCGCCGCTAATACGGGCACGGATATTGGCCGTTTCGAATCGGTCGGTGTTTTGTTTGTATATACCGTCTTCGGTATGGTAGTTGGCGCTAACGAAGTAGTTTAACTTTTGTGTGCCACCGGTAATGCTCAAATTGTTGTCCCAAGTGGGTCTTGAATTGCTAATGAGGTAGTCGTACCAGTCAAAGTTGGCGTAATGCATGTATTGGTCTACTCCACCTACGTTTTTGATAACTGTCCACGGGCGTTCGGGATTTTCGGTCTTGTCATACCGGCGAGCTTCCAATTCGGCGAAGTCTTCTTCGGTGTATTTGGTGTAGCGTGTCCCGTTGTAGGACATCAAGTATTCATCGACCAATCTTGCTGCATCGTAACCTGTGGTAAGGAAATTGGTCTTGACTGTCGAGCTCGAGAAGCTGAATCGTCCGTTGTAGCTGACTTTGGCCGTGCCGTCTTTTCCTTTTTTCGTGGTTACCAAGATTACACCGAACGAGGCTCTTGCACCGTATATGGCTGCCGAGGATGCATCTTTCAACACCGAGATGGACTCGACGTCCCGGGGATTGATATTGTCGAGGTTGCCTTCGACACCGTCGATAAGAACCAATGGTTTGGCATCTTGGTTGATCGAGCCGAAACCGCGGATATTGATGTTCGTTCCTTCATTGGGCTTTCCCGATCCATAGGTGATATTGAGGTTGGGCACGGCTCCTTGCAGGGCACGACCGAGGTTGGAAACGGGGCGGTCTTCGATTTCTTTCGAAGATATGGCATCGACAGCTCCGGTCAGATTGGCTTTTTTCTGAGTTCCGTAACCGATGACTACGACTTCGTTCAGCGCTTTCGTGTCTTCGGTCATTTGGACGTTGACCGTCTTTTGTTTGTTTACTTTGACCGATTCTTGCAGATATCCGATATAGGAAAACACAAGAGCGATACCTGGTGCGGCTTTGATAGAATAGTTTCCGTCGATGTCGGTCACCGTGTTTCCATGCCCTTTCGCAGTGATGTTTACACCGATGAGCGGCATTCCTTTCTCATCGGTAACTTGCCCTACGACTGTAAAAGTCTGGTTGTTTTTTGTACTGTTTCTTTTGGATAAGACGATGTGATTGTCTTTTACTTCATAATCGATGTCTTGACCTTGAAGAATCTGAGAGAGTGCTTTTCCGAGGGGCGCATCTTTTAAGTCGATATTTACCCGATGGTTTAGATCTACATCATTCACATTGAAGAAGAATGATTTGCCTGTTTGCTTTTTCACTGCTTCGATGGCCTCCTTTACGGTTACGTTATTCAATTTCAGAGAAACGTTCTGAGCTTGAATGACAACCGTATTACAGAATAGCGCAAACACGAGTAGCAGGGTTCTGTAATGCTTAATCATTGATTGGTTTGATTAAAGGTTAGTATTAAAGTTTTTTAGTTAATAGTCATAAAACAATATTCTTGTTATATAATTAGGACAAGTCTGTATGTTTATCGGGTAGTCGATAACGAAATATTTTTTCGTGATTTTTTTGTTACCGAATGAAAAACTATCTAAAACTATATGAGTGGATACGCACCTGTATTGATTTATTCGGCTTGCGGTGTCGATTCTTTATGCCATGCGATGTTCTTTTGTTTCCATCGAGGAATCAATATTTGGGATAGGGAGGTCGAGAACCGGGTGAAATTTTTTTTATTTTCGATAGTCCAACCAGATTCGGCATAGGCTGCTATGCGGGGAAACACTTGGCGTTGCATATCTTCGATGCGAGGTATCCATTCGCTCCACATTTGACAGCCCGATCCCAACAGCAGCTGCTTGTATTTTCGGTCTATGCCTTTTGGAAAAGGAGAGAAATCGTAGGCTTTTTTCAAAGGAATTTTGGTATAATTATAATCGAGGTAAGTATCCCTGTGCGATGAGTTGATGACTCGGTGACCTTGTTTCAGCGCTTCGGCTATGAGGGCGGTGTTTCCTTTCCAAAATTGAACGACGGCGTAAGGAGCGAGGGCATGGGCACTTTCGTTATCGGAGTCGGCCCACTCGTGAATGTTCTTGCCCATGATGTCGTTCCACCCGATCATCGTGTGTCCTTTGCTGTGTATGAGCGAGGCGACCCGGTTGGTGAACAACATTTGCACTTCGCTATAATTGTCGAGATTCTTTTCTTTCATGAAGCGGCTGATGTCGCTGTTGGCTTCCCACGATTCGGGGTGGACTTCGTCTCCGCCTATGTGTATGTAGCGACTTGGAAACAAATCGAAAATTTCGTCGAAAACATCTTGTATAAATTGTATTACACGTTCGTCGGCTACATTGAATACTCCCCACGTGGGGTTGAAATATGTGGCCACGGTAGGGGGCGTTTTCAAGGAACCGAGCTCGGGATAGGCGGCTATGGCAGCCGAGGTGTGTCCCGGCATTTCGATTTCGGGGACGATTTCAATGTGCCGTTCGGCCGCAAAGTCTACAATTTCCCGTATGTCTTCTTGGGTATAGTAGCCGCCATGAATGTTAACATCGTAGAGAGGACTGTTCCAACCTCCTATTTGGGTGCTGTCCCGATATGCTCCTACCTGAGTGAGCCGCGGATATTTTTCGATTTCGATACGCCACCCTTGATCGTCGGTGAGATGCCAGTGGAATTTATTCATTTTCAAATAGGCCATCTCTTCCAGAAGTTGCTTTACGACGACTTTTCCTTTGAAATGGCGTGCTTCGTCGAGCATAAAGTCTCTCCATTCGTATTCGGGTTTGTCGAATATTTCCATGCAGGGTATAGCCAGTCTGTTTTGTGCCGCTAGCTGCCGTAACGTTTGGATTCCGTAAAAAACGCCGGCATTTTCAGCACCTTCAATGACGATCGAATCGGTCGAAATGTTCATGCGGTATCCTTCGGCTCCCAGCGATTCTTTGAGTTTTCGGTTCGTGATTAGGAATATATTGTTGTCGCTTCGCTGTTCGTGGAGGTTAATATTGATATCTTCTTCTATATAATGTTTTAACAGCCGGGCGTTATTCTTGTCGCTGAGGTTGATAATGCCTGTTTTTGCGGTGAGGGCGAAATATCCTTCCCGCATCTCTATCGATCGGGGATATGGGATTAATAACGGTTGTGCCGTAGCCGTCACCATATACAAGAAGCTGACTACTAAAAAAATAAGTTTTTTGTTCATAAGGTAAGACTTAATTTAGTTCGATCCATTTACACCCGAGAACCGATTTCGCACGAATCTTTTTGCCGGTCGCCTGTATGGAAATATTTGTTTCTCGGGCGGTATTCAAGTGTATCTTAGAGATGATGGCTTCATTGGGTATAATATGCAAAGTGCCGTTTTTCTTGTGTGCCTGACAATTGTAAGCCAGAATAGAGCCGTCTTTTCGTATGAGGACATAGGCTGATGTGAGAGCGCACTCTTCCATAACTTTGAAAATTTCTTGAACCGTATTGTCTCCGGCTCCTCCTCTTTCTTTAAATTGACAGATTGTATTTTCATCGTCGGGACGCAACCACGGACTTATCATATCTAAGTATTGTTCTCCCACGATAGAGTCGATGACTAATCCGTGGTGTTTTTGCTCGGGATTTTCTACATATAGCTTGGCTTCTATATAGGGGTCGGGAATGAATCCCCAGCGTAAATGACCGTCTTCTCTCATGATTTGGGCGCAGGCTCCAAGCGTGTCCATGAAATCGGTTAGATAAAATTCTTCACCGGTCAGCAGATACAAGTAGTAAGAGGCGTAGATTTTCCATGCCGTCCAGCCATGCGGAGAGTTCATGGCTTGATTGGGAATAAAGTAAATGTCGAGAGCTTCCCAGTATCGTAGTGTGGCTCCCCTCATGCGGCAATCGGGGATTAATAATTGTTCAAGACATTTATGTTTGTCCATCAGATATCGGGCGGCTTCGCTGTATTTCTTCTGCTGTGACGGTTCGGTAGTTTGCAATCCATACATGCCTAATTGCAGGGCGCTGCAAGTAATCATGCCGTCTTCGAAAGTCATGTCGCCTTCGGTCTCTATGTCGTCGAGTCGTCCGCACAAATCGTCTACGGCTTTTCGGACCGAGTTTAAATGTCGTTCGTGGCGTTCTTTCCAAACGGGATTTGCGATGAGCTTTTCTTCGGCAGCCACCAATTCGAGCATCGATTTGGCTGTATAGATAACAGCCGTGTAATGAGTTCCTTGCGAGCGATAAGCTCCGTCGGGCCCTTGTATTTTATCGGAACAGAGATAATCTGCGATGTGGGCGGCTTTTTCCAAGTAATGTTTTTCTCCCGTATATTCCCATAGGTCGACCAGCATTCCCATTAGGGCAGAGAAATTTTGTATGCGGTGAGGCAGTGATTTCGGGTTAGGTAGCCATGTGGTTGTGTCGATAATTAGAGGTAGTGTGTTGTCGAACCGTTCTTGCAAGGCGTTGTCTTTTACCGTGTCGGGGAAATGTTTTGCCGCAAGAAAGGCGGTGTAGTATCCGTAAAATGTTTCACAGGCGTTGGAGAATAAGGGTTGGTTCTCGGCTACGAAGTCTCTGGCATTTTTCATGTACCACGACCACGGTTGCCGAACGAATATGCGGGCTTCTGCCGTTTTTCCCGATCGGGTTGTCGCTGTAATTTTATATTCTCCTTTTTGAGTCGGGCGGAAACAGGTCGTGTACAGATTGCCTTTTTTGTCGGTCGTGAGGCTTTTTTGATTTTTTATGCCGGGTCCTTTTATTGCGATACTTATCGAGTCGGTCGAATACCCCTGTACGGATATGCTTTCTTTCGATGTTATGGTGTAGCGGTCACACTCGATCATGGGAACAGCAGCCCATTCCGAAAGTTTCGATTTTACGTCGGGAAGGGACTGTATTTGTCCCATGTGTATATGCCAGCATTTCGTCTCTCCGGGAGCCAGCTCCGTTAAGTTCTGGGGATGCCTTTCCGGCAGAGGTAAGCAATGTAGCATATCTAAACTGGCAGTTCTTATTTGATGTCCCCATTTCCATTTAAGCCAACCCTCGTAAATGTAGTTTATGGAGTATGAGGCAACCGGTTCGGCCGTTGTAAAACCGAATATGGTTTGTTTCGGAGACATGAAATAACCCCATGCGAAGTCTTTTTCACAACGTAGCAGAGTGGGGAAAAATTTAGTGTCCCATTGAGGGTAGGCGTGCATTTCACTATCGATACCGAGAATCAGCCTGCTTTGTTTCGGAGCGTATGGTGTACTCCCCGTGTTGGTCATGGAGCATTTGACGATGAGATGGTCTTGCGCCGGGACGTACGAGATATTGTATAAAATGTGGTCTTTTTCACCGATAAACGATCCCGGATTTTTTTTATCGTGAGCCAGCATGATACCGTCCCAAGCCGGTCCGGCCATTCGGTCGTGGCGAAAGGGTATGGTTTTCCATACGCCATGTTCCCGAAATTCATATCGGTCTACTGTACCGTCCGAAAGACGAATAAAGGCTTTCCAGTTTTCTCTTTCGATGATATATTCTTCTCCGCTTTGCTTAGCAAAAACATTGAAAGAGAATAGAATACCGAGTAGTAAAATGAATCTTAACGGATAAACCGAACGGCAAATAGTAACTGTTTTGAGCATGGTTTTAGGTATGAAACGGGTAGTTAGACAAATTGGATTTGTCTATTACACCAATAAATATCGAATGTGTTTATTGAAATATTTCTATTTCGTTTTTACGGATTTTATAATGGTAGTTAAATTTGTTTGTGGCAGCCATGATATTCATAATTTCATCGATATTGTTCGATTCGATAATGAAGTCGCCGTAGAATATCATTGTTTTCAGGGTCTCGTCTTTAATGGTAATATTCACATCGAATGCTCGTTCCAAAGCCAAAGCGATGGTTTCCATGTTTTCCTCGTCGAAATACAGGTGACCGTTTATCCACGCGCTTGTATTTTCTGCCGCTATGGTCTTTAATGTGGTTTTTTTGTTTTGTTTGTCGTATTGTGCTATCTGATTCGGTTTTAATATCGTGCTTTCAAGAGAATCGTATAGCATCACCGAACCTTCTAACAATGCGACTTTGATATTCGGATCTTCTGGATAATTTTTGACATTGAATTTTGTCCCTAAGACCTCTACTTTTATATCGTCCGATACGACCTGAAACGGGAGATTTTTGTTTTTGCTGACCTCGAAGTATCCCTCTCCGCATAGCGTGACATCGCGGTTGTTGATACCGAAGTTGTTGTCATATAATAGTTTTGAATCGGCATTGAGCCATACCGATGTTCCGTCCGGGAGAGACAGTTTTAATTTCGATCCTCGTGGAGATTCTACCGAATAGGATAGTGTTTGATCGGAGAGTCTTTGATTCCCAGTAAAGTACATTACTCCTATTCCTGCAAAGAATGCAATAATGATACATGCCGCTATATAAAAAATCCGATTCCAATTTGGACGTGAGATATAAATGTCTTGTTCTTGGTTTTTTTGAGCGATCCGGTCTTTGAATTGTTGAAAAGCCCGGTCTTTTAATTTATCGAAGTTTTTCTTTTCGTAAATGCTGGAAATCAGCCAAATTTTTTGTATTTCCGAAAAATAGGCTTTGTTGTCTTCATTTTCGTCAATCCATTCTTTCAATACCTTTAAATCGGTAGAAGATATTGTCCGATTCAAAAATGAAAGAATCAGATTATTTATGTGCTCGGTATGTATGTCGGCTCTCTTCATATTCAAAGGAAAGACAGATGTTTTTTTTCTTTGGGGTAGTCTGTATGAGCGGTTTTAAATAATTTTAAGTATTTAGGAAATCTAATAGTTTCTTTATAGTGTTACAATAAAGTTCATTCGATAATAGAAATAATAAAAGTACGACAAGGTAGTCTTTTAATTCTGTTCTCAGTTTGGATAGGGCATTCTTGATATGATATTTTACAGTATTAACGGATATATTCATTTGGGATGCTATCTCTTCGTATTTCATATCGTGATAACGGCTCAATATAAAAGCCGTTCGACACTCGTCTGGAAGTGTATGGATAGCAGATTTTATCGTTTTTTCAAGTTCCGTTTCGAGCATTTTTTCCAAAGGGTGTTCTTCTTCTATAAAGTAAAAAGATTCTATCTCGGTGTAATCTTGTAGCGAATTGATAGAAATTTCTTTGGCAATGTACTCTTGCTGTAAATAATTGATAGATCTATTTTTTACACTACGTATGAGGTATGATCGTAACGAAGTATGAATATTCAGATTTTTCCGTATTTCCCAGATGTTGTAAATTACATCTCCTACAACAGTTTCTGCCGCATCGTTATCGGAAAGGTAACCTTTTGCTATGGCACATAAATAACCGTAGTATTTGTCGTAAATGTATCGAAATGCTTGTTCTTCTCCAGATTTCAAACTTTCTATAATATTATTTTCGGTTATTTTCATGAATTTATTGAAAGAGAAGCATTGTGATATAAGTATGTAGTCGCAAATATAATATAATAAAATTTGTTTTTCAAAGGCTCTGTTTGGCGTGTCGTAAAAATCTTTAAAATCGGAAGAATTTTCTCCTTGTTTATGAGGTACTTATCTTAATATTATAAATTAATATTCCATAATTATAGATTTTATTCTTGGCCTTTTAAGGGTTATTGGCTTTTTGCGTGTCATATAAGTGACATGAATATTTAATCCTAAAATTTTTAAACATGAAAAACTTATCTTTTTTCATTTTAGTATTTTTCTTATCGTTTCTTAGTCCGGCTTTTGCCGCTTATGACAATCTTTATTTGGTAGGTAATGCTACGGAGGCAGGTTGGGATCCGGATGCCGCTATCCCGATGGAAAAGCAGGAGCCTGGTATCTTTACGTGGACAGGAACTTTATCGGATTATAGTATAGATGAAGGCCGGTTCAAATTTTTGGTATCGAATAAATGGGAACCTTCCATTACTTGTCGTATAGATATAGCCGGACATTTGCTCGTCGAGTCAGGAAAGGAATACGATTTGTATGAGCGGGCTACCGCCAATGATGGCTTCGATAATGCGTTTCAAGTGCCTGTTACGGGAGTCTATACAATCCGTGTCAATTTGAATACAATGAAGATGGTTTGTACCGGAGGAGATGTGATTGCCCGAGAGAATTGGGAGTATGTGAGACCCGAAATCGGAGCTGACGGCGAGGGACATGTGTTCCCGGGAGTATGTGTGCCTTTCGGTATGGTGAAATTAGGAGCCGATTGTGGAGACCGAACCAATAATTCAGGTTGGGGAAGGGGTGGCAATATACAAGGTTTCAGCCATTTGCATGTGAGCGGAACCGGCGGTGGTCCCAAGTATGGAAATATTTTATTTCAACCGATAACCGGAGATTTGAACCTTTCGGATTATTCGTCGGCACGTTCCAACGAGAGATTCGGATTGGGCTTGTATGAAGTTTCTTTGAGTAAGTATAATGTGGGAGTGAGACTGACGGCATCTGCTAAGGCTGGATTTCATGAATATACTTTCCCTCAATCGGAGTCTTCAAAGATATTGATCGATGCAGGAAGTTGTCTGACACTACATGTCGAATCACAGGAATTGGTAGCCTCGGGGGTAAAAATTCTTTCGAATAAAGAAATCGAGGGTTATTCGACCGTCAAAGGAGGCTGGAATTTAGGTGGTCCTTATACGGTGTATTTCTACGCTTTGTTGGATACCCCCTCCGATGAGTATACTGTTTGGAAAGGGACGTCTGTCCAATCGGGCGAGCAGGTAGATGCAACGGGAACAGAGAAAACCGGGGCTTATTTCGGGTTTCATACGACAGAGGGTCAAAAAGTGAGAGTAAAAGTAGGAATATCGTTTATTAGCACAGAGAAAGCCAAAGCGAATATTTCGGAACTTTCGTCTTGGGACTTTGACGAAATTCGCAATGCAGGAATCGCACAATGGAAAGAGGTGTTGAACACTGTGGAAGTCGAGGGGAACGATAACGACAAGACTATTTTCTATTCGGCTTTGTATCATGCCTTTTTACAACCTACCGACCGCACGGGTGAGAATCCGCTGTGGGAATCGTCCGAACCTTATTTCGACGATTATTATGCCATCTGGGATACATTCAGAGCTACACACCCGTTGTTCGCTCTTTTGAAACCTTCTCGTCAGGCCGATATCGTACGGTCTATGATAGATATTTATGAGCACGAGGGATATATGCCGGACGGCCGTAGTGGGAATTGTAACGGTCGTGTACAAGGGGGCTCGAACAGCGATGTACTGATTGCTGACGCTATCGTAAAAAATTTGCCGGGTATTGATTACGAAAAAGGATTGGCCGCAATGATTAAAAATGCCGAGGTAGAACCGGAGAACCCGAGAAATGAAGGTCGTGGCGGTGTCGAGGAGTATAATACCAAAGGATATATTTCCACGGTGACCGAGCGATCGGGAACTCGCACATTCGAATATGCCTATTGCGATTATGCAATCGCTACCGTAGCAAAGAAATTGGGTAAACAAGATGTTTACGAAAAGTATCTCGAACGGTCGAATAACTGGAAAAACTTGTGGAACGACAACATCAATAGTCTTGGATTCAAAGGATTCTTGTGGCCGAAAAATGGTAGTGGCGACTGGGTGAACGAGAAAGATTACAATGTTTTTCGTCGCGATGGTTGGGAAGGAATCGTATATGAATCATTCCCGTGGGAGATGTCATTTTACGTGCCTCACGATGTGAACGGGCTGATTGCGAGATGTGGCGGTAAAGAGGCTTTCTTGAAGCGGCTGGATACATATTTTACGCATGTCCAAGACGGGTTCGACCAAAACAGCTATATGGGATTATTCCAAATAAGCAATGAGCCGGCATTTTTAGTGCCAAGCCTGTATAACTATGTGAATCGTCCCGACAAGGCGGCGGAGATTGTCCGTAGGGTTTTGAAAGAGCGATATAATACGACTGCTACGGGGTTACCCGGAAATGACGACTCGGGGTCGATGTCGGCTTGGTATATATTCCATGCGATGGGATTTTATCCTAATGCGGGACAAGACATATATCTTATTTCAAGTCCGGTATTTACGAAGACGACAATTAATCTCGACGGAGGAAAAGTGTTTGAAGTATTGGCTCCTAATGCAAGCGATAAGAATATCTATATTCAATCGGCCAAACTGAACGGTCAAGAGCTCGGTCGGTGCTGGTTGAAGCATGAAGAAATCGTTAATGGCGGGACTTTGGAGCTTGTCATGGGCGATAAACCGTCCGATTGGGCTATCGATGGAGAAATGCCTCCATCGTCGCCGATAGGAGTTGAAGAGGTTTCTCCCGAAATAGATTCACCGCAAGTGCGTATACACTCTTACAGTGCACAGGTAAGCAATAACGAAGCGGCTTATTGCCTTTTTGAGGAGCCGGGAAAGGGGGTGAAATGGTGCGACAATAAGAGTACCAATCCCTGGGTGATCTTTGAGTTGGCCGATGTGTATATGGTCGATCGTTTTGTCTTTCGGGATTCGAAAACGGTAGAGGGAAATAACAATGTTCATTCCTATCGTATTTACGTCAGTAAGACGGGAAACGACGGTGATTGGGAAGAAGTGGTGAATCGCAATGATGCGGAAGCGGGAAACGCCAATGTAAAGGATCATCGTTTGGCCGAGCCTAAGGAAGCCCGGTTTGTTAAATTTTCGATGGAACTTCCTACCGGTGAAAATGCCGTGCGTATCTATGGGTTCGATATTTACGGTAAGTTGAAAGAAAGAACGGATAGGGGCAATTTGGTGAGTGTAGGTAAAACGTTTTTGAAGTCCTCGGGGGCTAAATCGTTTTATACCAATGCCCGGCATATTTTTGACGGGTTGAATGAAAATACCGAGTATCATTGGGATTTCGATAGGTCTGCCGCCGATAAGCATTATTGCATTCTCGATTTGGAAGACGAATATGATGTAAATGCATTCAAGGTATATGATGCGAATCAAATCGAAGGGTATAATATCTATGTGGCCACAGAGACCCCCGACCTTAATAAAATAAATAATAGTGCAGATGAGAATAGCGTTTGGACTCTTGTTTCATCGGGCGATTTGAATAAAACGAATAAGTCGGTGACCGTGGATAGGGTGAAGGCTCGTTATGTGAAAATTGAAATTCCAAGCGGAAATATAGACGGAGAGTCGGCAACCGTTACCGAGTTTGAGGTTTATATGGACGGTACTTCTACCGGTTTGACGGGAACCGAAAGAGAAGTCATCTTACTTTATCCCAATCCTGTGAAACGGGGGGAGCCTTTGAACGTGGCGGCTCAGGGTCGATTGAAGATATATACTATCGACGGCTTGAATGTATGCGATGTAGTTGTTGACGGAGAAGCGAGTGTCTCGACTCAGAATTTTATACCGGGTATTTATTTGGCTGTGGTGTCTGGGAGCGCTGGCGATAAATCGTTCAAATTGATTGTAGAGTAAGTCGTTGTTTTAATGACGTTTATTGTTATTGACATTGAAAAATAAAAAGACTGTTCTTGATTCGCAAGGCAGTCTTTTTTGTATGCCCGATTTTGGGAAGCAAGAAAAGTTTTTTCTCCGATTTGATTAATAGGCTGTTAAGAGAGCTGCATTTTTGTAATAAATTATCTGTTCCTTTTTAAAATAATATTACATTTGCTGTCTCTTATACACATCTCCGAGCCCACGAGACGGAGCTA
>ERZ1027085.279-NODE-279-length-29204-cov-7.918728_pt1 | contig 29204 bp, 25 predicted proteins | sample MGYA00519415_ERZ1027085 | MGnify/ENA primary metagenome ERZ1027085 (study PRJEB26926, sample SAMN06164436) | human gut metagenome | biome: ENVO:00009003; feature: ENVO:2100002; material: ENVO:00002003 | host: Homo sapiens | place: USA | collected 2012 ...
ATTTATCCGCTATCATCGCGGCTTACCCTGATTGTAAACATAGGGATTATTTTATTAAAATTAGTATCTTTGCGTATCTCATCTACATACCAGCCGTCCCCTGTACAGGAAACGACACAAAAAATTACTCGCAGCAGGAGGTTTTATCCCCCGGTCGCTGCGAGTAATCGTGCATTTGTTGGTATGTAGGTGAGATGACTGCTAACAAACCGGGGGATTTTTTGTGTCCTCCCCCGAAGGACTTTATTTGTCAGATTCGATGCTGACCGTCTACTTCGTCTTTCACTTTTCTGCCGACAACCGACGTATTCCATACATGGTCCATCGCAGCCATTAAAAATTCTTCAATTAATTTACGACTGTCTCCAATGGCGGTTCTCAAATCTTTGTCCAGGTCGTATGGTCGGTATCTCTCTTATAGACATACCCGTTTTGAATACGTAATCCGGCTTTTCCGATCAGGACTTCGAAAATATCTCCCGTGAATACCGCATAGTTGCTCGATCCTTTCACAACGGCTACTCCGTTGGGAGCGATCAGGTTCTTGCGGATGTCTTTCACGAAGTTGAATTGGGCGGCATTCATCGTTGCAGAGGCCGTAAGTTTTCCGGCTGCCGATGCTTCGACCGTAATCCGGATGTAGTACTTCTGGGCTGCTCCAGTGAAAAGATATGAAATCGTCTCGTCGATATTCAAATTCGTGTTTTGGGCTTCAGCCGTGCTGTTTCGGTACAGGGGATCGGCTTTCCCCGTCAAAGCGTTTACCACCTCGATCTTTACGCCCCCGCCACCTCCTTCGGCATTGCCTGTGATGCGGGCTGTAATCCGGGCTGACATCTGTACTCCCTGCCCACAGGTAAACGGCGGACTTGACTCGTAAACATTTCGGACAAAAGGATTGCTTTGTCCCGTAGCCAGTGCGCTCACTTCTTTCGTTTCTATGACACCCGGTACACTCACAGCACCCAGAACCTGCGATATGGACGTAATTCTGTATGGGGTGAGTATGATTTTATCTCCGCTTGCGGCCGCATCGCTCACCTCTACGGAATCGTTTTTGACCTGCAGGATTCCGACGGTTCCTTTGGTTGCGTGTACTTCCCCGTCGGCGTGTACTCTGAACACGGCTTTTTTCCGGTTTGTGTAGTCGGCTCCCGACCAGAAGGGCACATCGTCTTCCTGCAAGCCGCTCACGCCGGCCGTCACGTCGCCTTCAGCATTTTTCAGCAACATCACATTGGTCATTATCAGACCGCCTTTCACCTCGGTACTTCCGTCTTCCATAGCCTTCTTGAGGTACTCTGTCGATTTGATGGATTCGTCTATCGCGTCGTCGATCAAGTCCGACATGTTGCTGCTTATTTCATAATAATCGGAGAATACTTTTCTGAACTCGGTGCCGGTTATCTCGGATGTCGTACTCATATCGGCCAGCAGGGGCGTGAGATAATCTTCGAGTGCCTGGAAATAGACCGTAAATGAATCCGTGGGGACATCATACTTTTCGGCATTCGCCATGATGCTCCAGTATTCGCCTTGAATCCGCACCCATTCATTAGCCACCTGCTGTTTGTCGGATGGCGTCAGGCTCGAATCCGAGGCAATGTAGTCCACATCCAGCTTCACCTGCTCGATCTGCGCCTGCACATCCTCTTCGGCCGTGATGTATCCCGTGGGGGCCTTGTTGCCTTCCGTGAGCTGGATGTCGTAAATGTAAATCGGTCGCCAATAATCGACGTAAAGTACGATTTTTAACAAGGACTTTCCGGATTTGGTCGTATAAACGGCTTCATACACATCAGAATATGGAGCAGATGGCGGGCGTGATATAATGTCGTATCCGTCTTCATAAACGGCACAGAACACGCAGCCGGTCTTGGTTTCCGGCAGTTTGATGCGTGCCTTGAAGACATAGGACATGCCGGCCTTGTAGGCGATCTTACCCCCGAAGCAATCCGTCCAGTTTACGATCTGGCTCGTAGCCGCAATAGCTACCCCTGCATTGCTCGCTTTGTTGGCATCGATCTTCATGTAGGCTCCGTCTGCGTCCGATCCCGAAGTCACCACGTCCGAAACACCCTCTTTGGCGCTGTTCCACGCATAGAGGAATTGTCGGGCTATATAGTTGCGGGCGCCGAACTGAAGATTCGCAATCTCGTCTTTGGCTTCGTTGGCTGCCGTATCATCGGTGTATTTGGATGCTTTGTCCCAATCCGAGCTCTCGAAATTGCCCGTTGCACGGGATTCGATACAGCGCATGATGTCACCACCTTCGCCCTGCGTCCAGATGTCACCCACATCGTAGGGTGTAGTCGGTGTTACGACGAATACACGACGTTTGGCATCGGCCGTGTCCTGCGCCCGCGCCGCCTCTTGCAGGGCCTTTACCGCATCGCTGTCGGCGATCGGCGTCCATTTATAGGTTCCGTCCTCTTCTTTTACCCACCGCCACGATTTGCCCGCATCGGGGTTCGTCGTCTCGTCGCTCGATATGGTGAAGTGAATCTGCGGGTATTCCGCCGGAGTGATTTTGGCATTATCGGTTTTGCGGATGACAAAAGCTATGTAGGGATTGTCGCTTCCGACGGTATAGCTCTGGCTCCATACGTAACTTGCTATAACCGCTCCGGATGACGCTATCGGATTGTAACCCATCGTATAGCCTTCACCCACCGACAATACGGCGCCTTTGGGTATTCCTCCGACCGGAGTTTTGAGCCGGATGCGGGTGCTGTCGGCGATTTTGATCTGATCCCAGGTCTTAATGCCGTCGATATAGGGTGCAACGATGCTTCCCTGCTCCCAACAGCCTGCGTCCGTCGGGTCGAAATTCGCGGGCAGCGTATTGGTGAACGTGTCGCCGATATGGTTTTCCTGCTCGCCGTCCGCTATCCATGTTTGGGCCGGTTCATTGTAAAGCGAGGGGGTATAGGGATAGAACCAGTTTTCCACGACACCGTCCAGCCGTTTGTTGATCTCGGACAATTCGCCGGGCAGCGTGTTGTCGATGTAATCCTTAGCCTGCTGAGCTTTGCGATCGGCGGAATTGGCAGTGTTCTGGGCTTCGGTGGCCGTCTGATCGATCTGTTCGATGTCGAACTCCTTCTGGAACTGTCCTGTCTCGGGGTCGTAGAGCTTGCCTTGCTTCCAGCCTGCCTCCGGGGTGAAGGCCACGCCGACGCCGTCGTCGCTGACCATTCTGAACAGCTTGCTCCGGGTGTCCAGCAGCGCCTTCTTGTCCAGGCTGCTGATCATACCTTGCAGATAGATATTATCCAGATAGGCCGAATAGCCCGACATCTGGATCCCGAAGACGGAGAGGTTCGTAAGGTCGCCGAACTGCGCGGCGATATTCTCGGCCGTAAACTCCCAGTCGCTGACATTGCGGAGATAACGCTGGTAGGTGCGCGTCGAGTAGCGCGAGCTCTGCCGGGCGGGATTCGTGAACGATCCGTAGGCTACGAAGGTCATCGATTCCATCGGATCGATCTGCTTGGTAAAGGTGGCCGACAGGGGGCGCAGCCCGTAGCGGAACTGCTCGTTGCGGTCGCCCAGGACCTCCGTGATACGGAAATAGACCGTTGCGAAGCCTGAGAAAGAGAAGTTGCCCCGGCCGTCGTCGGAATCTGCCGTCGCATTGTTCGACGGGTCGAAGTCGTGGAAGATACCCATGCAGATATCCCCGACCGCTACGGCGCCGATCTCGCCCTCTTCGAGTTTGAGCGTTACGAGCTTCTGATCCTTGTCCACACTCTCGATCACCCCGGCGCCCGGAGCGCTCCAGTCATCCCCGACGCTGATGCCCACACGGTTGTACCGAAGCTCCGGAACCTCCAGAAAACGACGGATGAAGAGGCTCTCCAGCTCGCCGGCGCCTCGTCCGTCGATCTGTGCACCGAAGCCGGTGATGCCGCTGGCGAAGTCGCTTGTCCGGAATCCCTCGTCGAGTTGCTGCCGCTTAAGGAATCGGGTGATTCCTTCGACCGTACCTCCCCGGCGCTTGTTCAGAAATTCCCGTTCGCTCTTACGCGACGAATAGAGCGTCGTGTCGCTCGCCGGTGTTTCCTCCCACGATTTAATGATGTCAGGAAATTCCGATGAAACCTGCCGGGTTATCTGCGTCACTTCCGAAATCTGATTTTCGATGCGGGAAATACGGCCTGTGGAGAGGACATCGCTCATTTTAAGAGTCATGCTTCCGGGCTGAACGACGGAGCGACTGATCGCGACGATACGGATATCGCGATATCCGGTATCGGGAAAAAACTTGTCGCTTCCGAGCCGAATCCGTTGCCCTGGCTTCAAATCGAGGTTTCTTTTATCGACAACCGTAAAATCCGTCGATGCCTGGAACACGGATATATCTTTACGGCTGTCGGCCATAAAGGTATCTACCGCAGTTTTGAATTCCTGTTCGGCCGCAGGATAATAACTGTCCGGCATACTGATATTCCAGAGCACGTATTCGTTCCCGGGAGCCGGGACCAACGGTTCCGACGGCAACTGCATATCGTTGTCGTAGGGCCATTGGGTGATGATCTCGAACTCCTTCTTTTCCGAGTCGTAATTCACTTCGAACTCCCGTCCGCGAAGCTCTCCGGTCTGAAAGGTCACCCGTTTGACGAGGCCGCCTATTTCGTATTGATTGGGATCGAACGGAATGTCGGGATCGGTGAAATACCAGACCGTAAACGGAGAGCCGTCATCGCTCGTGCGCTCTTCGGACCGTACGGACCCGACCGTCCCGATCCGGCGGGGATATATTGCATCGAACGCTTCCTGCTCGAAATATTCGATGATACCGAGGTGGGTATCCTGTTCGACGTACTTCGCCCCGTCGGGCAATTGCAGCCGGGTATGTCCGTACCGATCCGGATCGATGTTGCGGGAGGAGCCTACCGGGAAGAGCCGAGTGAAAAATTTCACGCCATCGGCCATGCTCCGTTCGATTCCTCCGATTAATCCGTTACCGTAAGACAACGGGACAGGCTCGCCGAACTCACAGCGGGATATGTTGAGCGTCATCCCGTCGAACCACCACTCCGTTCCGGCGGCAGACGACAATTCCGAAAGAGCATCGGAGGCGTACTTTCCCGTATATTCGATATCGATGTACTCCGATACGACCACTTCTCCGACTTTCCATTCGGTCGTCCCCATTTTGCGGTTCATGTTAGCGATAATCAGCGCCGCATGTTCGCGTGCCGGTGCCGTGAGTGTCAGAATCGGATTGTCGTCATCATCCGGATTGACCATCAGGACCTGCGTGGTGAGTCCTTCGACCCCCGACAGTTGCACCGAGTAGCTCCATTCGCTGTCGCAGTTCATCTTCGGCTGATAACGTTCGAGAATCCAATAACGCCGTCCGAGGAAGTCCGCATAATCGTAAACTTCGAGCGTGACGCATTCGAAGGCCGTGAAGGAGAGCGCGAGGACACTCTCCTCCTGTATGCCGCAGGTTGCAGCACTGTTACTATCGGGAGAGGCCGTCAGCTTCAGATTCCCTTCTTTCGAATATATTTTGAGTTCCATTTTTTGAAGATTTGAACGTGACCTTTAGATCGACGCAGCGAGTTCGAATGTCGGCTTCGGCTCCCGGAATTTCACCGAGAAGGTCGCCGCAACCTCTCCCTTTCCGAATGGCGCCAGTTGTGAATAATCCGAAAATCCGGTCATATAAACCCGGAATTTCAGCCCTACGTCCGTCAGATGGAGCGCGAGCCACCCGTCGTCGCCCTCCTTGAGAAATTTCACGAACGAGGCGTAGCGCGTGAAGAACGAAATATCGTTCGAGGCGACGATGGCGAATCGCAGCGTGATATCGCTGGCTTCGTAAGTCTGTGTCAGGGTATCGGGCATACGGACACCGTCCTCCTCCTGAATGGAAACCTCCGCCTGCTGCTTGAGAGCCGGAGGTGCAAGCAGCGAATCGTAGTTGTCGTGTCTGTCTTCAGCGGTTTCCGCGAGGAAAGCCCCGAAACGGGCATATACATCCGTTTGGTTGATCAGCAACAGTCCTTCGAGTATTTCAGCCATAATCAGATCGCTTTTAATCCGTCGCGTTTTATGGTTTGCAACAGTTCATAGATTCGGGGTATCGGTTCGGTATTTTCCCGGATGGCATTCATCGCTTCGAGCGATCCCTTGAGAACCGGGACAATACCTTCGATGTTTTCGTCGATCTTCGCGGAATGGATCTGTACCGATGTGACCAGTCCTTCGACGCGGGAGAACGAATCCTGCGTTACGGTCTGAATGGCTCCTGCCTTACCGCTCTGCTGCGAAGTGCCGGCTTCCTCGTCGATTGAAAGTCCGTTCTCTTCTGCAATGCGGCGGAACTCTTCCCACAGACGATTGAAATCGTCCTGTTGCTCCATGGCATCCGAAACCAGCGATTTCATCGTTTCGCTCCATTGAGCGAACCGCTCTTCGTCGGAAAGGTCGCTCTGCATGACCTCTTCGATGCGTTTTTGGGCATCTTCGAATACCTTACCGAGCGTACTCGAATAGATCATATCCTTGGCCAGCGAGCGCAGGGCCTGCCCGACGCTGTCGGCAAAAGTATCCGCCGCATCGGTGCCGTTTTCGAAAGCATCCACCAAAGCATCGGTAAGCGTACGGCCCAGATCGCCGAAAATATCCTGCAAATAATCCCGGACCGCAGTCAATGCCTCTTCGTAGGTTTCCCAGTCGTCCACCATTTCGCGGAGCATCTCCTGATTCTCCCGTGCCAGGTGCTGGAAAGTTTCTCCGCCCTCTTCGACGAATTGCCGGAGCGCGTCCATATCGACTTCGCCATCCGTGAATAATTCGGGAAGCAGCGAACCGAGGGACTGATATTTTGCCGAGCGGAACCAGGTCGAGTGACGTGTCTGAACCTGCATGTTGGCGATCGAATCGGCAATGTTCTCCCAAGTTTTTTCATACCTGAACAGCCCCGAAAGTCCCGTGCCGGCTCCGCCTCGCCACTCCCCCGGCAACTGATATTTTTCTTCCCCGCGCGAGAGGATTCTCTCCCGGACTTTCTCCAGCTCTTCGAGCGAGGTGCGCACCACATCGATATTTTGTTTGTAACGGTCGTACACCCGATCCCCGAAGATATTGTCGAATTCATCGGAATCGATACGGCTGCGCTCTTTCATGATCCGAAGTTCTTCGTTGAACTCCCGGGCCAGACGAAGGTTGCGCTCCATCGAAGTTTCACCGCCCTTGAACAAATTGACAATAGTGGTCAGCGCACCGATACCGGCAGATATGCCTCCGAGAATTCCGGAGGCCATGCCGAGCGTGTTCGATGCGGCTTGAGCTTTCCGGTATGCCTGAACGGCATTGATGATTTGCAGGGTAGAGCCGGCGATATCTCCTGCGGTGGCGATGATGGTTCCTCCGGCTCCCCCGACGGCATCGCCGACCTCATTGAAAGTGCCGATAACGTCGGTCAATACGCGGTGAAGCTCCGTCCAGGAAGTCGTATCGGTAGTTTCCTGTTCCGTTTGGTTCTGTTTTTTCGCCAGTTGCTGTTCGGCCTTGCGGAGTTTGGCCCGCGCAACGGCGATGGCATTACCATCATCCGGCGTCTCGCTTTGCAGGTTCTCCAGCTCTTCCTGAGCTTCGATCACCAGGCTTTCCAGCTTTTTGACCGAGGCAGCGACGACCCGGTCGGCCCAGGCTTCGAATTCCGGGAACTGGCTTGCAAATTGTTCCGTGAAGTCGTCGAGCGCTTTTTGTTTGGCTTCCCGAGCGAGTTGCTGGGCCTCCGGATTTGAGGCAAGAGCGGCAATATCCTGATCGTATTTCCGGGCGATTCGCAGACGCCCCTGCTGGTAGGTTTCGTACTTCTCCAGCAACTTGGCGTATGAAGCCTCCTCTTTCTTATCGACATCCGCAAGCTCTCTGTCCCGAATTTCCGCAGCTTGGGCTATTGCAGCGGCCGTGCCGGCCATAAAGGTTTTCTCCGCATTCGAATCGATATCGGCCCCCGACTCCCGGAGTTTGCGAATCAGCGCGAGCGTCTGTTGTTCCTGCCGCTCATATTCCTGACGGTTTTTCTCGTAATTGAGGCGGATCGCTTCCCGTTCCCGGTCGAATTCGTTTTCAATCAACTCGACCCGCTGGTCGTCGAGGCTCTGCTGTTGGCGACGTACGGCCGCCTTATACTGTTCTGTGAGTTGGTCGATGGAAGTCGGTTCGGGATCGGTCGTCGTGCCGGACGGGTTTTCCAGCAACTGGGCCTGCTCCGCCACGGCAGCCAATTTCGTCCGCTGCTCTGCGAGGAATTGCAGAAATGCCCCGAGGTTGCCATCGAATTTCTCCTCTATCTCATCGATAATCTCTTCTCCTCCTTTGTTCTTCCTGATCTCTTCAAAAATCCTTTCCTGCCAGTAAGAAACACTTTCTTCTGCATCTGACAGAATGTCTTTCGCCTGTAAGAGATCTTTGCGTGTTTGGGGATCATAGCCTGGTTGACGCCATGATTTCGCATAGTAGGTTTTCCGTTTTTCAGCAACATCCTTTTGGGCCTCGAGGTATTTGTCATTAGCCTTTAGGAATTGTTCGATATCCGGTATGTTATTGAAGAACAGCTCTTGCTGTTCGATATCCACCAGGCTCTTGAAAGCCGCCTGTGCTTTGGCGTATTTGTAAATGTTTTTGATCAGCTCCTTGTAAGTGTCATTCGCTTGTCCGAGCATGATTTGCTCGTCGGAAAGATTCTTGAAATAACCCGAAAACTCCTCTTTGAGTTTGCGCACGGCTTCCCGGCGATCGTCTGTGGCGCGGGCGTTATCCGTCGCGGCCCGGTAGAGAAGATTCAATTTTACGACCTCCTGCTGAGCGTTCCGGGCCCCTTCAAGCATCGTATTCTGAAAACGTTCAGTCGCCATGCGAGCGGTGTCGAGCGCCTTCTTTCCCCGAAACAGATTCGTCACCCAGTTTCCGATCTCCTTGCCGTACGCAACTGCCAAAGTAATACCCACAGTCAATAAAGTCTGAAAAGAGCCTACGGAGGAAAGTATTTGTCGCCATACAGGAATTGTTTTTTCACCACTGGCAGCCAATAACTGATTTTCGGCCCTGGTACGAGCTATTGCATCCCAAAGAATAGGATAATTATTCGAAACTGCCAGAAAATACAACTGTAATCCCATTGCCAGCGACGGTGATTCACGAATTATTTGCTGAATAGCCATATGTAGGCTATTATAGCTCCTTACGGCTGCCGGAGCGCTTGCGGGAACCAGATCGGTGCGTTTGGTCGCGGCTTGCAAAGCCTGGAGCTGCCGCTGCAATGCTTCTATCTGGCGGATGTTTTCCGTCTGATCCATTTCCGGCGTCTGGGCTATGACTTTCTGAAGTCGCACAATTTCATCCTTCAAAGCCTGAATACGGCCTCGCGCCTGCGCGGCATCCTTGTCCACGGCATCAATCCCGCCGGAAACTCCGGAGAGTCCCTGGCGGGTATTGTTCTTTACGAGGAATTCTATCTCGACGGGTTTCATTGCAAGTTGAGTTTCGATTGAAAGAGTTGTGCGGTATCGGTTTTTCCCGTTGCACTCCCGGCTTCCGTACATTCGGCCGGGACGCTTCGATAATGCGGGGCATCGGCCAGCATCATGGCCAGTGTCTGGAAATTGACCTTCCACAGAATGTAATGCACCGACCATCCTGTTGCGGAGGCAATTTGCCAAACGATTCCGAAGGGGCTATGGGAACTCTCGTAAACGGTTCTTAACTCCCCTTTCCTGCTCTTTTGGGGCGGCTCGCTTCGTACCGGAAGGGATCGATACTCTCGGCCGATTCGATAATACTCGTAAAATCCCGCGTGCCCCGCATTCTGCGGAACCAGCGCTGGGCTTCGATCCGGTACTCGGAGGGTACCTTCCACCGGATCAACCAGGCCACCACGGGGGCCAGCAGGAGTCCGGACAGATAGCCGCGACATATCGTCAGCGCAAGGATCAGCGAAAGGCGTTTGGCATGCCGGTCGAAAAAGGCACGCTCCTCGTCTTCGGAGAAAGCATCCCATTCCCGGGCCGTGATTCCCAGCTTCAGGTAGTGGCGTACGATGCGCATCTGCCCTCCCAGGCAGGGGCGCCGCATCGTTACGCGCAGCACCCGCTCCCGGCCTCCGGGCAGGCGGAATCGGAGAAGAGGCAGCAGAATCCCCACATCGAGCAGAGCTTCCGCTGCCTCCAGTTCTACATTGCGTTTCATGGCTTAGGCATTGGGCTGCGAAAGCGATACGGTAGCTTTTGTTTCAGGATCGGACTCCAGGATGAATTCCAGTTGTCCGGAGCGGGGCGATTCCGTGGAATTGGCTTCGGCGATCACCGTGACGCGTCCGTTTATGACTTCCACCGAGAAGCCTTCGGGCACAGCACCTACCGAGAACGGACCCGATGCTTCGATATCGACCGGGAGGCTGCCGCCTGCCTGTTCGAAGGTCAGCGACGTCGGGTCGGCCTCGATGAAGGGCTCCGTCGGCAGAATCGAACCGGGCGAAGAGCCGTCCAGCGGGGCCAGGACCTTCAGTCCGAATTCGATGCCGAGGACGTTTTCGCCGCCCAAGCCGCCGCGAATCTTCGAGGCACGCAACGAAACGCGCTTGAGTTTGACGGTCTTACCCGTACCGGTCAGAATGCGCATATCTCCTTCGACACGCATCGAGCTGGCGGGCATTTGCCACTCCTCACCCGCGACTTTGCCGCCCATCAGATCGACGCAGTTCTGGGGAACCATTTCGATCATCTTTCCGGTAATCTCATTCGTCGCGGCTCGCGTTTCGATATCCAGCACGGGACTGGTCCGAATCTGTGCGGCCCAGAGTTCGACGGTCTGGGCGTCTTCACCGCCCCAGTCAAGGCCCTCTTCCGAAATGTTCCCCATGCGTCTGCCGTTGAAATAGACAGCGTCGAGCAGCATCAGATAGCCGTCGTTAGTTTGAATTACAGATCGTTTAGACATAATTAAATTGTTTTGAAAAGTTTTGCAAATAAGTTTGTTTTATGAGCCCACCAGCCGCCGAGACATCCGATAACGATTCCGAAAAGCATCCACCTTCCCCGATAGGCCGGGGACCGCGTTTGTTGTATTGCTGTTTCCGAAGATTGATGCCTGGAGACTTCGAGGAGTCGGTCGTATGCTTCCCGGGTTTCTGCCAGACTCTCCTTCAGAGAATCTGCATATCGGTCCTGCCGGGCCGAGGTCGCTTTGTAATATTCGACTCGTCGGGCAAGCGAATCGCTGCGTGCTGAAATGCGGATGGTATCCCCGTCACGCCGGGCTTCGAGCGTCAGCCGACCGTCACGGGCAACATAGGCCGCCCCCTCCGGCAGATTACGGAGGCTCTCCTCCGTCACCGTCACCGCTGCTGTCCGAAGCGGAATCGCCTCCGTCCGCAGCGCCCGCAGCACAGAGGTCTCCTCCGATCGAGAGTTCATTGCCGCTCGTGCGGTTTGCTCTACGGCGTTTTGTGCGCCGCGCTGCATGTGCGACACGGTATCCGTCCTGTTCTGCGTCCCTGTCGAGAGGAGCTTCTTCGTCGCAGTGCAACTTGCCAGCAGCAGGATGGAGAGCAGCAAAAAGAGTCTTGTCTTCATACGAATTTCGTTTTCCGATGGTCTTGCGGAGGCGCTCCACCTCTTTGGTCAGCCGGTCGATGCGTACGAGCATCTCTTCCTGGTTGGCCTTGAGGTCGATGTTTTCCCGCCGCAGTTGGATGTTTTCCTCGAGAATCTTCTTGTTTTCGCCCGAAAGCAGGTTGATCGAACTCTGCAACTCTTTGAGAAAGTCGTTGTTCTGTTTGCGGCGCGAGAAGATCCAGGTGAAAACGCTGCCGAGGAATCCCCCGGGAAGTGCGAAAGCGAGTATCTGCATCCAAATGCTGTCCATCGTTCAATCGGTTTTTGAAAGTTAGTTTACGCCCGTTCGATCATGCGTGCAATCTTCGAGATCAAATCCGCGTAGGCTGCGGGTTCTGCCGTACAGTACCCGGCCTTGGCAATCTCATAAGCGAAGCGTGTTATGTCGTTACGATACGCCCAGGCTGCTGCGTAGCGTTTGGCGGAAAGGACCTTCGCATGGTCGCGGATGCCCTCCTCCGGTGTGTCGTAGTCGCGAAACTTGCGATCGACCTCGTAACGGTAGCGTCCGTCGGAGGTCCGGGTGATCGAATAAACCTTCTCGAATCGTCCGCTCTGCCGGTCATCCGAAAAGTATTCGAAGGTCCGTTCGGTTCGCCGCTTTCCGGTCCACTTATCTCCGGCCGTGATGCCGAAGAGATTATTTCCGATAGCATGATCGCCCCATCCGCTTTCGAGGGCGGCCTGCGCCGCAACAAACAGAGGATTCAACCCTGTTTCGGCGCAGACCCGCTCGATTGTCGGATAATAGGTGCGCTTGAAATCCGCCGGTTTCATGGCTTACTCGGTTGCGGTGCCGACCAGGGCCATTACACCTGCATTATCGCCGCGCATGATGCTGCCTCCGGCACGTACGAGGAAAGAGTAGACATCCCCATAATAGTCGGGCGCTTTCTCCTGCTCAAAAGCCTTGACTTCGCCCAAGGCGCGGCATACGGACTGATCGTGCCAGGCAAGGGCTGCGGCCAGGTCCGTGGCGGCACCGCTTTCGCCCCACCGCTTCGGAGCTTTATCCGCAGTGTAGAGCGTAGCTTGTGAACGCATCATGACGTTGAACGAGAAGAGTTTTCCGATGATGCCGTTCTGGGCATCCGCCGAGGCGAGGAATGCGGAGTTCTCATTGGCAGTGAGATCGCTCAACAGCTGTGCGTACATCTGCGCATCGAGCAGCAGGTAGCGGCCCTCCTGGGGAATGTTCTCGCTGTTGAATTTCGTCATCAGCGTCAGAATATCCGCCCTGCAAAGCCCTTTTCGCCTGCCTGTCGCCGAAGGTGTGTAAGCATCCACCGGTGCCCCCGTGGTTTCGATCACACGATCCGAGGCAGGACTCCAGGCGAACAGAAAATCCTTGGCCACAGCCTCATGCAGGGCGAGCTTGTCCTGCCGTAATACGGACTCGCGTTTGTTGTACGACAGCTCGACCTTGTCGGCATCGGGGATCAAAACGGGATCCGTCGTGAAAGCAGCCAGCTCGAAAGTTTTGTCCGTGTCGGTACGCTGCTTTACCGTTGCGGGTAATGACGTTCGGTTCTTCTCGACTTTCGAAGCGGCACCTGCCTGCGGGATATGCACGATCTTTCCCGCTTCGACATACTCGTCGGCGTTGAACGCTTTCGAAAGGAAGCTGTTGGGAGCGAACAGACCTTCGACGATCGATTTCTCCCAGATTTCTTTTTGAATAGCCATAATGTTTTTTGTTTTTGATGAGTTCTACATGTTAGGTTCGGTACCGAAGGCCGCTTTGAACTTCTCACGGAAGAGTTCCGGCGCCTTGTCCCTGAGTTCAACAAGGCGCCCTGCCTTATCGAGTTCTTCCCACGACTTGTTTACAAGGTCGGAGAGTTCGACCGACTGCCGTCGTTCACCCTCACGGATAAGCGCTGTGACGGATTTGCGGTGCGGAATGGCTTCGAGGGTGGCTTTGGCACTCTCGAAATCCGTATCAAAGAGTTTCAGATAAGCCTCCTTGCCTGCGGTATTGATCCTTCCGTCGGCAATGGCTGCATCCACGAGGCGAATCGCCTCGGACTTCCGGATCTCCTTGTGCTCGGACTCCGCACGCGCTGCAGCATCTCTGAGTTCCTGATTTTCACGTGTTAGCCGGTCGTTGTTTTCGATCAGCCGGTTCACAGCGCCGATAACCTCGGCATCCTGTGCTGAGTCCTGCAACTTGAGGACTTCCTTCAAAGTCTTGTTCATATTCGAATCGATTTTTGAGTGATTGAGCCTGTCCATAAGCCGGATGACAGTCGAAGCATCCGTGAGATCGAGAGGTTTTCCCGTTTGACGGTCGAAAAGCACCAGGGCATTATGATTGGCCCCGATCGTGACAATGGACGCTTCACGGGCTGTCCAGCGCGTCACGGTCGGAAGCGTCTGCCCGGGAAGTTTCAACTCTGCGGCGTCACTCACCTCTTCGGGAGGCCAGGCTCCCATAGAAGCCATGCGCAGGAATCCGCCTTCGACCTTGTCGGCAATCTTCACCGCCTCGTCATCCTTCTCGTCGAAGAGGGCATCGGCAAGGATCTGCGTACCTTCAATACGGATGTTCTCCCAACGACCGATCGGAAGCTCCCAGTCCTTATGGTTGAGCAGGATCACGGGGTTCTTACGGAACTCCTCGAGATTAGCGCCGCTGGTGAGCATACGGAACCCGTAGGTATTGACCGTCTCGTCGTGCAACACGAATGTAAATCGTTTCATAAAAGCCATCATTTTTCGGCAAAATTGGATTGAAAACACCCGTCTTGCAAATTATATTGTATTGTTTTACAATTTATTACGCTTTAATTGCACTTTACATGCAGACCATTTATCCACGATTCGCTCCGTTCGGGTGAAGAGCTTACCTTTGGGGTGTAAAACAGAGATTTTTCATGACACAAGAGTTGGATAACAAGCAGAAGAAGGAGTGGGCGAAACTACTTTTCCTCACTACGGATCTCACCCAAGCCGAGATTGCCGTGAAGATCGGTGTCTCGAGGATTACTATCGTACGATGGGCCAAAGAGTGGGAGGGTCTCAAGTTGAATTTCCTCCAAACCCGTGAGGCACGGATCAAATCGACACTCATGCAGCTTAACGAACTCGACGAAAGCATCGCGGCGCGTGAGCAGGGTGCGCGCTATCCGACGGTCAAGGAGGCAGATATCCGGCGCAAACTCACCGCCGACCTCGAGGCGCTCGAACAGGAGGCCTCCGTGCGGGACATTGTCAATGTGTCAAGAGATATTCTCGACTATGTCCGAGCTATTGACCTGGAGAAGGCCAAGATGCTCTCGGACTATTTCGATTCATACATACAGGAACGGCTGAAATGGGTAAAGTAGATGACATGCGCGCCTGGAACGAATGGCGTGAATACCACCGTGCCCTGAAGCGCGACAAGGCGGTGGACAAACTCTCACCTGTGGAACGGATGAGGCGACTCGAGAAGCTCGAAAAGGATCCCGTTTCGTGGATGCTTTTCTTCTTCGCCGAATACACCCGGCATCCCTTCACTTCCTTCCAGAAGAAGGCGATCCGGCGGATCACCTCCAATCCGGAATGGTATGAAGTGCTCTCGTGGTCACGCGAGCTGGCCAAATCGACCATCGTCTTCATGTGCATCATGTATCTTGTACTGACGAAACGCAAGCGCAACGTGCTGCTCGTTTCCAACAGCCATGAGAATGCCACGCGGCTTCTGGATCCTTACAAGAAGTCCTTCGAACAAAATTCACTGTTAAAGGCTTACTACGGGGACCTGAGGGAGGCCGGCAACTGGACCGCCGACGAGTTCTCGCTGACCTCGGGCGCGGCATTCCGGGCGCTCGGTGCAATGGAATCGCCGCGAGGCACCCGCAAGGATGCCTTTCGCCCGGATACGATTCTCCCGGACGACTTCGACACGGATGCCGACTGCCGTAATCCCGACATTGTAAAAAAGAAGTGGCAGTGGTTCGAGGAAGCCCTGATTCCAACCCGATCCGTGAGCGGCGACCTGCTGGTCGTGTTCTGCGGGAACGTCATTGCCCGGGATTGCTGTGTGACGCGGGCCGGGGCCAAGGCCGACCATTGGGATATTGTGAACATCCGCGATGCCGAAGGCCGCTCGACCTGGCCCGAGAAGAACACCGAGGAGCGTATCCGCCGCATCGAGCAGACCATTTCCACCAAAGCCTTCCAGCAGGAGTATATGAACAATCCGCTTTCCGAAGGCGAGGTCATCAAGGAGGTGATCTGGGGAAAATGTCCGCCGATGCAACGGCTCCAGTTCGCAGTGGCCTACGCCGATCCTTCTCCGTCAAACGCCCGCAACAAGGCATCGAGTTTCAAAGCGGATTTTCTGCTCGGTTACTGCGACGGGACATTCTACGTCTATACGGGATTTCTCGACCATGTCACCAACGACGAGTTCGTGGACTGGTTCTACAACCTGCGCGATTATGCGAGCGAACGTGTGCAGGTTTATTACTTCATCGAGAACAACAGCCTGCAGGATCCTTTCTATGAGCAGGTGTTCCTCCCAATGTTCGCCGCCCGCGCCCGCGAACGGGGATTCATCGGCATCACACCCGACTGTCGCTGTAAACCGCCGAAATTCGAACGCATCGAGGGAAACCTCGAACCGTTGATCCGCCAAGGGCGCCTGGTACTGAATATCGACGAACGAGAGAATCCGCACATGAAACGCCTCGAAGAGCAGTTCCTGCTGCTCAACCGACAAATGAAATCTCCGGCCGACGGCCCTGACTGCATCGAAGGAGGCGTATGGATCATCAACCAGAAGATCTCCACGCTCAACGAGGGATCCTATACCATCGGTCAACGAGTACGCGCATCAAAACGTTTCTAATATGGCTTTTCTGACACCTGAAGAGTTGCAGACGCATCTCTATAAAGAGAATATCGAAACCATCGCCCGAGAGGACGATGCAATCGTGGCCGCGGCTATCGATGCCGCCATTGAGGAGGCCTCGGGGTATCTCGGGGCTTATGACCGTAAGAAGATCTTCGGCACCGAGGGTGACGAACGTAACGCACTGCTGTTAATTTTCGTCAAGGACATCGCCGTATGGCACTTCATCAACCTGTGCAATGCAGGAACGGATCTCCAGCTCCGGCAGGATCGATACGAACGGGCCGTCGCCTGGCTGAAGTCCGTCCAGCGCTCGGAGATCAAACCCAACCTACCCGTAATGGAGGATGCCGACGGCGACGGAAAGCCCGACCCCGCTGCCGGAGAGTACATTTTCGGGTCGAACCCAAAACGATCACAACATTTTTGATTATGGCACAAATAGGTTATAAGACATCTTCCCGAAAGAGTTCCGGCACGAAAGCCTCAAAGCCGATAGTGGTGCAGCAGATCGTTGTCCAGGCTCCGCAGCGTCGCGTGTACGACATCGGAGATTGGCGGTCAGCTTTGCGCTCGGCCGACAACGGACGGCCGAAATATCTCTACGACCTGTTCGAAGACATCATGATCGACGGAGTTCTCGCCGATGCGATCAACAAACGTATCGAGGCCGTGCTGAATGCTGAAGTCGTCTTCATGAATGCCCGGGGACAGGAAGAACCCGCCATCGCAGCGATGATCGACACGACAGCCTGGGAAACGCTCATCCGCGAAATCATGCACCGGCTGTTCTACGGCAGGGCGGGCGTGGAGCTCTTTTTCAACAGCGGATTCCACGTCGAACCTATCAAACCCAAGTATATCGACCTGGACAACTGTCAGATTCTGCTGAACGACACAGGAGATCGATCGGTACCGTACGACCAGGATCCGAACCTTCTGGTCGTCGGTCGTCCCGGGGACTACGGGCTGCTGCTCAAAGCTGCACCCTATGCTATCTGGAAACGCGGTGGATTTGGCGACTATGCTCAATGGATCGAGCTGTTCGGAATGCCTCAGCGTATCGGAAAATACAACACGTTCGACCCACAGAGCCGGGAACTGCTTAAGCAAGCCTTGGAAGAGGCCGGATCCGCACCTTATCTCGTCATCCCCAAGGAGGCAGACATTGAAACCAAAGAGGTAAATAGGGGGTCTGGCTCGTCATTCAATGAGTTCCGTCAGGCGACGAATGAAGAGATGCTTATCACGATCCTCGGACAGACGCTGACCACCATTCAGGGCGAGCGCGGAGCCCGCTCGCTCGGAGAAGTGCATCTGCAGGTCGAGGATTCGAAACACACGAGCGACCTGCGTTTTGTACAACGTACGCTCAATGAACGGCTGCTGCCTGTTCTGGAGACTTGCGGCTTACCCGTGAAAGGCGGCCGCTTCGTCTATCCGAAGGCAGCCGACCCGCTCTCCGTGGACGAAATCGTGAAGCTCTCGACGATCATCGATATCCCCGCAGCATTCATTCACGACAAGTATTCGATCCCCATGCCGGACAAAGGAGAGGTGATCGCCGGAGAAAAGTCGAATATGGTATTAGGCTCGCACCTTGAAACGGATACGGATGTCGAGGAGAAGGTGCGGAATGCCGACAACCGGAACATTTGGCGCCGCTTATGGGATTTTTTCATCAAAGCCCCGCAGGGCGGGGCGTTCGATGGCACTGCCCTCATGCGGATGCAGGACAGTGATACGCTCGAAGAGAGGCTGATGGGACGTGTGGCCGCCTCGCAGCCCGCGTTCGACACGGAGCTATTTCGATTCCTTTCCGAAGACCTTTTGAAGGCCGTTCAACCGGAAGCTGACAGCATCGGGAATGCTGATATCGGGGTTGTGTACGGAGTACGTGACGACGCTTTACAGACAGCGATGGAGATTAACCTGTTCCAGTTCTCGGCAGCCAAAACCCTGGCCGAATTGCAGGAACTCAACCGCCTCTTCCGTGAAAGTAGTAATTTCGCCGACTTCGAACGTGAGGCCCGCAAGATTTGTACGGCATTCAACCGCGACTGGCAACGTACCGAGTACGACACGGCACTACTTACGGCCGAAGCCGCCAGCACCTACCGGCGGCTGATGGGCAAGACAAAGTTGTTCCCCTACTGGGAGTACCGGACGGTCGGAGACGATCGTGTGCGTCCGTCTCATCGCCAGCTCGAAGGGATCGTCCTTCCCTACAACGATGCCAGATGGAAGAAGATCTTCCCGCCGAACGACTGGCGATGTCGCTGCCGGGTCGTGCCGCGGATGGCCCATGAGGTCAAGAAAGAGACGGTCGAAGCCTCGCAACAGCGCGTGGACGAGTTCTTCGGAACGGCGACGTGGAAAAAAGCCGCAGCACAGGGTTGGGGCGTAAACCGTGCCCTCACCGGCGAGGTGTTCACGCAGAACCAGTTCTACATCCGCCGCTTCCAGAACAAGGCTTCGAAGCTACTTGGCCGACTCTACTACAACGACTGGGGACTCGACTCGTTTGCCAAACGCCTGGCGGCAGCGACGGAACCGATGCCCGAATACAGCGGTTCGGCCGCAGAATGGTACGAGGCTCACAAGACGCTACACGACTACAAAGGCCGCGAAGTCGTTATGGACGAGAAGGTGTTCCGAACTCATACGACCGGGAACTATGAGAAAGTGCGGGTGCCGTTACTGGCATGTGTCGAAGAGGTGCTGAAGAATCCCGACGAGGTTTGGTTGAACGATTATCACAGACCGTTCAGGAACATGAATTTCATAAAATTCTATGACGGAAAGGTGATCGACGTGATCTGTGAAGTGGATGAAAATCTCGAATATAGGATAACGACCTGGTTCGAGATCGTTCAGACTCCGAATTTGAAACAGAAAACGCGAAGCAGCCGCCACATTGACCCGCGATGGAGATACCGACGGGGCTTGCTTATAAAAAAGTCGTAGCGGCATGTCTTTGCGTCCGGACGTACTGTTGTTTACCTTGGGAACACGTCCTGCAGGTATCCGCAACGCCTTGGATAGCCAGTGTCATACCGCTGCTTCGGGTTAACGTACTCATCCGCTGTATCAAGCCCAGACTTTGGTCCCATGCCCCCATCACCCGCGAGGGATAGCAGAATTCGATTCACCCCCGGAATTGTACGCTTCGGAACAAATATACAAAATTTTTATGAAAATAGAAATCGACAAACTCCTCGAGAAGCGTATGGAGGAGATCCTGCAGGGAACGGCTGAAATCGTCGCTGAAACATCCGTCGGATATTTCCAGGACACGTTCCGGCACAAGGCCTTTGACGGGAATCCGTGGGCACCACCCCGGGTCCCCAAACAATCGGGGTCACTGCTCGTGCAGTCCGGAGCTTTGCTCAACAGCATCCGGCCTGTCGTGGTCACGCCCGGGCGGATCGTCATCGCGGCCGGAAACGAGAAAGTGGACTATGCCCGGGTACACAACGAAGGATTCAAAGGTGCGGTTGCGGTTCCGGCCCATATCCGGCACACGCGCCGGGGTGATCAGAGCGTTCGGCAGCACACCCGAAGGGTGAACATTCCCCGGCGACAGTTTATCGGCGACGCCCGGGAACTCGAAACCGAGCTGCAAAAAAGAATCGAGACTTATGTGGAATCCGTATTAAACAACTGATTATGGAAAAAGAACTCTTCATCGCCCTGTGCGATCAGCTGAAAAACAAAGTCCCCGAATTGCGATGGATCGATTCGGATCAGGGACAACTCAATGTTTCGGAACGGCCTCCGGTGGCCTTCCCCTGCTGCCTGGTCGAGATGAGCTACCCGCAATGCACGACCCACATGGCCGGAAAACAACGCGTGCGTGTGAGATTTCAACTGCAAGTGGCATTCAACGTCTGGGGTACGGCAAACGCATCCGCACCGCAAGAGAGTCGTGAAAAAGCGCTTCAACAGTACGACACCCTGCATAATATACACAAGGCGCTTCAATGGTGGTCTTTCGGACGCAAGATCAATCCGACATCCCGGGTGTCGGTCTTAACGGAGAATAGGTCGAACGGATTGAAAATATTCCGGATGATCTACGAATCGGAGTTTATGGATTAACCCCAGTCGAACCCGGGAAACATCCGACGCAACTGGCGTTTGGTCGTACGTTGACGGATCAGCTTGTTGTAGAACTCGTCCTCGGCGACCAGGGCGTTGCTGATCGTACGGTCCTCGACGAAAAATTCATTGTCGGCAAGGATCTTCAGCACATCGTCGAAACGTCGCCGCTCCAACTCTGTCCAGTAGTAATAACGGGCCGTCAGGAGGCGGTTGCGCTTGGCGATTCGGTCTGCACGCGACGTGATGTTTCCATCTCCCGAACGGGGCAGAGAACGTGTACGCCGCCGGTTCCCGGCTTTCTCAATGGTCGGGCAGTGGAAAAGAATGAGTTGATTGTCTGACGTGTTACCCATATTGCAAAGATACGAAATTTTGCACTGGAGGAAACAAAAACGCTGCCGATTTTCGATTCTTGGCAGCGTTTTTATGTTATCAAACAATCCCCACATTCAGTAGAAAATCAATGCGAAGACGGTTGAAATATGTGAGTTTTATGTCGAATTTACGATATTCCGGATCTTGTGCCTCCAAATATTGTCGGAGTTCCTCCTGACAGGCTTTGCGCATCGCATTGACCGAGAGGTTACCTCTTGGTCGATAAAGGCCTTCGAGATAGCATTTGCGATAGCCGGGCCTTTGCAAAATAAAACGCACTCTATACATATTTACATCGAATCTCTTGACAGGAATAAGAATTATCGCATATAAAAACGGGATAATTATGGTATCAACTGAATGATATTTGCTCCATTCTGGAGTTTTTCAATGGCTTCAGGCATCTGTTTTCCGATCGCCTTGAATCTGGCTCGGCACGCATTTTTGATCGGTCCTATGGATTCGGATGGACCGTGTTGGACGACATGTAATCGCACCTTTTCGACAAAATCTTCAATTATCAATTTCTCGGCGCGATCCATATCTCCAGTTAAAACACAAGCCCGAAGTTGCCAATCAACATGTGGAGAATCATTGCCTTGTGCAATCTTCTTTACATTGTTGGTCATAGCCCATAATTTGAAAAACAGAATAATTTGGAGGAGTCCAAAAATAAAAAACAGAATTCCAAGAATTACGAAATAAAGATCCATAAAATTATATTTTTAGTTAAATACATACAAAGCTACAAAATTTGTTACTTTTCGGCAATGTTCCCGGCGGCGGAATCGAACCGCCGCAGACAACCGTTCGGGACTACTCCATGGCCGCCAACGAGAGCGGCAATGTCTGTTTCACGCCCTTGTCGTCCTTGTAGGAGACGGAAATGAACTGACAGGTATCGACGGGCCGGTAGGCGTTCTGGATGATGTCGGTGGCCTCAATTAGTTGCGGGTAGCCTGATTTGCGGGCGATTTCGCGCAGTTGCAGTACGCGGCTGGCCTTCAGATTTCCCTTGCGATCCTTCGCCAGCAGATTCATGACCATCTCGGTCAAAGCCGCCGAATCCTCGTCTTTGGCCAGCGATTTGATGAACGTTTTGACCTTATCGACCCCGACATTCACCGTATCGTCCCAGCCGTCGTTGGTGCGATAACCGAGCGCCACCGTGATCTTGCCATCGGAGGTCGTGAATTGATTGCTGTGTCGGTCCGATTTGGTTCGGAACAACTCATCCTTGAGCGCGATCAGCGTTTCGGCATCGCCGAAAACCTCCTCTTTCAGCCGGCGCATCTCCTCGCTCAACGCCTGCAACCGGCTAAACTTGTTGCGGCAGAACTCATCCACCGACGACTTGTATGCGGCAATACTCTCTTCGCGTTTCTGTTTCTCGGCACGCTCCTCGGCCTCAAGCTGCGCCTTCAGTTCGGCGCGTTGTGCTGCTGTCATTTTCGTAATATCCATACAATTTATAATTGCATTATCTTCTCTTTCCTTTTAACTCCGCAACGCGGAGGAGGATGTGACTTCTCATCGCTTCATTGACAAATTTTAATGCTCCGAAATAGCCCTTACACTCGGCAAGCATTAAAATCATATCATCCGGAAACTCTTTGCGTGCTTCCCGTCGCAGTCGTTTCAGTAGGCGTGTTTTCATAGATATTCTTGGTTAGTTACTTGGTTAGTTACTTGGTTAGTTAAAATGCACAAAGCATCTTACTCGTTTTCGAGAATCGGCCGCCAGCCGATGACCATATCGTCATCTAAAGATCCATTGTTCTCGTGCCAATGATGATTCCGGCCCCCATTTGCTTTGTAAAAGGCAATGCAGTATTCACGGCATAATGTTGTTTTAACTAAAACATCTCGATTATCATTTGGCAGCTCCACCTTCGGGTCACGCCAGCGGGTCAATTCATCGCGCTCGGATTGTGCGCCGGCGGAAAAGCCATCCATAAAGCATGTTGAGTACAATTCTCCCTCTCTGTATTCATAGTCAGACCATGCAGCATTTGCCCTCTCTTCAATTGGTTTCATAATTATTTCGATATTTTGCGAGAATCCTGCTGTTTCACCACTTCGTATTCGTTTATCGTTTCAAAAATCCGCAATGCCACCTGCGGGACTATGGCGTTTCCGCAGGCTTTGACGGCTTCCCGGCGCCACCGAGGAAAGGCGATACCAGCCAATTCCCCGGGAAACCCATCATCTCCGCCACATACAGGGGGTTGAGTCGGGAACCCGTTCCAGTCCGGTATTCGTCGCTTTGCATCGCTGTTTTGGGTAGTCCGTTGCGTATGCCCTGACTGGCAGGAAGCGTTACATTCTTCGCATCGTTGGCGGTCGGAGTAGGCAACAATCCCATTTTCGACGCCATTGCCAGCGTCGGACGTTCCGACGCATTCGGGGAGAGGCTTTTGTTCATTCGGCCGCTTCCTGCGTCTATCGCCGTCGGGGTGGGCAACAGGCTCAACGGCATAAAAACCATCTTCCCGTTCACGCATCGCTTCAGCCCCTGCGTCTGTACGGTGGGCAACAAACCAACATCTGTCCCGACGGTGGGGAGCGCCGACACCGCAAGCCGGAATAATGTACGGCTGCACCTCGTATCCTGCCGCCTCCAGGTCAGCGCACACCTGTTCGAAGACCAACCCTTCCGACCAATTAACGATTCCGTAAACGTTCTCGCCCACGACCCAGCGGGGTCGAACAGTCCGAATAACGTCGAGCATCGCGGGCCACAGGTAGCGATCGTCTTCTGTGCCTCGCCACTTTCCTGCGAGCGAGAACGGCTGGCACGGGAATCCACCGGTAAGCACGTCGATACGGTCTTTCCAAATGGTAAAATCTGCTGTTCGTATGTCTTCGTATTGCTTTGCATTGGGAAAGTGGTATTTGAGTATGGTTCGGCAAAAAGGATCGATCTCGCAGTTGAAAGCGTTCGTCCAGCCAGCCCACTCGGCGGCGAGGTCGAACCCGCCGATCCCGCTGAAAAGAGAGGCGTGGGTCATAAGAGATCATCGGTTATCCCCGTTTCCGTCGATCACGCCGCGCTCGCGGCGGCTGGCGAGTTTGTCGAGGTTCTGCTGCATGACCTCTTCGAGCGTGAAGCCGAAGCAATCGGCAATGCCCGCGATAAACCACGCACAATCCCCGACCTCTTTCATCAGCTCGGATTTGTAACCCTCCACCTCTTGCAGATCACCCGTATTGAAGACCAAATGATCCATATCCAGCCGGCACACTCCCTTTCGGCGCCATTTGGCGATCTTGTCGGCGATTTCGCCAATCTCGGCCATCAGACCGAAAAGCATATAGGTCGCATTCTCGCAACTCGGCAGCCGCGTACTCATCGCGCGTGTCTGATATTCGTTCGCCCGCATAGTTATTTCTAGTTTTTTCGGTTAAACTTCCTCTCGACCAGATCGCATAAATCCAGGTACATCGCATCGGCATTCTCCGCCTTCACTCTCTCCCGGAACCCCGCTATATCTGACAGCCAGCAGCCGCAACGGACATAAATGCCGTCTTGCAGGTTGAAAAAGTAAACCTTGCTGCCAATCCGGGAGCCGAACCCCACAAAAGCCAGGAAAGGATAATCGCCGATATATTCGCCTTTATCTTCGAAGGAGCAGCCCTTGCCGAAAGAGCAACACTCGCCGAAAGAGCAACACTCGCCGAAGGAGCACTGCTTGCCGAAAGAGCACTGCTTGCCGAAAGAGCACTGCTTGCCGAAAGAGCACCGCTCGCCGAAGGAGCAACACCTACCGAAGGAGCACCCCTCGCCGAAGGAGCAACCCTCGCCGAAGAAGCAACACTCGCCGAAGGAGCAACACTCGCCGAAGGAGCAACACTCGCCGAAGGAGCAACCCTCGCCGAAGGAGCACCACGCGCCGAAGGAGCAACACGCGCCGAAGGAGCACCGCTCGCCGAAGGAGCACCACGCGCCGAAGGCGCACCACTCGCCGAATATTTGTATATCACTGTAATCCCCCGAGGGGCATTGTTTGATTCCGTCGATCACCTCGAAGGCGTTGAAATCCGCTTGTGTGTATTTTTTCATTTTCGTTAATCTATTAAATTCAATTCGATTATTTTAACAGTTCGTTCAGTTTCTCCAGCACCCGGGGAACCTCCTCGTCCGTGGCCGTACACCAGGCGCTCGCTATGCTCGTCTCCTCCCGTATCAGAACGTCGATCCATTCCGTCATTCCCATCGAATGTACCGCGCCCTGCCGCTCGGTTTCCACCGTATAGCGTCCCTGCACCGCAACGCCGTGATATTCTATCTGAAAGTCGAAAGATTCCATAGTACCCGCAAATGTCCTCCGGGTGATGTAATCGGCGATGCGTTTGGCGAAAGTCCGAATCTCCTGATCGGTCAGATGAATTGTCGTTTGCGGCCGGTTGAAACGGGTGCTCTCGAAGAAGTAATATTCTTCCGAGGGTTCTTTCCGAGTGGACGGCGGCATTTGAGCCGAGTCGGTGACGTAGTAGAAAGTATTCATCGCTGTTCGAAAATTTCATTCAACAGATAGCGGGTGATCCGCATACGCCGGGAACTGGACAGCACCCAGTCGAACACCAGGCAAACGGGAACGGAAACTACTACGAGCGTAATTAAGTGTGCCGTACTCTTACCGGATTTCGACCCGATAGACACGAGGTCGGTTTTGGAGTTTATGTGCCCGGCGGCGGGACTTGTCGATTGTCCGGCGCACCTTGTTCTTGAGACGGTACCACGCACGCCAGAGGCGGCCCGCAAGCGTGCCCCACAGACTTTTGACTGTGCTTTCGGAAAAGAAGGTTTGCATGTTGGTAAAGATTTACTTGTGGATGATATTTGCTGTTATTCTGCTGCTTCGACAAACTCGCCGCCTTTCAGTTGATAGAAAACATCCTCCTTGAGCGATTTCCCATCGATCTGTGCAGACCTTACGCACACTGGTTTCAGATCCTCGCCATATTCAGCGAGGGTAATCCAGCTACCTTTCTTTGCCTTTATTTTTGAATCTATACCTATGGCTGCTACAACAGCATTGTTACCTTCGCTTTCGATCTTTGCGAGGTAGCCCGAGGAGCCGATCTTTGCGAGGTCGCCCGAGGAGCCGATCTTTGCGAGGTCGCCCGAGGAGCCGATCTGTGCGCCGTAGCCCGAGGAGCCGATCTGTGCGCCGTAGCCCGAGGAGCCGATCTGTGCGCCGTCGCCCGAGGAGCCGATCTGTGCGAGGTCGCCCGAGGAGCCGATCTTTGCGCCGTCGCCCGAGGAGCCGATCTGTGCGCCGTAGCCCGAGGAGCCGATCTTTGCGCCGTAGCCCGAGGAGCCGATCTTTGTGTCGTCGCCCGAATTAACATTGTCGGTCGGACCCTCTTTGATGCACTTCTCGTAAATGAAATCTATACCAGCTTTAATGAATCCTTTGAAATCGAGTTTTGCCCCGATGTGAATCTTTGTCGTCGCCGTTTTATCCGAGTCGGAATGACATCGCCCCAAAGCTGTTACATGATGCACAGGGATGAACTTGCATTCATCATCCAGCATATCACGATAGCTAAGGACAGAGAACGGTGATTCGCAGAAATGAAAGCCTCGATTACAAACTTTCAACTCAACATCCTCTTCGTAAGTCTTGCCCTCCTCGAATTTGAAGCCCAGGCAGGTCATATCTGCATTGAACCCTTTAAATCCATCGATATGTTTTTCTTCGCCGAACTCTTGCGGAAGCACCACGTTATCGCCGAACGAGACGCTTTTGAATACTTCCACAATCTCTTCGACCGAGAATCCAGCGATGCCGCATCCGATCTTGGTTACATAGAAAACCTTATCGGTATTGTACCGTGTATAGTCTGCGAATCTCCGTACCGATCGCGTCAATTCCTCGGTAGACACCTTGTCCATCTGTTCATCGAGCGTAGGGATAGCGTAGGACTGGCCCTGTAAGCCCTCGCCGTGCCCCATGATCGCGCCGAACTTCTCGACCGCGACACGAGCTGCGCCGCCAACGTGGTTACCGGCCTTATTACTGCCGAATACAAAGACCTCGTTCTGTTTTAATTTGGAAATGTTCTCTGGGGTAAATACTTTGTTTGACATTGCACGTAAATTGTTTTGATTAAAATTTGCACCCTGTCGTCATCGAAGACCACGACTGAATCGCAGGGTATATCGCTACCGGCTCCCCGAATTGCTCCGGATCGTCGCCTGCTTTTTGGTATTGATCGGCCTAATATCCGCCCTTCTGCGCCAAGTCGCTCGCCGGGTTTTACATCCCTTCGGATGGTTCTCGTATTTCAATGAACCGCTTATTCGTTCCAGCCTTTCTGCCTTGCGGCCGGGGTTTATGGCAGGCTTTAGGACCCCTACGGCTTCCGTGCCGTCCTTTGGTGCCCGCATCGGGACATTCAACCCGATACGGACTTTGAAAATCCGCGCCCGGAAATGGCAAACTCAACTAATCTCAACTCTTAACCTTACTCGAATGAAAGAACGTTGGGCGCGGATAGGTGCTCGATTGATTCGCTATTGGGGACGGCTCAACGGTCGTCCGACGGGGCGTGCATTTCTGGGCTGTCCGTCCAGAGCCGTCCACTTGACACGCTCGATTTCCACATACCCCTCATCCCAATTCATGCGGATCAAAAATTTCATTTTTTTGTCCTTCTTGCATCTGGAAGCCGCTGAGTGGATTGAATAGTAATCTCGTGCTTCTACCGGGAGGATTACCGTTTCGCCCAACTCTATCGCCTCCAGCGTTCCGATGTAATCCTTACGCATCTTGTATTCTCCGAATTTCAATTCTTTTGCTGTTTCCATACTATGATTATCTGTCGTTTATTCGTTTGCTCCCGCGCCGGTATCGCTCCGGACAATCCCTTGCGGATTCGCGGGAAAACACTAATTTTGAGCTACCAACCAAAAATTAAGTGTTATCGTGTGCTATCTGTCGCAGCATTCAGAGCTTCCGAAATACGCTTGCCCACTTTTTTACATACAAGATCGATCCAAGTAATATTATCTCCATAATCTCGTATATCTTGCTCTAATATGGATTTATCTTCGTCGATGAGAGAAATAAGACAATAAATATCATTGTAGATTTTATATGTTAAGGATATACGATCTTGAATTTCGCCTACTTCACGCACAACGTCAAGGACTTCAAGTTGTGGAGTTATTATGGATGAGAATATTCCTGAATCAATAGATTTATGGCATTGTGTTAGCGCCTCTCTATAGGCGTCCAATTCTTCATAAATTTGTTTTAATGTGCAATCTTTAGATCTCATATCTTTGTCCCGTTTTTCGAAAAAATAATTCTCCTCCAAATTATTTTTTAATTTTCTTTGCGTTTTACACCGCAAAGAAATATTCGCCTATAAACAATTCGCTGTAAAACAGTGTTTTACGCGCTTTGCGTCAGTCGCCGTAATACCGGCCCGCATCGCCGTAGTAGGCCACACACCCCGCCGCGAATGCCGGGTTGCTCCCGGTGGGTATATTATAAGGTGTCGGCTCGGAAGCGGGCAGCGGGCGCCCCTCGATCATCGCGCGGATGTTGGCCAGCTTCTCGTTCTTCCACGCCTTCCGCAGTGCCTCGGCGAAATTTTTCACCATCTTCACCCGGAACATATACCATGCGTTGCGAAAAATTTTTGAAAGGTTATATTTGATTTTCGGTTTCATGATTATAACATTAAACTATTTTACTCCACACAGACAACCCCGTTCGTATTGCATGTGCTATATTCTCCTTCGCTGTTACCCACTCTAAATTATCGACTCTATTATCGGACTTAACTCCATTAATATGATTCACTTGTGGCTTGTTATCAGGATTCATAATGAAAGCGGAGGCGACTAACCTGTGTACTTTGTATTTTATTACCTTGCTATCATGATCCCATAGATCAACTTGCAAATACCCGTTTTTATCTGGTCTGCCTTTCAATATGCGCCCATTTTCCAGTCTTGTAATGTTTGCTTTGTTAAAAACATTTACTCGTTTATATCGAGGAAGGCTATATACATGCCCCATATTCGAAACCATATATAAATCCTCCAAACCTTTAACGGGGGACCATATCTCGCCATCTAAAAAATCAGCGTTCCGCATAATCTTCGATCTGTTGTAGGCCGGTTTCATCGTTTTTATTTTATATTTGCGTTGTAATCTTGTTTTGTACTGCAAATACAAGTAGAATATTAGTATCTGTCTCTTATACACATCTCCGAGACCACGAGA
>ERZ1027085.307-NODE-307-length-27601-cov-8.233500_pt1 | contig 27601 bp, 23 predicted proteins | sample MGYA00519415_ERZ1027085 | MGnify/ENA primary metagenome ERZ1027085 (study PRJEB26926, sample SAMN06164436) | human gut metagenome | biome: ENVO:00009003; feature: ENVO:2100002; material: ENVO:00002003 | host: Homo sapiens | place: USA | collected 2012 ...
CGTCAGGCGATGCCTTCCTGATTAAAATTAAGATTTTAATCAGGAAATAGTATTATTTTTTCCGGACGAAAAGAACACCCAGAGTGCCGGGGCCGCAGTGGCAGGAGACAGTGCATCCGGCCAGCGTTTCGTAAACCTTGTGAAAGTGACCGTAGGTGGACACGGCCTCCATAACGGCTTCATGGCACTCGTCGCTGACACCGGTGTGGGTGATGAAGAGAATGCCGTCGTCCAGATCGTCCCGGCCGTCAAGACGGTCTTTGACGTAGTTTGCCAGACACTTGGCGTATTTTCCGCGATACTTTTTCGCAACGCCCATCTTGCCGTCCTTCACCTCGATGCAGGGCTTCAGGTTCAGAAGGTTCGCGCCAAGTGCGGCGGCGGAGGAGCAGCGGCCGCCCCTGACCAGATAGTCCAGCCTGTCCACGAGGAAGCTGGCTTCCACACGGGAGGTGAAGTCGTCCAGCTCCCGCTTCAGCTCGTCCAGAGATGCGGCGGTTTTCGCCAGCTCGCAGGCTTTCAGCACAACCAGGCCCTGACCGGTGGACAGGTTCCGGGAGTCAACCACCCGGACGTTTTCAAAATCCTCCGCGGCAATGCAGGCATGGCGGTACGTAGAGGAAAAGTCCGAGCTGATGCAGATATGCACCACGCCGTCATATTCGCCCGCATATTTCGTGAAATGCTCCTGATACTCGCCGACGCTGACGGCGGAGGTGGAGCAGAGATCGCCGCCTGCGGCGACGTGGGCGAAAATTTCGGCGGGGGTGATGGTCACGCCGTCAATATATCCCGTCCCGGCCTTGATGACCGTCAGGGGGGTGATGGCGATGTTGTATTCTTTCAGAATGTCAGCGGAAAGGTCGCAGGTGCTGTCAGCCGTGATTTTGATGTTCATAACAGTTCTCCTATCGGTTTGTTGGTTTGACGATGGGGTTTGTCCCCATCATGAAGCAGCAGGGTTCCGTGTCCTTCCGGCGCAGATAGTCCGCACCCCAGTCCCGCATGGCTACGAGAACGGGCATCAGACTGCGGCCGGTTTCCGTCAGGGAGTATTCCACCTTGGGCGGGATGACGGGATACACCTCCCGGTGAACCAGACCATTGGCTTCCAGTTCCCGCAGCTGCTGGGTCAGCATTTTTGGCGTCGCGCCCTTGATGACCTGACGCAGTTCCGAAAAACGGAGGATGCCCTGAGAAAGGTGCCATAAAATCAAAGCCTTGTATTTTCCGCCGATCAGCTCCAGCGTGGCTTCCACCGGGCAGTTGTCTGCGTTTGCCATTCCGTCACCTCCTTACGGTATCCAAAAGGGAAGTATGGCACATAATAGTGCATACTTGTTTTTTTGGATTATCATGGTAGAATGGTATCATAAATGAAGTGAATAGTCAATGAATTTATCCGAAATACGGGTTCGTTTGATGAATTCCACTGAAATGGAGGGAGAATCATGAAACTCAAATTCAATGTCACCGGCATGACCTGTGCGGCCTGTTCCGCGCGGGTGGAGAAGGTGACGAACGCCGTGCCGGGCGTGGAAAAAGCGGAAGTGAATCTTCTTGCGGGAACCATGCAGGTGGAGGCGGAAAACGGGGACATTGTTCCTGCCATCATCAAGGCAGTGCAGGACGCGGGCTATAATGCCGCCCTGCCCGGTGAAAAGAAAACGGACAAGGCAGAGGCCGCCCCGGCGGAAGCCGCTTTGAAGGAAATGAAAAAGAGGATCATCGGCAGCGCAATTTGTCTGGTGGTGCTCATGTATTTTACCATGGGACACATGATCGGACTGCCCGCACCCTACTGGTACCACGGCGTGAAGAACGCGCTGGTTGCGGCGCTGCTGCAATTTTTTCTGACCCTTCCTGTGGTGTACCTGAACCGGGTGTACTACAGCAGAGGACTGAAAGCCCTGTGGCACCGTGCGCCCAACATGGATTCCCTGATCGCCGTTGGCTCTTTGGCCGCGCTGGGCTATGGCGTGGCGGCGCTGTTCCGCATGGCCTACGGCATGGGACATGAGGACTGGGAACTGGTGCAGTCCTACAGCGAGAACCTGTATTTTGAATCCGCGGCCATGATCCTGACGCTGATCACCTTGGGTAAATTTCTGGAGACCCGCGCCAAGGGCAAGACCGGCGACGCCATCCGTTCGCTGATGGATCTAAGCCCCAAGACCGCCTCCGTGCGGAGAAACGGGGAGATTGTGGAGATTCCCGTGGAGCAGGTGGCTGTGGGCGATGTGGTCATCGTCCGCTCCGGCAGCAGCATTCCCGTGGACGGAACCGTGCTGGAAGGCCGGGCGTCCGTTGACCAGAGCGCCCTCACGGGCGAAAGCGTCCCCGTGGAAAAGGGCGCGGGGGACAAGGTCGCTGCGGCAACGGTCAACACCGAAGGGTATCTGGAATTCCGGGCGGACAAAGTGGGCGAGGATACCACTCTGGCGCAGGTCATCCGCATGGTGGAGGACGCGGGCGGCTCCAAAGCGCCCATCGCCCGGCTGGCGGACAAGATCGCGGGCGTGTTTGTTCCGGTGGTCATGAGCATTGCGGCGGTGACGTTCATCGTCTGGATGATCGCGGGATACGATTTGGAATTTTCCCTGAACCGAGCCATTTCCGTGCTGGTGATCTCCTGTCCCTGCGCGCTGGGACTGGCCACGCCTGTGGCCATCATGGTCGGCACCGGCCGGGGCGCCAAGATGGGCGTGCTGTTCAAGAACGCCGAAGCGCTGGAAAACCTGCACCGGGTGGACACCGTGGTGCTGGACAAGACCGGCACCCTCACCACCGGCAAGCCGGAGGTGACGGACGTCCTCCCCGGCGCGGTCAGCGGGGAAGCGCTGATGCGGATCGCCGCCGCGCTGGAAAGCAAGTCCGAGCATCCCTTTGCCAAGGCTATTCTGAATAAGATGGGCAGTGAAACTTACCCTGTCGCGGAGGACTTTGAAACCCTTCCCGGCCGGGGCGTATCCGGCATCGTGGACGGCGTGCGGTGCTACGGCGGCAACGGCCGGCTGATGGAGGAGCTGGGCGTCAAAGTCCCGGCCATGCCGGAGCTTGCCAATCAGGGAAAGACGCCCCTGCATTTTGCCAATGAAAAGGGCGATTATCTTGGAACTGTTGCCGCCGCCGACGTGCTGAAAGCCGATTCTCAGGCCGCCGTGCAGGCTATGACAAAAATGGGACTTGACGTAGTGATGCTTACAGGCGATAATGAAGCTACGACCAAGGCCATTGCCCGGAAGGCGGGCATTGCCCATGTGATCTCCGACGTGCTGCCCACGGACAAGGCCGGGGCGGTCGGAAAATTGCAGGCGGAGGGACACCGGGTGCTCATGGTGGGCGACGGCATCAACGACGCGCCTGCACTGGTCAGTGCCGATGTGGGCATGGCCATCGGCGCAGGAACGGACATTGCCATCGAGTCGGCAGACGTGGTGCTGATGACCGGTTCCCTTGCCGCCGTCAGCGGCGCAGTGGAGCTGAGCAATGCCACCATCCGCAATATCCGGCAGAATCTGTTCTGGGCATTTTTCTACAACACTCTGGGAATTCCCCTCGCCGCCGGTGTGCTGTTCCTGCCCCTGGGGCTGAAGCTCAGCCCGATGTTCGGCGCGGCGGCCATGAGCCTGAGCAGCGTGTTCGTGGTGACGAATGCTCTGCGTCTGCGCCTGTTCAAACCGAAGACTTCCCCCTCTGTGGTGGAAGCCCCGAAACACGAAGAAATCAAAACCAAGGAGGATACAATTATGAAAACGGTTATCAAGGTCAATGGAATGATGTGCGGTCACTGCAAGGCTCACGTGGAAACTGCCTGCAAGGGCGTTCCCGGCGTGACGGACGCCGTTGTGGACTTGGATGCGAAGAATGTCACCGTCACCGGCGACGCCGATGTGGCGGCGCTGAAGAAGGCCATCACCGACGCAGGCTACGAGGTGGTGGAGTAAGTCATGAGAGAGGACTTCTGGTTTGATTCCTGCGGTGCAGGGAGGATTCACGTCTGCCGCTGGATGCCGGAGGGAGAGCCGAAGGCAGTGTTCCAGATCGTCCACGGCATTGCGGAGGTGGCGGAGCGCTACGACGCATTTGCTCAGGTGCTGGCACAGCGGGGCTTCGTCGTGGTGGCTGACGACCACATGGGTCACGGCCAGTCCGTAGGCGAAGGGGACACCAATGGCTACTTCACCGGCGGCTGGTTCAGCGCCGTGGCGGACAGCTACCATCTGCTGGAACTGACAAAGGCGGAATTCCCGAACCTTCCCTATGTCCTGTTCGGTCATTCCATGGGTTCCTTCATGGCGAGGACCATTCTGTGCAAGTACCCGGACAGCGGTATTGACGCCGCCATCATCTGCGGCACCGGCTGGCAGCCTGCCTTCGCGCTTCCCGCCGTCATCAAGGTGGTGGAGAGCGTGTGCAAACGAGTGGGGGAGACCAACCCCGACGAGACCCTCCACAAGCTGGTGTTCGGCGGCTACAACCGAAAGGTGGAGCATCCCCGCACGGAATTCGACTGGCTGACCCGGGACGCCAGAATCGTGGACGCCTACATCGCCCATCCCATGTGCGGCTTCACCGAAACGACGGGGCTGCTGCGGGATCTGATGACGGGCATCCGCTACATCGAGAAGCCGGAGAGCCTTGCCGCCATGCGCAAGGAACTGCCCGTGTTCTTCATTGCGGGCGGGGACGACCCTGTGGGCAACTACGGCAAGGGCGTCCGTCAGTCGGCTGACGCTTTCCGCAAGGCGGGGATGGCGGATGTCTCGGTGCACATTTACCCGCTGTGCAGGCATGAAATTCTCAACGAGATCAACCGGGAAGAGGTCTACGGGGACATTCTCCAATGGCTGTTCTCCCATATGAAAAAAAGTTTGCCGTCAACCTAATTAGTCCGATTTATTGGACAGATAGCGTGTTATACTATGGCCAGAAACCAAAAGGAAAGGTTGATGGCTATGTTTCAGATGCGTTATGTAGGCGGACACGTTCAGGTGTATGACAAAAGCGGCAAGTTCCTGTTCTCGGCGGATACCGAACGGGAGGCCAGAGAAGAGATGGAGGATTATGCGGAATCTGCGGCTTGATATTTGCTACGACGGCACCCGCTACCGGGGCTGGCAGCGTCTGCCCGGAAGGGATGACACCATTCAGGGCAAGCTGGAAACAACCCTTTCCCGGATTCTGGAGGAACCGATCGAGGTCAGCGGCAGCGGCCGCACCGACGCCGGGGTACATGCGCTGCATCAGGCGGCGAATTTCCACTGCGAAAGCGCCATGCCGGCGGGGGAGATTTTGTCCAAACTGCGGCAGTATCTTCCCGAGGATATCGGCATATATTCCTGTGTGGACGTGCCGCCCCGGTTCCATGCCCGCCTGAACGCCCGCGCCAAGACCTACCGCTACCGTATCTGGAATTCCCGGGGGCCGTGCGTTTTTCAGCGGCGGTACGTTGCGGTCATGCCGGAACGCCTTGACTTAAACGCCATGCGCCGCGGGGCGGCACTGCTGACGGGGGAGCATGATTTCTCCGCGTTCTGCGGCAATGCGAGAATGAAAAAGTCCACCGTCCGCCGAATCGATTCCATCGACATTCAGCGGCAGGGGGAGGAAATCCAAATTCTGTTCACCGGTAACGGCTTTCTTTACAACATGGTGCGGATTCTGGTCGGCACGCTGGTGGAGGTCGGCAGGGGAGAGCGGGAAACGGAGAGCATTCCGTCGCTGTTCGGCGGCAAGCGGGAGGACGCGGGCTTCCTGGCTCCGGCGCAGGGACTGTGCCTGATGGAGGTAGTGTATTGAATATTCAGATTTTCGGTAAAAGCAAGTGCTTTGACACCAAGAAGGCGGAACGCTACTTCAAGGAGCGGCGCATTCCGTTCCAATCCATAGACCTGAAAACATATGGCATGTCCGGCAGGGAATTTGACAGTGTTCTCCGGGCGGTGGGCGGCATTGACAACCTCATCGACTGGGACGGCAAATCCCCGGACATCACCCTCATGAAGTACATGGACGATGTTAGAGCGAAGGAAGACAAGGTTTTCGACAACCCCGCCCTGATGAAAACGCCCGTAGTGCGCAACGGCAAGCATGCCACGGTTGGCTATTGCCCGGAAGTCTGGGCGGCGTGGGAATAACATAATCGATCACGAAAGCGGTTCTCTAAAAATGGAGAGCCGCTTTTTTTATCATTTTTCCGATTTTTCTCTTGCAGTTTCAACAAAAAAGTGGTATGCTAGGAGGACAAAATGACCAAATACATTGACGGCCTGAATCGAATCGTCTGGGGGGCGCCCGCGTTGGTGCTGATCGTTGGCGTGGGGCTTTATCTGAGCCTGCGGCTTCGCTTCGCCCAGCTGACGCTGTTTCCCAGAGCATGGAGGCGCTTTCTTTCCATGCTTCGCCCGGGGCAGAAAAGCGGGAACGGGGTGACGCCCTTTCAGGCGCTGTGTACGGCGCTGGCGGCGACCGTAGGGACGGGAAATATCGTCGGCGTTGCCGGTGCCATCTGTCTCGGCGGGCCGGGGGCCATTTTCTGGATGTGGATTTGCGGCGTTCTCGGGATGGTCACGAAATACGCGGAGGTCACGCTGGCGCTTCGCTACCGGGTGAAAACCCCGGCAGGGTGGATCGGCGGTCCCATGTATGTGATCACTCAGGGCTTGGGGACGAAATTTACACCTATGGCCATCGCTTACTGCGTGTTCGGCGTGGTTGCGGCCTTTGGCGTGGGAAACGCCACTCAGATCAACGCTGTGATCTCCGGCGTAAACGATGTGGTGACCCGCTTCGGTGGGGAACAGACCAGACTTGGAAACCTTGTGATGGGACTGATTCTGGCCGCACTGGTGGGCGCGATGCTCCTTGGGGGCGCGAGACGCATTGGTATCGTTGCCGAGCGGCTGGTGCCGTTCATCTCCGTTGCATATATTCTGCTCTGCGCAGTGATGCTGGTGCTGCGCTGGCGGGAGGTTCCGGCGGCGTTCGCGTCGATCGCGGCGGGGGCGTTTTCTCCCCGGGCGGTGACAGGCGGGGCTTTGGGTTCTGCCTATCAGGCGCTTCGCATCGGATGCAGCCGTGGGGCGTTTACCAACGAGGCTGGCATGGGTACCGCGTCCATCGCCCACGCTTCGGCGGAGGTTTCCCACCCGGCGGAACAGGGCCTGATGGGCATTATGGAGGTTTTTCTCGATACCATCCTCATGTGCACACTGACGGCGCTGGTCATTCTCGTCAGCGGCGTGCCGGTTCCCTACGGCAGAGACGTGGGCGTGGAGCTGACGACGAAGGCGTTTGCTGCTGTCTATGGCGATTTTGCGCCGGTTTTCATTGCCGTGTCCCTCGTCTGCTTTGCCTTTGCCACGGTGCTTGGCTGGGGGCTGTACGGTGCGCGGTGCGCCCAGTTCCTCTTTGGCGCCCGGGCGTGGAAGTTTTTTGTCGCGGCGCAGATGGCCGCGGTGGTCGCCGGGGCATGCCTGCAAACCGGCGTCGTCTGGTCGGCGGCGGAGGTCGTCAACGGCCTGATGGTGATTCCCAATTTGACAGCTTTGGCGATTCTCACCCCGGAGGTGGTTCGCCTTACGAAAGAATATCAGAAATCCGGCGGAAGTACCGCCGGTGGAGGTAATTATGCAGATATCCATCAACGCAAACCGGTGTGAACCCTCTCCCATGCGGAAGTTCCATCCCTACGCCGTGGAGGCCGAGAAGAAGGGCAAGAAGATCTATCACCTGAACATCGGACAGCCCGACCTGCCCACGCCCACGGCTTACTATGACGCCGTGCGGAACTTTGACCGCAAGACTCTGGCCTATGCCGAGTCTCCCGGTATGCCTGTGCTCATTGACGCTGTGCGGGGCTATTATCACAAACTGGGGGTTGACTTGGCGCCTAACGACGTCCTCATCACCACCGGCGGCAGTGAGGCGCTGCTGATGACCTGCCTGAGCATCCTCGACCCCTATACCGAGGTCATCATCCCCGAGCCGTATTACCCCAACTACACCACCTTCGTCCATGCGGCCGGCGGCGTTATCCGTGCCCTGCCCACCAACCCGTGGGAGGGCTACCGCTACGCCAAGCGGGAGCGCATCGAGAGCCTGATCACCAAGAACACCCGCGCCATCCTGATCACCAACCCCGGCAACCCCACAGGCGTTGTCCTCGACCAGAAGGAAATGCGGATGATCGCCGACATTGCCAAGGAACGTGACCTGTTCCTGATCTGCGACGAGGTTTATCGGGAATTCTGCTACGACGACAAATTCGGTGTGCCGACCATGGCGCACTTCCGGGATATCGACGAGAACCTCGTCATCATCGACTCCGCCTCCAAGCGGTTTTCCGCCTGCGGCGCGCGGGTGGGCTGTGTTGTGACCCGGAATAAGGAATTGCAGGCGGCGCTGCTGAAATTCTGTCAGTCCCGTCTGTCCGTTGCCACCATTGACCAGATCGGCGCGGCGGCGCTGTACACCGTAGATCAGGAGTTCTTCCGCCGGAGCAAGGAAGAATACCGCCGCCGCCGGGATACGGTGATCTCCAAGCTGCGTCAGATTCCCGGCGTGGTGGTGGAGGAACCCATGGGCGCGTTCTACGTCATGGCGAGCCTGCCGGTGGACGACGCGGACAAGTTCCAGTACTGGCTGCTGGAAAACTTCGACCATCAGGGGGACACCGTCATGTTCGCCCCCGGCGCACCCTTCTACGAGACCCCCGGCAAGGGCATCAACGAAGTGCGTATCGCTTACGTTCTCAAGCAGGAAGATCTGGAGCGGGCAATGGATGTGCTGGCGATCGGCATTTCCGAATACCAGCGCAAGGTCATGAAAATCACCCCCGCCCCTGTGGGTTAATTGGATATTCCGATGCCGGACAAGCACAAGCTGCCTGTCCGGCATTTTTTCGTCCCAAAACCCTACGGCATCACATCCGCGCTTCGACTGCTTGTTCTCCCGGGAAACGGTATACTGTAGCCAAACCGGGAAAGGGGAGAAGCGAAATGCTAAAACGGCTTGTATTTGCATTATTGGCGGTCGGACTGCTGCTGGGAGGTGCCGTCCCGGCTTATGCCGCCCAGACAGGTTCCATCCGGGTGGTTCCGGAGACGAAGCCGCCCGCCGACAGCGCCGTGACGCTGTACCATGCGGGCGTCGAGGCGGACGGCGGCTACTGGCTGGATGATGTTTACGGCGGGGGACTGGTAAGGTGGGGAGACCTGCCGTCTCTGACGCTGGCGTCGTGGCTGGCGGAGCATGAGGCAGCAGAGGGGACAACGGTTCCCTTTGACGCGGAGGGCAGTGCCACGTTTTCCAACCTGTCGCCGGGGCTGTATCTTATCAAACAGACCGGGATTTCAGCCGGGAATGACGCGATACCGCCCTTTGTGATCGAGCTGCCCTACGAGGATATCTGGGAGATCACCGTTCGACCACAGTCGATGACTGGTGCTCAGGAGCCGCCCCCCACGGGACAGGAGCCGGCGCCAATCATTGCCGCGCTGGTGCTGGTGGTTTCAGGAATGGGCCTGCTGGGAATGGCTGCCCACACGAAGCGGAAGCGCGTTGCGGGCTGACAAGTGCTTCCACCCTCTCGCAGCTGCGCATCTTTTGGGAATTTTTTCTTGTATGGAGGGCACAAATGTGGTACACTTATGCCATCCGATAGAGAGGTGGAATGCGTGTGAAAAAGGTTTTTCTTGGCCTCACGGCGGCCACGATTTTGTACGCCATCTACAACGTCATCATCGACATAAGAGATGGCGTGTTTGACGGCCTCACCATTGTGGGGCTGCTGTTCCTGCTGCTGGTTGCGGGGGTGTTTGGCTTCCTCGCTTGGCTGTTTGACGGCAAATCCCCGGTGAAACGGACGGCAGAACAGGCAAAAAACGTCGTGAAGCAGGAGCAGGAAAAGTTTGACGCTTATGTGAGCTATTCGCCTGCCATCAAGCGGCGGATATGGAAGTTCCGGATCATTGGTCTGGTTCTGGTCGCGCTGGCGGTGTGGCTATGTATTGCCGGGAACTGGGATACCATCCCGGTGTCCATTGCAACCGTGATTCTGATTATCGGCATTGCGGTGTTCAACATGGGTTCTCCGGCGGACTACAACGCCATGACGGACGGCGGAGCCATGATCGCCATGGATGTCCCCCGAAAGATCGAGGAGTTTTACCGCGCGTTCCAGAACGAAAAAACGCCCCTCGGCTCTGCGTATCTGGGAAAATTCTCCACAAGTCACTATACCAGCCTGATTTTCGGGCCGAATATCCGGGGAGAGTTTCTGTACTTTTACCTGAATCGCGACGGAATGATCGGCTACGTTGGCTATTCCATGCTGGACTCTACCATTTCGGAGCGCCTGACGGAACCTCGTTTTCCGGCGGAAGCGGACGCGGGGGAAGACCTTGCGGGGCATCTGGTCTATCATTCGGATGTTTTCCTGATGCGGGAATGGCTTCAGAAGAGCCTTGAACATTTCGTGAAAACCGGCACGATTTTGCCCTTCCGGGAGATATCTCCCTCTCAGATTTACACCTTCAGCGAGGATTTTAAGCTGACGGGGCAGCATTTCACCGTTCAGGATACGGACGGAAACACCCTCTACACCGTGGACGGCACAGCGCCGCTGGTGAAGCTGCGGGTGCTGGATAACTATGACCGTGAGGTTTTCACCATGACCAAGCAGTTGGGGCACGCGCTGGCTACATACAAGTTCTATCAGGACGGTGAACTTTACGGCACGCTGGAAAAGCAGTTTGATCTGGTGCGGGACCGCTTCACAATGGAGGTGACGGAGGGAACACTGGAGCTGCGGGAGTACAGCGGCACCGTCGGTCACAACTACAAGGTCACGCTCAACGGCGAGATTCTGGGCGCCATCATGGACGACATGGACTTGACCGTCGAAAACGCGGTGTTCGACAACGCCTATCTGATCGTCTACCGGCCTGACAAGCTGCCGCTGCTGGTGTGTATGGCCGTGATGGCCGCCCGGGAGCTGGCGAGAGACAAAGAGGGCGCTGTTACAAACCAGATGTAGGAGGAAAAAAGAGAGATGAAAAAGGGAATTGCACTGATCGCGGCGCTGATCATCAGCGTTTTGCTGCTGGGATGTGAGGAAGCGGCAACCTATGCCACCGCCGACGACGCCAAGGCGGCGCTGAATGGGCAGGGCGTTATCACCATCGACGGTGATTTTTCGGAACCCAATCAGGCCAGCGACATCCGTGTGAACAACGGTTTTGCCGGATTTATGCGGGAGACGGGGCTTATCAACGGCAAATGGACGATTTCTGCGAACTACGAGGAGTGGTTTTACGCCAAGTACGTCACGGACGAGCCGGTGAACCACCAGGAGGGCGTCAATTCCGGCTCCACCCTGGGCTTTTATGACATGGACGACAACTGTCTCGGCTATGCGCAGGAGCGGGTGGACGCGAACTGGGACAACGCCTATATCGTCTATTTCCTCGACCCGGATTTTACCCCCATCGGACTGTACGCTTCGGAGGACTGCAAGACGCTGTGGGACGACAGCGAAACCGTGCTGGCCGAGGGCGATATCGATTGGAGCTATTCCAGCGATATGTGCACCGTCACCATCACCCCCACCGGTGGCAAGGATGTTCCCATCTTTGCGAAAATTGCCATGTATGTCAAATTGTACTATGAAGCGAACATGCTGAAAATGTGATTCCATGACAAATGCCCCCAATATGCACAGTAAGCGTGCATATTGGGGGCATTGTGATATTTCCCTAGACGCGGGTGAACTCGTAATTTTCGAATTTCAGCTGATCGCCTACATCCACGCCAAAGGGCAGCAGTGCGATGGCGACCTCGGAGACAACGCCGGTATCATCGTACCTGACGTAAGCATAATCGCCGCGAATGTCCGTGATGGTGCAGAGCATAGTGACCCCCTTTACCGGATGAAGTGGGTGGGGGTAACCGGGTCAAGCTCCGGCAGGCCGAATTGCGCCTTGCCGAGGGCGATGGACTTCATCAGAAAGGTCATGTTCTTAGCCAGATTCCGGACGGTGGCGATGCCCTCCATGTCCTGCGCCGCTTCGCCGGGGGCGCGGCCGTGGACGTTGTTCCAGTAATGGCTGGACGCGACGGGCATTCCGCTGATGGTGAAATACTTGTTCAGCTCGTCAAAGGTGGCAGAGCAGCCGCCCCGGCGGGCGACCACCACGGACGCGCCGACCTTCATCCGCTTGTCAAAGCCGGTGCTGTAGAACAGCCGATCCAGAAACGCCACCAGCGTAGCATTTGCTGAAGCATAATAGACCGGGCTGGCGGCAACCAGACCATCGGCCTGACGAAACGCCTCCGCCGCCTGATTGACCGCGTCGTCAAAAACGCACTTGCCGGTCTTCCGACAGCTTCCGCAGGCGATGCAGCCACGGATGGGCTGATTGCCCACGTGGAGAATTTCGGCTTCGACGCCCTCGGCAGCAAAGACCTCCGCCATCTGGGAAAGAGCATAAGCCGTATTCCCGTTCGCCTTGGGACTTCCATTGAGCAGCAGTACCTTCATATCATTCCTCCAGAAAAGTTTGGAAAACCCGCCCCCGTTACCGGGGACGGGCTTTTTTGTCAGTGCAGGATCGGAAGTACAGGAGATTAGTCCTTGTACATCTCGACCAGCTTGTTCAGGTGCTCCCAGCGCTCCTTGGCGGCAGCCTCGTTCTTGGCGAACAGATCGGTTGCACGCTCGGGGAACTCGCGGGTCAGACGGCTGTAACGAGCCTCGTTCATCAGGAACTCCTGATAGCCGTCCTTCGGAGCCTTGCTGTCCAGCTGGAACTTGCCGGTCTCCTTGGAAGGATCGAAGCGGAACAGGTTCCAGTAGCCGCACTCAACGGCCTTCTTCATCTCGGCCTGGCAGTTGGTCATGCCGCCCTTGATGGAGTGCATCTCACAGGGAGCGTAGCCGATGATGAGGGACGGGCCATGGTAAGCCTCGGCTTCGGTGATGGCCTTGATGGTCTGAGCGGGGTTGGCGCCCATAGCGACCTGAGCGACGTAAACATAGCCGTAGCTCATCGCGATCTCAGACAGGGACTTCTTCTTGGTCTCCTTACCGGCAGCCGCGAACTGAGCGACCTGACCGATGTTGGAAGCCTTGGAGGCCTGTCCGCCGGTGTTGGAGTAAACCTCGGTGTCGAAGACGAAGACGTTGACGTCCTTGTTCTGTGCCAGCACATGGTCAACACCGCCGAAGCCGATGTCGTATGCCCAGCCGTCGCCGCCGAAGATCCACACGGACTTCTTGGACAGATATTCCTTCTTGGACAGGATGTCCTTCACGGTGTCGCAGCAGACCTTGGCTTCCAGATTCTCGATCAGAGCCTTGGTAGCAGCCTTGTTGGCCTCGCCGTCGTTGTAGGTGTCCAGCCAAGCCTGGCAAGCGGCCTTGCGCTCGTCGCAGGTGGTCTTCTCCATGACTTCCTTGACCTTGTTAGCCAGAGACTCACGGATGACGGCCTGAGCGGTGTACATACCCAGACCATGCTCGGCGTTGTCCTCGAACAGGGAGTTCGCCCATGCGGGACCACGGCCTTCAGCGGTCACGGTGTAGGGAGAGGTAGCGGCGGGACCGCCCCAGATGGAGGAGCAGCCGGTGGCGTTGGAGATGTACATCCGATCGCCGAACAGCTGGGTCACCAGACGGGCGTAGCTGGTCTCGGCGCAGCCGGCGCAGGAGCCGGAGAACTCCAGCAGAGGCTTGCGGAACTGAGAACCCTTGACGGTGTTGTCCTGCATGTCCTTCTTCTCGCTGACCTTGGAGACCATGTAGTTGAAGACTTCCTGCTCAGGCAGCTCGTTCTCCTGAGGAACCATGGTGATGGCCTTGGTGGGGCAGACGCCGACGCAGACGCCGCAGCCCATGCAGTCCAGAGGAGACACGGCCATGATGTACTTGTAGACGCCCTTGCCCTTGCCGGCCTTGACATCCACCAGACGGGCGTTCGCGGGAGCGGCAGCGGCCTCTTCAGCGGTCAGCGCGTAGGGACGGATGGTAGCATGGGGGCAGACGTAAGCACAGTTGTTGCACTGGATGCACTTGGTCTCGTCCCAGTGAGGAACGGTAACGGCAACGCCGCGCTTCTCATAAGCGGAAGCACCCAGGGGGAACTGGCCGTCGGGCAGATCGGCGAAGGCGGAAACGGGCAGGCTGTAGCCGTCCATTCTGCCGATGGGGTTCAGGATGGTCTTGACGACCTTGACGGTGTCGGGACGGCCTTCCAGAACGGTTTCGGGCTTGTTGTCCTCAGCGGTAGCCCAGGAAGCGGGAACATCGACCTTGTGGTAAGCGGTAGCGCCCACATCGATGGCGTTCCAGTTCTTCTCGACGACGTCGCGGCCCTTCTTCAGGTAGGAGTGCTCGGCAGCGTCCTTCATGTACTTGATGGCATCCTCAGCGGGCATGACCTTCGCCAGAGAGAAGAAAGCGGACTGCAGGATGGTGTTGGTACGCTTGCCCATGCCGACCTTGATGGCCAGATCGATAGCGTCGATGGTGTACAGCTGAATGTTGTTGTTGGCGATGTAGCGCTTGGAAGCGGCATCCAGATGATGCTCCAGCTCCTCCAGATTCCACTGGCAGTTGATCAGGAACACGCCGCCGGGCTTGACGTCCTGAACGATCTTGAAGCCCTTGGTGATGTAGGAGGGGTTGTGGCAGGCAACGAAGTCGGCCTTGTTGATGTAGTAGGGGGACTTAATGGCCTTGTCGCCGAAACGCAGGTGGGAAACGGTGACGCCGCCGGTCTTCTTGGAGTCGTACTGGAAGTAAGCCTGTACGTACTTGTCGGTGTGGTCGCCGATGATCTTGATGGAGTTCTTGTTGGCGCCGACGGTGCCGTCGCCGCCCAGACCCCAGAACTTGCACTCGATGGTGCCTTCCGCGGCGGTGTTGGGGGAGACCTTCTCGTCCAGAGACAGGTGGGTCACATCGTCCACGATGCCGATGGTGAACTCGTTCTTGGGGGCGTCCTTAGCCAGCTCTTCGTAGACGGCAAAGACGGAAGCGGGGTGAGTATCCTTGGAACCCAGACCGTAACGGCCGCCGATGACGGTGACGTCGTTCCGGCCGGCCTTGGCCAGAGCCATGACCACGTCCTGATACAGAGGCTCGCCCTGAGAGCCGGGCTCCTTGGTGCGGTCCAGAACAGCAATCTTCTTGGCGGTGGCGGGGATGGCCTCCAGCAGTTTCTCAGCGCAGAAGGGACGGAACAGGCGAACCTTGACAACGCCGACCTTCTCACCGTGGGCGTTCAGGTAGTCGATGACTTCCTCGGCCACGTCGTTGATGGAGCCCATGGCGACGATGATGCGGTCAGCATCGGGAGCACCGTAGTAGTTGAACAGCTTGTAGTCGGTGCCCAGCTTCTCGTTGACCTTGTTCATGTACTTCTCGACCACTGCGGGCAGTGCCTGATAGTACTTGTTGCAGGCCTCACGATGCTGGAAGAAGATATCGTCGTTCTCGTGGGAGCCACGCATTGCGGGACGCTCGGGGTTCAGGGAGTGCTTGCGGAACGCCTCAACGGCATCCATGTTGCACATTTCCTTCAGATCCTCGTAATCCCAGATAGCGACCTTCTGGATCTCGTGGGAGGTACGGAAGCCGTCGAAGAAGTTGATGAAGGGAACGCGGCCTTCGATGGCGGACAGGTGAGCGACAGCGCCCAGATCCATGACTTCCTGCACGTTGGTCTCGCACAGCATGGCAAAACCGGTCTGACGGCAGGCGTAGACGTCGGAGTGGTCACCGAAGATGTTCAGAGACTGAGTAGCGACGGTACGGGCGGAAACGTGGAAAACTGCGGGCAGCAGCTCACCGGCGATCTTGTACATATTGGGGATCATCAGCAGCAGACCCTGAGAAGCGGTGTAAGTGGTGGTCAGAGCACCGGCAGCCAGAGAGCCGTGGACAGTACCGGCGGCACCGGCCTCGGACTGCATCTCGACGACCTTGACGGTGTTGCCGAAGATGTTCTTCCGACCGGCGGCAGACCACTGATCCACGTTGTCAGCCATGGGGCTGGACGGGGTGATGGGGTAGATGCCAGCGACCTCGGTAAAGGCATAGCTGACGTGGGCGGCAGCGGTATTGCCGTCCATGGTTTTGAATTTTCTAGCCAAAATGAATACCTCCTAAAGTATTTCTAATTTTGTCGACCCCATTGTACCACTTTTCATGCAATTTGTAAAGCCATCAAACGACACTCATACAAAAAATTCACGCTTTTCCACGGGAAAGATATGGAAAAGCTGTAAAGTCCGCGGCCGGGGAAACCAAAAAGGGATTGCCTTTTCCCGAAGAATGGAGTATGATGAAAAACAAGAGAGAAAAGGGGGACGGAAACATGATCTGCAGCGTCCGAACGCTGGGTATCTCCGGGATACAGGGCAGCGCCGTCACGGCGGAGTGCTACATTTCCCAGGGACTTCCCGGCTTTGATATCGTGGGACTGCCTGACGCGGCGGTGAAGGAAGCGCGGGACCGGGTGCGGGCAGCGGCGAAGAGCAGCGGACTGTCCTTTCCCGTGAGCCGCATTACGGTGAACCTGGCACCCGCAAGCCAGAAAAAGGCGGGAACGCACTACGATCTTCCTATTTTATTGAGTATTCTCGCGGCCAGCGGAAGCGTCCGGCGGCCGAAATCCACCAGCGCTTTCCTTGGGGAGCTGAGTCTGGACGGCACCATCCGTCCCATTTCCGGCGTGCTGCCCATGGCGCTTGCCGCCAAGCGGGAGGGGATACAGGCGCTGTTCGTCCCGGCGGAGAACGCCCCGGAGGCGACGCTTGCCCGGGGGCCTGCGGTGTATCCCATCCATACGGTGGCGCAGCTGGCGGCAGGACTGAACGGGGAGACGACCCTGGAGGAAGAACCTCTGTGGGTGCCCTCCCGTGAGGACACCGTCATGCCGGATTTCAAGGACGTGCTGGGGCAGGAAAACGTAAAGCGGGCGCTGGAGGTCGCGGCGGCGGGCAGTCACAATGTGCTGCTCATTGGCCCGCCCGGCTCCGGCAAAAGTATGCTCAGCAAGCGCCTGCCCTCCATTCTCCCGGATATGACGTGGGAGGAATCGCTGGAGGTCAGTCAGGTGTATTCCGTCATGGGAATGCTGACGCCCCGGAATCCCCTTGTGACCCAGCGGCCGTTTCGCTCACCCCACCACACGGTGTCCAACGCCGGACTTGCCGGGGGCGGCTCCAACCCAAGGCCGGGTGAAATCTCCCTCGCCCATAAGGGCGTGCTGTTTCTGGACGAAATGCCGGAATTCCGGAAGGATACGCTGGATCTGATGCGCCAGCCGCTGGAAGACGGAAAGGTCACCATCTCCCGGGTTTCCGGGGCAGTGACATACCCGGCGGAATTTATGCTGGTATGCGCCATGAACCCCTGCAAATGCGGCTGGTACGGCGACCCCTCCGGGCGCTGCCGCTGCTCCCAGCGGGATGTGGAAAATTATCGAAGCCGCATTTCCGGGCCGCTTCTGGACAGAATTGACATTGTGGTGGAGGTTCCCTCCGTCCACTTTGAGGACTTGCGGGAACGGGCGGAAACGGAGCCGTCGGCATCGGTGAAGCAGCGGGTCAACGCCGCACGAGACGTCCAGAACCGGCGCTTCGGTTCCGGCGGAATGTGCAACGCCCGAATGGGGCCGGAAGAAATGCGCCGCTACTGCCATCTCAGCGAGGAATGCGCCGAGCTGATGAAGGGCGCGTTTGAAACCATGGGATTGACCGCGAGAAGCTACGACCGTATCCTCAAGGTAGCGCGAACCGTGGCCGATCTGGACGGAAGCGAAGACATTCAGCCCCAGCACATCGCCGAAGCGATTCAGTACCGGGCGGTCAATCTGGGAAATCGATAAACAGGAGAACGAAAATGAAGGAAATTTTTCTATTGAAGCTGGGCGAGATCGTCCTGAAGGGTGCGAACAAGCGCCAGTTTGAGAACAAGCTGCGGCAGAACGTCCGCCGCCGCATGAAGAAGTACGGCAATTTTGACGTGTATATCCTCCAGTCCACGGTGTACGTAGAGCCGATGGACGAGGAAGCGGACGTGGACGGGGCATGGGAAGCCTGCCGTTCCATTTTCGGCGTGGTGAGCCTGTGCCGCTGCCGCCCCTGCGAGAAGGACTTGGACGCGATCTTTGCCGCCATCGAAAACTATCTGGGAGACGATCTGGACTGCGCCCAATCCTTCAAGGTCGAGTCCAAGCGCTCGGACAAGCGCTTTCCCCTGACCTCCATCCAGCTGTCTCAGGAGATCGGCGGACGGCTGGCGGAAGCCCACCCGGGAGTAGAGGTGGACGTGCATCACCCGGACTACACCGTGTACGTGGAGGTGCGGGACCTGTCCGCCTACGTCCACGGCCCCGCCGAACCGGGTGCGGGCGGCCTGCCCACCGGCGTTGGCGGACGGGCGATGGTGCTGCTCTCCGGCGGCATTGATTCCCCTGTGGCGGCCTATATGATGGCGAAGCGGGGCGTGGAGGTGGAAGCCGTTCACTTCTTCTCCTATCCCTACACATCTCAGCTGGCCAAGGACAAGGTCATCGAGCTTGCCCGGCTGGTGACGAAATACTCCGGGCGGATGACCGTGAACGTGGTGTCCTTCACGGAGATTCAGGAAGCCATCCGGGACAACTGCCCGGAGGAGTTCTTTACCCTGATTATGCGCCGGTTCATGATGGAGATTGCCCAGCGCATTGCCAAGGGCGACGGCTGCGGCGCGCTGATCACCGGCGAAAATCTTGGTCAGGTGGCGTCCCAGACTATGGAGGCCATGACCGTCACCGGCGCGGTGGTGGACATTCCCATTTTCATGCCGCTGGTGGGCATGGACAAGAAGGACATCATTTCCATTGCCCGGGAAATCGGGACACTGGACACGTCGATCCTGCCTTATGAGGACTGCTGCACCGTCTTTACGCCGAAGCATCCCAAGACCAAGCCCACGCTGGGACAGGTGGTGAACGCGGAAAAGAAGCTGGACAGAGAAGCGCTGATCGCCCGCGCGCTGGAAAATGTGGAAAAGATCAAGGTGACGTACCATGATGAGCCTTTGCTGTGATGTGCTGAAAGCGCTTCAGGGGAAAACGCTGGTCACCGCCGAAAGCCTCACCGGCGGCGGCATCGGCGCGGCGCTGACGCAGGTTCCCGGCAGCAGCGAGGTCTACAAGGGCGGCGTCATCTGCTATACCAACTGGGTCAAGGAAAACATTCTGGGCGTGCCGGGAGAGATTCTGGCGCAGGACGGCGCGGTGTCTCTGCGCACGGCAGAGCATCTGGCTTCCGGTGTCCGGGCGCTGCTGAAAGCAGACGCGGCCGTGGCGGTCACGGGCCTGGCCGGCCCCGGCGGCGACGAATTCGGACACAGTGTGGGAACGGTTTTCATCGGCTATCAGGACGCGGCGCATTCCGACGCGAGGGAATATCACTTCTCCGGCGACCGGGAAGCGGTGCGGAATCAGACCATCGAAGCCGCACTGAGACTTGTTCTGGAACACCAAAAGTAAAAAAGCCCTCTGTTTTAGTGGGTGGTCGTAAAACAGATAATGGAGCGTATCGGTACAGATACGCTCCACTTCTCGTGCCGAAGCTCGGCCACCTCTCCCATAGGGAGAGGCAAGAGAGGTGCGATGCAAAGATAAAAATTATGCCCGCTGCTTTCAAAGCAGCGGGCATTTGCTGTGCTCAGGTCGGGTCGTAGTTGACGATGATGTCGTGTTCTCTCAGGGACGCGACGTCGGAAATGGGATTGCCGAACACGTTCACCTGCACCAGACAATAGCTGTCGGCGAGGGAATCAATGTTGCTGATCTGGTTGTAATCCATATAGATATAGGTCAGGGCTTCCATCTTGCTCAGATTGTCCAGACTGGTCAACGCATTGTAAGAGCCGTCAATGGTCTGAAGCTTGCAGCCCTCCGGCCAATCGGGGAGCGCCGTGACCTGATTGGAGGCAAAGCTGAACCGCTCCAGATTGACCAGCGTGGAGAGGGCGGAGATGTCCGTCAGGGTGTTGTTGGAGATATCCAGTTCAACCAGCGTCGTGCAGACGGAAATGGGAGAGACATCCGTCAGCGCGTTGTGGTTCACGGACAGACGGGTCAGCACCTGTAAGCTGCTCACGCCGTCCAGACTTGTGATCTGGTTGTTGTCAGCTACCAGCGTCGTCAGTCGGGCGCAGCTGGAAACGGGGGCGAGGGTAGTCAGGGCGTTGTAGGAAACGTCCAGCGTTTGCAGATTGCTCAGACCGTCCAATGCGTCGAGACTGGTCACGGCGTTGTGCTGGAGATTCAGCTCGGTCAGCGTGGTCATGGAGGACAGTACGTCCAGATTCCGGATGGTGTTCTCGCCCAGATTCAGACAGGTAAGGCTCTTTGCGCCGGACAGCTTTTCGATGGTGCTCAGGCCGCATTCTACCATGCTCAGCTCGGTCAGGGCGGGAAGTCCCGCAATGACGGTCAGATCGTCCGGGCTGAACCGGCTGCCGCTGAGGTCAAGAGACGTAAGCTTGGTCAGAGAAGACAGGCTTTCAAGACTGTCGATGTCCTGATTGGCGATGGTCAGCTTTTCCAGATAGGGCATGAACGTCAGGTCGGTGTAGACCTTCGTGTCCTCGGGGACGGTGAATTCCGTGATCTGCCATAGCTGGCTGGTGTAGACGCTGTCGCCGTCTCTTGTGCCGGTCAGCTCCCGCAGAGCCGCTTCCACGGCCGGGTCGGCGAATTTGACTTCCTCAATGACGCCGGTCACAGTGTAGCCCAGAACCGTCAGGGGACTGACAAGGCCGTTATCGCCCACGGCGATGGCGTAAATGGTCGTCTCACCGGCGGGGAGGGTAATGGGGCTTTCGTAAACGGGGTCCTTCACGGAGGGGTATTCACCGTTGGTGGTGTAGTAGAGCTTCCCGGCGGCGTACAGGGTGACGTCGATATACTGGCTGTAGTAGCCCGGCTCGTAGTTGCTGATGGGGGCGTCAGGCCGCTGCGCCTCGATCTCGGCCTTGATGTCCGGGTTCGTGATCTTGTCCAGCAGAGAGACGGCGTCCAGCAGCTTGTCCTGCTCCACGTAGGTCTTGCACAGGGCGGTGAACAGCTCGGCGCTGGGTTCGGAGTTGATGGCATTGGTCAGGGTGTACTCGGCTTTCGTGTAGTTGTCATCGGCCTTATACAGGTTCGCCAGCTCGATGGCCACGTTCTCGTCGTGGTTGGAGAAGTTGTAGGCAAGGTCATAGAACCATGAGGACAGGCGGGAATTGCCGTGGAGGTCATTGTATCGAGCCTGGGTCAGCAGAAAATCCCGGGTGAACCCCCGGTCATAGGTAAACAGGTACCAGCCGATGCTGGCGATGATCAGCACCGCAAGCAGGAGCGGCACCAGAACGCGGATAAACTTCTTCATAAAACTGCTCCATTCCAATGGAATTTCAAGAAATTATACAACAAAACGGCGATAAAGTCAAGCATAGGGGGAAAAGTTGCGGTTTTACGGAACTTCCGGGCATAATGAAGCTGAAAAAAGACGGCTTTGGACGCTTGACAGGGATGACAAAATATGCTATAGTAGCATAAAGTAATACTATATGGAGGAACTATGGAACAGCATACGATTATCCGTCTGACCGACAGACCGGAATATAAGGAATCCATGGCGCAATGGTTCCACGAAAAATGGGGCATTCCCAAGCAGGCGTACCTCGACAGCATGGATGCCTGCCTGAAAGGGGAGAGCGCCGTTCCTCAGTGGTACGCCGTGGTGGAGGACGGCAGGATCATCGGCGGTCTGGGCGTCATCGAGAACGACTTCCACGACCGTAAGGACTTGTCGCCCAACGTCTGCGCGGTGTACGTGGAGGAAGACCGCCGCTGCCGGGGCATCGCCGGGGAAATGCTGCACTTCGTCTGCGAGGACATGAAGGGCAGGGGCGTGCCGGTACTGTATCTGGTGACCGACCATACGTCTTTCTATGAGCGCTACGGCTGGCGCTTCCGGTGCATGGCGCAGGGCGACGGGGAGCCTGATTTGACCAGACTGTACATCCACGAAGCATAAAATTTCGGCTGCTGCGGAAAACCGCAGCAGCCGATTTGCGTCATTTTGCCTGTTTCATGGAAAGGCTGATACGGTGGCGCTTTTCGTCCACGTTCAGCACGACCACTTTCACAACGTCGCCGACCTTGACCACCTCGCTGGGATGGCGCAGACGCCGGTTGCAGACCTCGGAAATATGCACCAGACCGTCCTGATGGACACCGATGTCCACGAAAACGCCGAAGTCAATGACGTTGCGCACCGTGCCGGTCAGCTCCATGCCGGGCTTTAAGTCCTTCATTTCCAGCACGTCCTTGCGCAGAATGGGGGCGGGCAGCTCGTCACGGGGGTCGCGGCCGGGCTTGCTCAGCTCCTTTGCGATGTCAAGCAGTGTCGGCTCGCCCACGGCGCATTCCGCAGCGGCCTTGCTCAGGCCGTAGGCGTTCAGCTTTTCCGTCAGGGCAGAGAAATCGTCGCCCTTTTTGCAGCCCAGAAGGTTCAGCAGCGCCTTTGCGGCGGCGTAGGACTCCGGATGGACGCCGGTGTTGTCCAGAATCTCCTTGCTTTCGGGGATACGGAGGAAACCGGCGCACTGCTCAAAGGCTTTCGGGCCGAGCTTGGGAACCTTTTTCAGCTGGGCGCGGCTGGTGAAGGGGCCGTTTTCCTCCCGATAGGCGACGATATTCTTCGCCGTGGTGGCGGTCAGACCGGAAACCTGCTGCAAAAGGCTCCGGGAAGCGGTGTTGGCGTCCACGCCCACGGCGTTGACGCAGTCCTCCACCACGGCGCCAAGGGCGGCGTCCAGCTCCTTCTGGGGGCAGTCGTGCTGGTACTGTCCCACGCCGATGGCCTTGGGGTCGATCTTCACCAGCTCGGCAAGGGGGTCCTGCAGCCGCCGGGCGATGGACACGGCGGAGCGGAGATTGACGTCGTAATCGGGGAATTCCTCCGCCGCAAGGGGAGAGGCGGAGTAGACGGAAGCGCCCGCTTCGCTGACGATCATGTAGCTGGCCTCCGGGAAGGATTTCAGCAGCTCTACGGTCATGGCCTCGGTTTCCCGGGAAGCGGTGCCGTTGCCGATGGCGATGTGCTTGACGCCGTATTTGCGCATGAGGGCGGACAGGGAGGAAATGGCTTCCTGCTTTTTCCGCTCGCTGAAAGTGGGATAGACCACGGTGATGGCCAGAACCTTGCCGGTGGCGTCCACCACGGCGACCTTGCAGCCGTTGCGGTATCCGGGGTCAAGTCCCATGGTGACGAAGCCCTTGACAGGGGGCTGCATCAGCAGCGGCTTCAGATTCAGGGCAAAATTGCGGATAGCGCCCGCGTACGCCCGGTCGGACAGGTCGCTGCGCACCTCCCGCTGGATGGAGGGGAAGATCAGCCGTTCATAGGCGTCCTCAGCGGCGGCGCGGACGAAGGCGGAGACCTGCATGGTGGGCTTCAAGGCGGCGCGGCACACCAACGCGGCGCCCTCATTGCCCGCGAGAATGACGTTGGGCTTGAGAACGCCCTCTTTTTCGCCCCGGTTCATGGCGAGGATCTGATGATCTAGCACCCGGGAGATGGGCTGGGAGAAATCGTAGTAGAGCTTGTAAACGCCATCGGCCTCCGCGTCCTCGGCGGCGGTGCAGGTCAGCATTCCCCGGCGCATCACCAGCTCCCGCAGAGACTTGCGGATGTCGGCGTCGTCGGAAAGATCTTCGGCAATGATGTCATTGGCACCCTGTAAGGCTTCCTCCGCGGAATTGACGCCCTTTTCCGGGTCGATATAGCCCTCGGCCAGCACGGCGGGGTCTTGTCCGTCCTGAGCGAAAATGGCCTCGGCCAGAGGCGCAAGCCCTTTTTCCCGGGCGATGGAGCCGCGGGTGCGGCGTTTCTGCTTGTAGGGGCGGTACAGGTCTTCCACCTCCGCCATGGTGGCGGCGCTGTCGATGGCGTCGGACAGCTCCTGCGTCAGCTTGCCCTGATTTTCGATGGACTTTTTTACCTCGTCCCGGCGCTCCTGAAGGTTGCGCAGATAGGTCAGGCGGGTCTCCAGATTCCGCAGCGTCGTGTCATCCATGGCGCCGTGCATTTCCTTGCGGTAGCGGGCGATAAAGGGAATGGTGTTGCCCTCGTCCATGAGGTTCACCACATTCTGAACATATTCCAGCCTCTGACCCAATTCCTCGGCCAGAATTTCGGGGATCAATTTCATGTTTACTGCTCCTTTGCGATCGTTGGGTGGTGTGAAAGAGATGATCGGAAATTCTATCCCGGGAAGTATACCATGGATTTGAAAATCCCGCAAGTTTTTTCTTGACAATCTTTTCCCACCGCGCTATAATGTGCAAGTAACCTACGGGCCTGTAGCTCAGCTGGGAGAGCGTTCGGTTCGCATCCGAGAGGTCGAGAGTTCGAGTCTCTTCAGGTCCACCAAAGTAAGATAATCCGAACCTTAGACCGCAATCGGTCAGAGGTTCGGATTTCTTGTTTTTCCCAATGATAGCCGCGACGGTTGGCAGACAAGGCGGGCAGGCACTGGTTGTGCCTGCCCGGTTGTATGAATTTGGAGATTTCCCTTACGGCTTTGTGAGAATGGCGCTCATGTCGGTCATTTTTTCGCCTAGGGTGAAGGTGACGGCCTTGGTGTCGTGGGTTAGACGGTAGGCTTCGCCGCTTTCGCCCTTGCTCAGCAAATCGGAGAGCGGGAACGCGGACGCTGCGCCTTTGGTGACAAAGACGATTTTCTCCACGCCCTGCGACCTGAGGGTGCGGATGCCGCTGAGCTTGCCCGTGAGAATGGCGAAGTCCTCGTCAACGGTGACGGTCAGCACGCCGCCCGTTTGCTCCGCCGTGTAGGCGATGTCCCTGCCGTCCCTGTCGGTCACGCGGTAGAGGGGGAGTTTTAACCGGCTTCCCTCATCCGGTACGGTGTGGGTTTCCCCGCACTGGTCATACCGCACACACTTTGCGGTTTTCGTGCCGTCGCGCGCATAGGTCGCATCGTTGTTGGAAATATAGTCCTCAAAGAGATGCCCCAGCTTGCTGTCCGTGTCCGTTACCGTGTCTGTTGCCATACAGCCGCCTTCGCCGTAGCGCACGCACTTAGCTGTCTTGGTGCCGTCCTGTTCGCAGGTGGCATCGTTGTTGGAAACATAGTCCTCAAAGAAATGCCCCAGCTTGCTGTCCGTGTCCGTTACCGTGTCTGTTGCCGTACAGCCGCCTGTGCCGTAGCGCACGCACTTGACCGTCTTGGTGCCGTCCTGTTCGCAGGTGGCGTTGTTGTCGGAAACATACGCCTGCCCTGCAAAGCTGTGGTTCAGGGCGGGGATATCCTCGGTTCTTGTATGTGAGGAGCTGCTGCAGGTGTAAGTCCTAACCCCCTTTCCCGTGCAGGTGGCGGGCGTCGTCACCCTGCCGCTGTCCCATACAAAGTCTCCGGTGGGGTTGGTGACCGTTTTGTTGGGAGTTCCCGACATGGGTTTGCGGGGCGCGTAATATTCGATTTTTCCGCCGGGGTTCAGCGCGCAAATATCCGGCTCCACCTCTGCGCCGTCGGTGCCATAGCTGCCGCCGCCGCCGATGCCTGCGCCCGTTCCGTGATCTCCTTGGACACTGCCGCCCCGCACCTTCAACTGTGCATTGCCGGAAACGGTGATGCCTTCTCCCTTGCCATATACTCCGCCGCCGATGCCCGCACCGCTCTCGCCGCCGCTGGCACTGACCTCGCCGCCGGAGATGGTGATGTCGCTGCCATCTCCTGTGTGGCCGCCGCCGATGCCCGCACCGCTCTTGCCGCCGATGGCGTTGACCTCGCCGCCGGAGATAGTGATGTTGCTGCCACTGCCGTGCTGTCCGCCGCCGATGCCTGCGCCGTTGAGGCCGTTGGTGGCCCCGACCTTGCCGCCGGAAATGGTGATGTTGCTGCCGTTGCCGCCGAGGCCGCCGCCGATGCCTGCGGCGGCGAGGCCGCCGATGGCGTTGACCCCGCCACCGGTGATGAAGATGTTGCTGCCGTCCTTTCCGCTTCCGCCGCCGATGCCCGCACCTTGTTGTTCGCCCCAGGCGGTCAGCTTGCCGTTCTTGTCCTCGTCCGCAATGGTCAGGCTGCCGCCGTTGTTCTTTTCAAGGCCGGCATGCTCATAGCCACTCCTGAGCGTGCTTTCGCCGTTCAGCTCGATGCTGACATTGCCCTCGCCGGTGGTGGAAACGGCGGCCTTGCCCTTATCGCGCACGTCGATGTTCACACCGGAGAGTGTGACGCTTGCGGTCTGACCGCTTTCCGCGTTGATGGTGAGGGTGTTTTCCTTAGAGGTTCCCGTAATGACGGGCGCGCTGTCCGGTACAGCGGCTCCGCCTCCCTGCCTGACCGTCTGCCCGCCGCTCTCGGCGTTTACGGTGATGTCGCCCTTGCCGATGTCCCAGGTCGCCGCAAGCGCCGACACGGGCATGCTGACGAGAAGCAGCAGCGCAAGGAGCGTTGATACGATTATTCTTCCCTTCATGTGCAAATGCCTCCTTTGTTGTTTTGATCGATCGCCTCGATCCCTTTTTTACGTACACACTGTTATGTTATCAGACAATTCGGATATTTGCAAGAGCCTGTTCGGGCAAAAATCTGCTTTTAATGCTCTCGCCATATGCCTGCCAGTTTGCTGCTGGTATGTATAGAATTGCTCCTTTGTCATTTCTGCACCTCTTTTCGTTTTCTGCCCATATCACGCCGGAAGAGGGACGCTTCGAAGAATTACTTTCAAAACTTCCTATAAAGTTCGGAAATAAAGAAAAATCTGCCTTTTTACCGTATAGTTGTCTCGATATAATCCAACTGGGGATGAAAAAAAGGACGGCGGTAATTTACCGTCGTCCTTTTCTGGTAATTCCAAATTGCAGAGTAAAACCAAGCGCGGAGCCATGGAAAAGGAAAACGCCGAAATCCTTTAGAGATTTCAGCGTTTTTCCTTATTTGGTCGGAGTGTCGGGATTCGAACCCGAGGCCTCTTGGACCCGAACCAAGCGCGATACCAAGCTTCGCCACACCCCGTTAACTCTGGTATTATAATGAATTATTTTCCCATTGTCAAGTGGCAACCGCCGCTTTTTCCGCCTGTCCGTATTTTTATCACGCCGCGTTCATACACTCTCCCGAGGTGGTTTACATGAGTTACCGGGTAGAGTACTCTTCTTCCGGAATCAAAAGAACGCAAATCCGGCAGAGAAACGGCAGAGCCTTGCTGCTGACGGCGGTCTGCTTTCTGATTTTCCTGCTGATCGCCGGCGGATTCTGGCCGAAAGGGGCGCAGGCGCTTCGGGAGATACTTCTCCCCGGCGACAGCGCGGTGACGGCGGCCGCGTGGGCAGAATTGACCCATGAGCTGCACGCCGGGGCGCCGGTGGGCAGCGCTGTGGAAAACTTCTGCCGGGAAGTTTTTGCGAATGCGGGACTTTGTCCGGGTTGACGTTTCCGCCTGCCTGATGGGCGCGTTTCTGCTGCTGACACCTGTCTCTTATACACATCTGACGCTGCCGACGACTTAATAGGTGTAGA
>ERZ1027085.340-NODE-340-length-25631-cov-8.945730_pt1 | contig 25631 bp, 25 predicted proteins | sample MGYA00519415_ERZ1027085 | MGnify/ENA primary metagenome ERZ1027085 (study PRJEB26926, sample SAMN06164436) | human gut metagenome | biome: ENVO:00009003; feature: ENVO:2100002; material: ENVO:00002003 | host: Homo sapiens | place: USA | collected 2012 ...
GTTTGTTGCCGCGCTCTCCTTTGTAATAGCACGGCTGAATCATGGCAAGCCATTCTCCCCACGGGACGATCCGCTCGATCTGACTGAGAAATTCTTTTTTCTTCGTCCGCACCTGCGCCAGTTCATCGCTGAATGCGGTAATTGTCATCTGTTTATCCATAAGTTTATTTTATCACACTCGGCGGTATTTGGCACCTTTTTCTGTGCGGTATTGCCTTAGGAATTGCCATTTTCCATTGCCCCCTTTGTTGGGTACCGATGCAATAATTTTACCATATCCGACAGATAATGTCCAACGAAAACCAGAATTATTTCTCCCTGCGGTGTTTCAAGGACTTCCCTGCCACGTCGCTTTTGAGTTAAAACTGACGCATCCGGAGAAGAAGATTGCCGCAGCACCCATACATAATTCCCCTTTTCCTGCAAATACTTCTACAGGAGCAAACCGCGCGTCACGCGCTTCAAAGGAGAAGAGAATTATGAAGGCAACAGGCATTGTGCGACGGGTAGACGATCTGGGCAGGATCGTCATTCCGAAGGAGATCAGAAGAACCCTCCGTATCCGCGAGGGCGACCCGTTGCAGACATCATTGACACGGTGGGAAAAATACTGCTTTTCTATGTTGGATTTGGCTAAACGGCGGGGGTGGTAGTTGTACATAACAACGAAAACGAAAGCGGCGACTGTCGGTATCTGAGAGGAATGAATCATGTAAACGGGCGGCCCGAACCCATTGCATTGCAATAGATTCGGGCCGTCCGCTCTGTGTCAGCAAGGGCAACACATGTTGCCTTATTCTATACCTAATGCTTCGGGACGCCAGATGCCGAGTTTGTAATTTGTAAATACATTTACGCCGCAGCGTTCGCATTGACCCTCTCAATCACCTGTCGAATGCCTGCCCATACGGACAGGTCTGTGAACACTTCCACGATGCTGCCGTAGTCGGTAAACGGTGCTTCCTGCAAAACGGACAGATCTTTCATCATGCCGTTATGGACGATGTACTCCACGATTTGATTCACAAAGTAAATCTGCCTGCTATCAAGGGTCGTATCATTCAGGTACTGGGCAAATGCCTCCTTTGCTGCGTTCATATCAAGTCCGACGATTTCGCGCACAAACTCGCCCAGCGGCTTCTGGCCGTACTCAGCCACATAATCCTGTTTCGTACCGACCTCGCTCCAGAGTGCTTTCTCCAGCGCCTGCACATCTTCCACCGTCAAAGGGACATTACCCTTTAGTTTGGCAATAACGGCGTCATTCATGTGCTGACGCACGTAGAACTCCGCCTTGGCCTTGTAGTTCTTCAGATCGTCGTTCTCCAGCTCAGATTCTTTCCAGTCTACAGACAGAATTTCGTCATCAAAATTTGTATCATAGTGCACCTTACCAATCGGAATATACTTAATAAGGTCACGCAGGTTCTCCCGGATATGCTCAAATTCACAGATTCCGGCGGCCTCCACATAGTCCGTATGCAAAATCTTGTCAATCAGCTCAGCCTGCACCATGATTTCCGGAATATTTGCCACAGACGCGACGGCGGAGACCTTTTTAAACAGATCACTCCGCGCCTTGCCGTACTTCTTTCCTGCTAGGTACGCAAGCTCGATGCCGTATAGCAGTGCATCGAACCGCAGTGCCTTGGCATCATCCTCATCCGGTGTAATAAGCGGCGCAAGTTCCTGTCCCATAATCAAGGTATCCTCATAGGTCAGGGCGTTGTAGCTGTCCGGTTCGGCATATCGCTCTACATATTTCAAATGCTGGCGGACGGCAAAGTTCTCTTTGTTCAGTTCCCGCACCTTGCGTACCATGTCATCCACCAGTGTCTTGCGGAAGGCAATCAGATCCGTTGTCTGATACGCCAAGTCCTGCAATTTGAAGGCAATTTGAGCTTTCAGATGGAAGATCGCGCCTTGCAGGGCAATCATATTGGCAGTAGGTCTGCCCTTGTTCATGCGGAAGAACTCAAAATTGCCGCAGAAGTCAAAAATATAGAACTTGTCCTTATCCTTACCATCCATCAGCCCCGGACACAGACGGGTGCCGCGTCCGATCATCTGCCAGAATTTTGCCTTGCTCATGACCTTTTTGAAGAACACCAGATTCAGCACCTCCGGCACGTCAATGCCGGTGTCCAGCATATCCACGGAAATGGCGATTTGAGGCAGTTTCTTCGGGTCAGAAAATTCGTCGATGGCGCTTTGCGCATAGGTCATGTAATTGTCGATGACCTTGGCAAAGCCGGGAAGGTGTGGGTATTCCTGATTGAAAACCCCGAAGATTTTCTCTGCATGGGTGTGGTTTTTCGCAAAAATGATGGTCTTGCCCAGCTTGCTGCCGTAGTCGATGGTCAGGCCGTGGGTCATCAGCGTATTCAGTACCTGTCGGATGGTGTCTTCATTGAAAATCCATTCGTTCAGCGCCGAGGACGCAATGCGCTCCGGTAATTCTCCGTTTTCGTCCTCAAAGGTGTCCTCATAGATTTGCTTGTCCTCGTCTGAAAGCTCGTCGTAGACAATACCCTGCTCAATAAACTTCAGCTTCGTCTCTACCGATAGGAAATCCACCAGATACCCGTCCTTTACCGCCTGCGCCAGTTCATAGCCATAGGTGGGGACGCCGTTTTCCAGCTCAAATATCTCATAGGTATTCTTGTCGATCTCGTCCTTGGGCGTGGCCGTCAGTCCCACCAACGGCGCGTCGAAATAGTTGAAAATATCCCGGTATTTGTTATATACCGAGCGGTGCGCCTCGTCGCAGATCACAAGGTCAAAGTGTCCGCAGGTAAAGAGCTTGCCGTCCTCATCCTGCACGCTGTCAATGACATTGTACATGGTCTGATAGGTCGAAAAGACGCAGTGAGCGGTGTAGTTATCCTTCTCTTCGCAGAGGTTGGTGACGGAGAGATCAGGCAGCAGATTCCCGAAATTGCGCTTTGCCTGCGTGACCAGACTGTTGCGGTCGGCAAGAAACAGGATGTTTTTCACCCAGCCGTGCTGAAGCAGCACATCGCACAGGGCAATGACCGTCCTCGTCTTGCCGGAGCCGGTAGCCATGACCAGCAGCGCCTTGCGGCGATTCCGGGCAAAGGCATCGCAGACGGCCTTGATCGCGCCCTCCTGATAGTAGCGCCCGGCAATATTGCGGTTCACCATGATATTTTTGAGACTCGTCCGCATGGTTTGAAGATTGAAGAGCTTCTCCAGATCGCGCTTGGAGTAAATAGCTGCACATTTGCGCTCAGAGTACAGATTGTCCGTGATGTGGGTTTCAAAGCCGTTGGTCAGGAAGATGACCGGGCGGCGGTGGTATTTTTTCTCCAACAGATCGGCGTAGAGCTTTGCCTGCTGGCGGCCTTTGGCCACATCTGTGCAGGTGCGCTTGGCCTCGATGACTGCCAACGGGCGGCCGTCGTCACCGTAGAGCACATAGTCCGCATAACCTACCTCGGACTTGTTGGGCATACCGGGCAGCTCGACTTCATTCAGCCAGTCCTTGCCCTCCGTCCAGCCTGCGTCTTCCAGCATGGTGTCGATATACAGCTTGCGTGTCTTGTATTCGGACAGGTCGAGGGGCTTGGGCACATAGGTCTGCTGCTGCTCGGCGCGGCGGGCGGTGAGTTCCTCCTTCAGCGCAGCGTTCTCCGCCATCAGCGCGGCAAGATCAATGTCGGCTGCTCCCTTATCCCCTCGCGGAGCGGGCGCGGCGGGCTGCTGCAGCAGGCTGCGGTCAAAATGTCCCTCGGTGTAGTTTTCGCCATAGCAGTATGCCACAAAATCCAGAAAGACATAGAGATTTTCCAGACACAGCACCGCCTGCTCCTCGGTGATTTTCCTGCCGGTGTGGGCGGCGTTGTTGCCCATGCGGCGAATCAGATCCATCCGCCGCCAGATGTCCGCGCCCACGATGTCCCGGAAGTCCTCGGTATTCATAAGGCTCACCAGAGAATCCTGATAAGGCATGACCAGCCCCTTGTCCACAGAGTACATCCACTTCACGGCAAACTCCATCGCCCGGCGGCAGTTCAGCACGCAGGCGGAGGGGTCAATATGTAGAATCCGCTCGGCGGAGACGGCTACGGAGGCGAAAGATGTGAAGTCTTTTTCGGATAGAAGAAAGTCAAAGTTCGTCATGATTGTCTCTCCCTGATAATCGTGTCTATTTGCTGGCATACCGCAGCTTGCACTCGTGGGACGTCATATTCCGGCGCAGAGCCTTTGCTTTTTCGCATTTTATCTTTTGGTATTTGCATAAGACCATCTCCGAACTGTTTTGGGTCTTCTCGGTACTTGCGCACTTCATTTAACTGCGGCCGATGCTGTTTGCATATTTTCGCCCTCAGCTGCTGTTCTGACAATGATTTCTCGAATATCACACAGTGTCTTCTTTATGTCCCTCTCTATAAGACATGCGTTGTAGTCTTCCCGTTTCCCTCTAGCGTATTTGCTGCCATTATCTACAAAATCGTTCCAGTACACCCCCGGTTCCCCAAACCTGAACGGGAAGTGCATTGGGAACATACTTCCGCAAACTTCGCGATAGATGATTTCCAGTGATTGATCATGCTTTATTTGATTGTTCAGATATGCGAATGCACGGAAATAAAGGTCATCTTCCTTGGACAGGTGGGAATGATTTGTCCTTGCATAGTAGTCAGCAATCTGGTGTACAGCACCTACTATATCACTGTGAAGCTGGATTTCCAGTTCTGCGAATTTCGTATTATCCGTAATCCTATCAATCGTTGCAATTGCGTCATCAATCCCTTTTAACGCGATATCGTAAAATATGGTCATTTTCATCCTCCTGTACCGGAATGGTTCCTTTTGCGAACTATCCAAAATATTTCTGCATCAAACTGTCAAACAGCAGTTGTGTTTCGTCCAATGCCTTCTGTACGGCAGCTTTTGATTTGTCGGTCTGTTCAACAAAGGCAGCGAACCGCTCCTGTAGTTTCAACGGAGGTACTAACACGGGCAATGCACGCAGTTGCTTCATGTTTATGCTTGCAATTCCTGTTGTCTGTTTTGCACATCCAAGAAAATAGCGTTTTGCCCGCTGGTGCTGTAAATACTCCGCAAAGTACACAGGCAAAATATGCGTTTCATCAAGACGAACGCGAAAAATGTGGTTTTGGTGAATACAATTTTCCAGAGGCGTTTTGATGATAGCCCCTCTCCCGAGCTTATCTGGATCGCCACCTTCTGTCATCAGCACATCGTCCGGTAAAAGACGATATTGGTTTATCTCCTGTTCTGTAGCCTCAATTGTTTTTACTGTTGTCCAATCAATATAGCCTTCCTTGACATTGGATACAGCCATATAAGGGACTTTTATCAAATGTTTTTCACTGACTTTTCTCCCTTTTGTGATACCAGAAACAATATCAGCCAATGATTCCAGTGGAGCCTCATTCCATTCTTCGAAATTTAGAAACATATCCCCAAAGAGTTCGACAAATCGGGCTTTGACCAACTCATCTAGTTTTTCTAATTGTTCCTTTCTCCTATCTATTATACACTGAAGCAGCGTAATAGTCTCTATTACCTCCGCATTTTCGTCACTATTACCGACAAGTAGCTCAAGGTCATCAATGTGCTCGTTCCGTATATTGTTAATATTGGCACCTATAGCAACCTCTGAGATTTTCTGTCGGTACCTGTTACTTTGGAAATACACACCCAAGTAGCCTGCAATATCCGGATTAGGCCGAACAACTTTGCAAAATGCGCCGAATGTACATTCTCTATCAAAATCCACGGTTGCCGCTTTACCAACTAATTGCTTACTTCCACTTGAAGCGCATATTAAAACATCACCTTTGCGGAGGTACTGCTCATTTGAAACTTTTCTTCTATCCACATAGACAATATCGTCAAAATTAATTTTTCCTCCAGAGATATTATTGGCCCTTAATAGAATTACAGCATCTTTATCAAGGCCATCATGTATATCTTCAGGCTTATATGATACACCGCGTATTTGCCTTGCCAATTCCGAAACCTTCCTATATTCCATCCTTCATCCCCACAAATCCGAATCTTTCTGTGTAATAACCGTTACTGATTTTACTTGTGGATAGCTTTCTTCATAATGCTTTTTGAGTGCATTAAAAAACCTCTGCATATCAGATATACTGATTGCCATCACCCTATCATTTTCATGCAGATATCGCCATTCAACAAAGGCGTTACTCGATACACGCATAAACCTATCCCAGTCAAAAATCAAAGAATCTGCCCTGACTTTTTTCTGAGTTCCTGGAGTTAGCATCGAAAAGAGTACATCAAACCTATGACTTATGAAATCCACTTGCTTTCCCTTTTCCATAATGATGGTTGCTTTAAGGATTAGCTCACAGCTAAAAGCGGCATTGACAATCTCCGGAATTAGCAAATGGACACTGCTGCGCTCCATTACATCAACAGCATCTTCAAACTCGACTGCACGCACATATGCTAAGTATGATTGTGTTTCATAATTGTATGCCATAGTATCTATTCCTTCCTCACAGTCCCAGCATTTCTTCCAAGGCGGCCATTTCTTCACTGATTTTCATTTCCAACTCCCGCAGCTCCGCCATAATCTCCCCCGTAGGCGGATACTCCACAGGCTTGTACTCCGTTTCCTTGTACTTGTTGATGGACAGGTCATAACCGTTGTCCACGATCTCCGCCTTGGGTACGAAGAAGGATTTTTCCGTGCGCCGGCGGTCTTTTTCTGCCTCCGGATTGCGGAAGCGGGCGATGATGTCGGGAATATCATTGTCCGTCACTGGGCTGCGCTTATCATCCAGACTAAAGCCGTCAGCGGTCATGTCGTAGAACCACACATTATCCGTGCCGCCGTGGCCGGTCCTGGTGAAAATCAGAATAGCAGTGGACACGCCGGCGTAGGGCTTGAACACGCCGGAAGGCATGGAGATCACGGTCTCCAGCCGGTTGCCGTCCACCAGCTCCTTGCGGATAGCCTTGTGCGCGGTGGACGAACCGAACAGCACGCCGTCGGGGACGATACAGGCACAGCGCCCGCCGATGCGCAGCATCCGCAGGAACAGGGCCAGAAACAGCAGCTCGGTTTTCTTGGTCTTGCAGATCTTCAGCAAATCCACCGACACGGTATCGGCATCCAGACTGCCTTTGAATGGCGGGTTGGCAAGAATCAGAGAGTATTTCTCCTTGTCCGGATTCTGGTCGGACAGACTGTCCCGATACTCGATAAAGGGGCTCGCAATGCCGTGGGTCATCATGTTCATCGCGCCGATCCGGAGCATGGTGCGATCCATGTCGTAGCCGAAGAACATATGGTTCATATAATGGTCTTTCTTCTGGCGGTTGAAGAAGATTTCTTCTTTCCGGGTTTCTTTCAGATACTCGCCCGCCGAAACAAGAAAACCGGAGGTGCCGCAGGCCGGGTCGCAGATGACGTCATCGGCTTTCGGGTCCATCAGCTCCACCATCATGCGGATGATATGGCGCGGGGTACGGAACTGACCGTTGAGGCCGGACTGGCTGATTTTGCTGAGCAGATATTCGTAGGTGTCGCCGCGCACGTCCACCGCCTGGGATTCGCTCATCAGGCGGTAAATCTCGTCCAGCGCATCCACCACCTTGGAAAGCAGCAGCGGTGTGGGCAGCTTGAAAATGGCGTCATCCATGTATTTGGAATAGGCGCTGTTTTTGTCGCCGTGAAGGTTCTTGATAAAGGGAAACACCCACTCCTGCACGACGGAGTACATTTTCCCTGCCGGGAAGTCATGAAACACACTCCATTTAAGCTGCTGACCGTCGATGGTGCGCTCGCCCACCTGCACCTCATCGGTGAAGATGCTGGTATAGGGCAGCCCCAGCATGGCGGCCTCTTTTGCCCGGAGATTGTCCGAATCATCCAGGTCGTGAATGAACATCAGATAGGTGATCTGCTCGATCACGTCCAGCGGGTTCACCAGACCGCCCGCCGCAAAAATATCCCAAAGACCGTCGATTTTATTTTTCAGTTCGCCTGTAATCATTTATTCTCTCTCCCTGTTCCAAGTGTAAGATGTGTAGCGGCCACCGCCGAGTTTGATGATCTCGCCGGATTTCAGCAGCTCTGCCAGCGCCCGCTGGACGGTGATCTGGCTGATATCCGGGCATGCGGCCATGATTTCGCTTTTGGTGATCTTTCCGAGGTGGTTTTTGATGATCTCCCGCACCCGGTCGGGCTTGGAAAGTCCCTTGGTGGTCAGCAACTCGATTCGGCTTTCAAAATCCCGGTATGCAGCCACCAGAACGCCCAGCATATAGGTCACGAAAGGCGCATAATCGTTCGTCCCTTCATGCCAGTTGTAGGAGCTGGCTTGAAGAGCCTCGTAATAGGTTTCCTTGGTGTCGGAGATCAGCTTTTCGATGCTGATATATTTGCCCACGATATAGCCGGAGCGGTACAAAAGCAGCAGCGTCAGAAGCCTGCTCATGCGGCCGTTGCCGTCGTTGAAGGGGTGGATACAGAGGAAGTCCAGTATAAAAATGGGAATCAGCAGCAGCGGGTCAAGCTCTGCATCCTGCATTGCCGCTTCAAAAGCATTGCACAATGCAGCAATGGTCTCCGGTGTTTCCCATGCTGGTACAGGCTCAAACCGAACGATTTGCTGGCCGTCCGGCAATTCCTCGGCAATCACATTGTCCGAGTTTTTGAAGCTGCCGCCGATGGACTTACCGCTGTACTTGTACAGATCCCGATGAAGCTGCAAAATGATAGACGGCTTTGGCGGGATAAAGTCATGACTTTCATGAATTGTTGCAAGTACATCGCGGTATCCGGCGATCTCTTTTTCGCTGCGGTTCCGGGGGATGGTCTTCTCGCGAACGATTTTTTTCAGACGTTCGTTTGTTGTAACAATGCCCTCGATGCAGTTGGAGGCTTCAGTGCTCTGTATCTTTGCAACCTCCAAGAGATCAGACAATTCATCCGCCTTTGTCTCGATAAAAAGGTTTTGCTGCCCTTTGTATTCGTGAATTTGCGTCAGGTAGGCCACAACCTCTGGCGTCAGGAGCTTTTTATATTCTGCTTTGAAGTTGAAATCTCTCATTCAATTTCCTCACTTGACTTTCAATTTTATCATATTTCAATCAATGATACAATTATAGTATACACACAAATGTATTTCTTGTCAACCTCATCTTTATCATAGTTTTAATAATGAATAAATTGAAAATACTTTAGCTGTAATTGCTGAACTTAGATGCAGTACAGTGCTTCCTTTTCTGTTCAGCAAAGGAAGCCTGCACCGATCAATGATGCAGGCTTCCTATATGCTGGTAAAGAGTTTGCAACATATTCACAACATGAGCTTTTTCGCGGTGTCAATGATAGAAAGCGCTGATTTTGCCGCTTCAAACAGATTTGCTGCAGTAAGCAGTCCCAATCCATCGAATATGATCGATGGAACAGGTGCGTTTTCTTTGGTTAACTGCGCAGTGCAATCTACCGCAGAGTGGAACACACGACGGAGTTCTTCCTGGTTCGGCATAGGGGCACCAGATTGCACAGCGGATTGTGTGGAAGCAGACCAGTAATTGACAAAGTTGTCCTGATACGCCGGATAAGAGGCGCTCCACTGCATTGGACGAACCGGAGTCGTCTCCCGATAAGGGAGCTGATTCGCGTATCCCAGCATTCTTTGCCGTCTATAGGCTGCTTCTGCGTCTAATTGTGCCCGCTCCGCACGTAACTGCCGCCGCAGACGCGCGGCATCTTGTTCGTTTTCTAACATGCGGTCTACAAGATCGCGATAAAATGGATCCTCTTGATACAATTTCCAATCGATTCCCTGCATATTTGCCCTTCTTTTTCATGGGAAATACTCCTATATGTTCCAAGTTCAGTATAATCAAATATACAGTATGATGTCAATAGAATATCTGGCAAAAGTATCAGCACTATCGAAAAACGATTTCTTAGCAATTACGTGGTAAATGATACTATAAGCATCGTAAAGTAAATATAGCGAGCAGATACATACAATCCACATTGAATGGAATGCGTGTGCGACGTTTGAGGTGGCGAGATAAAACGCAGCACAGAAGGATTTTCTAAAACAGGAATGAAAAACCCCGGTAGATGTTCAGAAGGCATCCACCGGGTCGGTCTCTCATTGATCAGCGCTCTGATCCCGCAATAATCTGCTTGCAATACGTTTTCAGCTTTGGAATATCCTCTGTCAGGATTTCCCAAGTGACTTCCGGGTCAACCGTGCCATAGCTATGGGCCACAATGTTCCGCATTCCCCGAATCTGCCGCCAGGGTGCGCCGGAATGCTCTGCACGGAATTCGTCCGTCAGTTTTCCGGCCAATTCACCGATTTGCAGAACGCACAGTGCCGCCGCATTCCGATAAATCGCATCTGCGGAAAATACGCCGTAGTCATTGCCAAAACGACGAATCGTCTCCTCTATCTGGTCGCAATAGCCCACAATATGCTCTAAAATGCTGATATTCCGGTCAAGAGGCTTCATACAGCAGCACCTCGTCATCAGAAATAGAATTCAAAAACTTGCTGTCCAGGCTCCCGGTAGGAATCAAATCCACAGGGATTCCCAACGCATCTTCCAGGTCAGCGGCTAGGCCGCCAAGCTGCAAGCCGCGGATGGCTCCTTTATCAATGCGCAGATCAATGTCACTGTCCTTGTCAGCATCCCCTCTGGCATAGGAGCCGAACAGATAAATCCGGTCTGCCCCATATTGAGCCGCCAAAGCCGCAACGATTTCTTTAATTTCATCCACAGTATATCGCATATCTGTTTTTCCCCCCTTACCGTGTATTCTACTTCCATTTTACCATGATTATGTGAAAACGGCAATGATTATCTGGGAAATCTGTATTCCTCTTTCCTTATTTAACCTTTTCGGCTCAAAAAGGCTAAAATAACGGCAGCAGACCCGATTTTAACACAAATCCAGGTCTGCTGCCTTTTTCTATTCATTCTCTACCCTCCAAGCGGGCGTGAATTGCATTCAGCCACTCCCCGTTGTATTTGAGTCCGGCAATGGAGGCTTCAGTATGCAATACGGATATTCCCCGCTTGCCAGAGACCTTTCGTCAAGCCGAACTGACGCTCCGTGATCCGTCCCCACGTCCCAAATCCACCATTTTGCCTGGCAGTCCGGAAAGAGAATAAAAATGTTTGCAAATATCTTTGTGGTTATGTAAGTCTGCTTAATTTCGTCGAAAAATTTCCGTCTGGGCCAATCTGCCACCTCATACGTCACAGAGCCATACTTATCCAGAACCCAGTCTGTCAAATCTAGTAGGCAAAGAACGCAAAGGTGAACATTATGCACGGAATACTTCTTCGTTGCCTTATCAGCGATGCGCTCGCGGATGTAGCGGAAGAAGTCCTCTCCGAGGTTCTCGGTTGAATATGTGTGACGCTGGATTCGCTGTACAAAGTTATTTTTCTTCTTACTGTCGGAGGCAATTGTAAACTCAAAGGGAACCCCATTGCAATAATAGTCCGGTTCCGATTTGTCCGGATTCCCTGGTTCCCAGGTGGTTTCAGGAAAAATCAACGACATGAGCTTTTGGATAAAAGGCTCGTTTTCTGTCTTATTCCAAAAATTTGGCGGGAGATACTCAACCACATCGTAGAAAGGCTCATCCATTCTTACACCTTCCAGACCGTTTCGTCTCCGCAGATGTTCCGGATTTTCAGACGTAAAGGCTGCTGATCGACCCGGATGCAGCCATCCCAGAATTCTTTTGTTTTGTTCCCGTATCGAATCACATATCCCAGTTTGTCGATTTTGATTTCGCTGTCAGAATGCCACTCGCCCTCAACTGCTGTGCAGTCTACGCTCAGGAACTCAATCAGCTCCAAGCCCTCTTCGCTGATTTCAATGGGTTTGAAAGTCTTTTTCGCGTTCAGCCGGGCCTTGTTGTTATATTCCATGATTTTCCCAAGAACCCGGTCGCTGACAAATCGGTCAATGGTGACAGTGCAGCCATCAAAGAAGCCTTCGGCGGTTTGTTCTGTATGGAATTCCGCATGATCGCCAATGACCACATCATCAAGCACATTCTTCAAATCCCGCAATTCGATTTCAACCGATGTACTGTCATCCTCCGCAATGAATTTCTGAATTTCAGCCAGACCGGAAATGTCGATGTAATAGAGAATGACTTTCTTTACAGAGGCGTCCAATTCCGGGATTGCCTGGTGGATGACTCGGTTGATAAGGACTGTATCCAGGAGCTTGGAGGTGCTGTCCATCAGGTTGGGAATATAGACCGGCACGGTTCCCAGCCTGCTGTCAGAGATCGCCCCTGCCCAAAAGGGGTCCAGACTTTCTTCACTATGGAGGCCGGGAATCAGGGACTTGATTTTGTCCATGGTCTGTACCGGGTTGCGGTACAGCTGAACACCGTCTTTGACTTCCAGTACATCGAATTCCGCGCCGTCCGTTTTCAGGCGGTCGCGGGCGGTCTGGATGGAGTTGATACCAATGTCGCAGTGAATGAAGCGGCGACCCAGCTTGTGGGCAACTGCGGCTGTAACACCGCTGCCCCCGAAGAAGTCAGCAACGAGCATACCGGAGTCGGATGAAGCACTGACGATACGCTCTAGAAGCGCAATTGGTTTTTGTGTGGAATAATCCGTCCGCTCATCGACAATACTGCCAAGGCCACCAAGACTTTTTACATCCATCCACATATCTTGAACCGGTTTGCCGGGCATTTCATCTAAATAACGTTTGTATTTTGGGACTGTTCCGGGAGAAGTCTGAATAATTCTTCCTTCTGCAATTAAACTATTCATACGTTCCTGGCTATATCTCCAGTAGCGGCTGATGCCCATTACTTCATAATATGGATTCCCTTTCGATGCACCACCGGGTCCCTGAAGATTGTCCAACCAATAGCGTCGTCCAGTTTCTGGTTCAATACTTTTGTAGTATTGATTAATGTAGGCTTCATCATAAGGCGTATACTGCATGTTGAAAGGGGAATCGTCAGATAACGCATAGTAAAATATGACATCGTGCATTCGGCCAAAGTGGACTGCCCCCTGCTTACTATCGCTATGAGCATTGGCGCGTTGCCAAATAATTTCATTTCTAAAGTTATCTTCGCCAAAAATCTCGTCCATTAATATTTTAACATAATGTCCAATATGCCAATCCAAATGCACATAAATGGATGCTTTTTCGCTCATAACACTTTTGATTGCCATGAGGTTTTCATACATCCAGCTCAGGTATTTTTCCTTATCCCACACATCCCCGTACATTTTTTCCTCAAATGACTTGAGTTCCTCAATGTCCAGTTCCTGCTCCGCCTGGGCAATGGCTTCCGCAACTTTAGGATTCCGGCGGATATACACCTGTTTGGCGTAGTCTGCCCCACTGGCAAAGGGCGGGTCAATATACACAAGATCAACCTGGATACCCTGCTCCTTGAGGTAGGCACAGGCAGAAACGCATTCCCCTCGGATAACCAGATTGCCCTCCGGATTTTTGCCTACCGTTTCCTGCTTCTCCATTTCATATAGGGGCATTCCCCGCTGAATGGTCATGGAGACCTCATCCGCACCTTTATAGCGCAGGATACGGTTGAAATTCCCCAGCACCGCCTGCCCTTCCACAGGCTCCGGGATAAAGGGGATATATTTAATGGGCATTGTCGTTTCCCTCCATATCTTGTGCCTGCTTGACTGACAGAACCATGCGAATTAAAACTCCCGTCTGATAAAGCAAAAATTCTAGCAATTTCGCATCTACAGCATCATTATGCTTTGCAATTTTATCATTGATATTTTTATATGCGTTGATCAAGGGCTGGAAAAGTCCTGTTATTCCCGGGTCAACTCCCTGTTCTCCCAAGTACCGGCAGATTTCATTTTTATTGGTTTCGAGATTCTTTTCATTTCCTAAGAACTCTTGCAAAAAGGCTTCCAACGCTTTTCTTAAATTATCCGCAACATCCCGAATGTAAATACCATCCGAATACTGTTTAAGCGCAATGACAAAGGTCTTGTGAGCAAGCGGGTAGTCCCTTAACCATTCAAGCGGTTCTGACACAAGTGCATTGTCCAGCTCAGCTGCACCTTTGGGAAACACAAAGAATTTGTTGCCGTCCTCAAGTAAATCGAACTGAATATGTGCTTCCTTCAGGTTATGAAGAAGCATTCTTTTGAAGGATTGACGATTCCAATTTCTTCCCTTTGCATCTGAAAGCGAGTTGATGAACCACACAAAATAAGCAAGATAAACATTAAATACTGTCTCATGATCCCGAATGATGCGCACGCAGTCCCTAAATCGTTCACATTCCTGGTAATTTTCTAGTACATTTAGATTAAGTCGTGTACCAGTATCCATACAAAAATTATTGTACTCGGTTATGGTGACAAAAGCATCACAACTGCTTATAAGCACATCAAGGGCATTAGACATTCTGCTGTAGAAAAGTCTGCTCTTTTCCTTATCATCAAAACCGATACCAAGCTTCTCTCTATAATCAATCCAATCCATCTTTTATATCTCCCTAAAAAACGCACAAATCCTCTCATGTGTCATCCGAATCCGTTCTGCCTCCAGCCAGGAATCCTCCAAATACAGGTAATCAAACCGCTGGTATTGATACTTTGCATTATTTTGCCGGACAAATTCCCGCTCCATGAAGAAACGCTTCTCCCGGAACATGGGGTCATTGGCATAAATGGCACCCTTGGTTTCCACAATAATGGCCTTGTATATCTTCCCGTCTTTCCGTTTCAGAATCAGAAAATCCGGTGTATACATCCCTACATACTTCCAGGAGCCGCTGTTGCCCTGGTAACATTTGATTTTGAATTCGGTCAAGGCCCGGTCACCGTTGTAGTACACCTCCAAATCCAACTGCTCCAATTCGGACATTGCCAGCACTTCTTCCAGAAAACGCTGCTCAAAGCTGCTGCCCGTGTGATAGGGAAGATAATGGAAAGAGCGGTTCTTTTGAGGATGGGAAGAATTTTGCTCCTGCAGCATGTTCAAAATAGCGGCATTTCCGCTTTCTTTGGCCAATTGCATCATTTTTTGGATATTGGCATCAACTTTCAGCTTTCCCTTGTCATCCTGGATGATGCGCTCTACCACCCCCTGATTCGGATAATAGCTTTCGGGGGCTGTTGTGGTTTCGGTAGCGGTAAAGTTCTCAATTTTCAATAGACGGGATTCCTGGGGAATCAGTTCTTCCGAGGTGGTGAAACTGCGGCGGTCACAGAACGCCTTGCGCACATTGGATTCCACGATGCTCCGGTCGTACTTGGAACTATAATACCGGGAGCCGTCCCGCTCAAAGGTCAGGTTTTCAAATAGCGTTTTCAAGGCTGTTTCGTGGGGTTTTAGCTGGGCCATGGATAGGGTGCCAAAACTTCCTTTGACGATTTCCAACAGCCATGCGGAGAAAGTGGCGGGTGTGGTGCCTCGTTCCGTATCGTCTACCTGAATGCTGGTTGGCTGCATGGTCAGGTCAGTGGTTTTGATGATGGCTTCTTTCATCTTTGCCGCATTTCCGGATTTGGGGATGTCCCGTTCCGGAGCCGCTGCTTCCAGCTGCTGTGTAATGTAATTCACACGCAGCTGATAGAAATCAATCTTTGGCAATTTGAGGTATTTGGTGCGGTCATACCGCTTGATGGTCTTGCTGCCAGAATTTGCTTCCTGGAACTCCTTCAGAGAAATTCGGTGCTGCTGCTCCAACTGTGCATTCAGCTTTTCGGCGTTGGAATCGTTCAGGTAGATCAGAGCCGTTTCCGGGCTGTCCTTCTCCACCTGACGGAGGCAGCGGCAAGAGGTCTGCAAGACCATATTCTTGGGGCAGTCACCCTCCTGGGAAAGGATGATTCCCGTCAGGCTGCGGCAATCCCAGCCCTCTTTGCCGATCTGTACCAGAAGAACAATCCGAATTCTGGAAATGGGGCTGTCCAGCGTATCAAATTGCATCTGGCTGTCCGTCGGCTGGGGATACTGCTTGTTGCCCTTGTGGAATTTCAGGATCACGTCCGCAGGCAGGCCATATTCGGAGACGATTCCGGAAACCAGAGGGTACACCGTCCCTTCCAGCTTCTCAATGGTACCGCAGTAGATGCCGAGTTTCGCCGTAAGTCCGTTTCCGTATACTTTGTCCTTGTAAGCATCCAAGAATTCCCGGACACCGGCCTCAATAATGACGCTGCTGTCCGCGACGTCGGAGATCTTCACAACAGGCCGCTTTAGAAAATTTCCGACACCGGAAATCAGCGGGTAGTAATAGACAATGTTTGCAATCTCTGCCGTGGCGACGGACAGCTTGTCCGTGACGGGGATTTTCTCAGCTTTTTCAAGATAGGGCGTTCCGGAAAAACCGATGACGGAGTTGACAGTATCATTTTCAGCCCACCGGTTCACGACGGCACGGAGCTTGATCTCGTCACTGACTGCATGGTGTACTTCATCAATAAAGATGGCCAGACCGGGGAGCTTCCCGATCAGATTGCGCAGCTCATTGGCCTGCCGATCCTTGTCATCGTCGCTCTCCTCAAAAAAGCTCAGCTGTCCCTTCTTTTCCTGAATGCGGTCGAGGATCACCTTTTCCGCGTTTGTCACGGCTACAAGGCCAAACAACTTGGATAACGGCTGGTGGCTTGCAATTTTCTGCACGTTGGGGTTCTTGACCTTATTGGACTTGCTGGCAGTTTTTTCCTGATCCAGCACCTCGAAAGAAATTTGGCGCTTCAAAGAGGATGCCGCAGGTTCCGGAATGACCCAGGAGGGATCGAACCGCTGGATCGTTTTCAGGCTGGGGACAACAGAGGACTTCAGCCCAGAAGGTGCCAGAATGATGAAATTGTGCGCAAAGGCTGGATTGTTTGGCTCATTGCTGGCAAAATATAAATCCAGATAGATAAAGGCGGCCATCAGGTATGTCTTGCCCGCACCCATGGGTAAACTGAACAGGTAGTCGGTATAAGAAACGCCGTAAAATGCCTTTTGGAAGAACTGCTTGTACTGGATTCCGTCTACCTCTGTCCGAATTTGTTTTGCAACCTTTTCCGCAAGATGTTCACCGGCATCATTTGTCAGGCAGGCGTATTCATATAAAGCCGCCGCTGCCGGATTCGAGCAGAAGTACTCCCGGACTTTATTGGATATTTCAAGGTCATCCAGATTCAGTGAGTTGAACTTTCCGCTGGAAAACAGAACAGCCAGTGGCTTGTTCTCGCAACCAATTTTAAGAAACAGGTATGTTTTAATTGCGTCAATTTGCGCATCCCGGAGGTTTCCTTGCCGGCTCATATATTCGATCAGGCTCTGGATTGTACAATTCGCGGAAGCATACCACCGATCTCTTGCGCACTCAATCATTTTATAGAACATAATCCGCCCCGCCTCCTACGTTTTGTTTCTCCATCATAGGCACACTCCCGTCATACCTTTCGCAGCCCGTATTGCTCTTAGCAAATCCCTGTATTTCTCTCCGATATTTAGCCATATCTTAATGTTGCAATCAGATAAAGTTATATGCACCTAGTATAACCCAACCGTTCTATTCCTGTCAACACGGCTTTTCCTGCAAATACTTCTGGGGTGAAAACAAAAAAGCAGAATGGGTGCAGCGCAGCCCACCGGATTTAAAAACGGTGGGCTGCAATGTTTATCTATTAGTCTTTCCGCTGGTATAGGATAATGCCATACTGCTCAATTAAAGCAGGTAGGTTCGATTCACTGGTAGTTATGCTTTCGCGTTTCAGCGGTGATACTCCAAGCATCTTTTGGAAGCCGGTAATGTCGCCACCTTCCATGTTGAGGCAGGGCGTGAGTACAGAATTGATAGGGCAAGGGAATATAATCACACGATCAAGGCCATATAGCTTGGCAGCCTCTTTAACAAAGCGAATTTGATATATGGAGAGCCCCATTACCGAAAATTCATTTTCTTCGGTAACTCTGGTGCTTTTCATAGCCTCCACAAGAACGTCAATGCTTGCCTTGAGACCTTCTTTTTGAAGACGATTCCACGAAGTCGATTCAACTACAAGTTTCCCGCCGAGCGCCATAAGATTAATTGTACTGTTGTTCATAAACTTCCCTCCTCATTCCTGTTGTTAAAAAGCATATTGATGATCTTTACATATATCTGTTACCCAAGCCTCCCTTTAGTACGAAGTTCTCTGCATACTTAGAACCAGCCAGCCGCCGCAGAAACTCCTCCTGAAGGAAAAGCTGCAGGCATTGCTGATAGCTGATGCCGGAAAACCTGGCCTTGTTTTTCAATTTTGCCAGAACGGACGCAGCGATATCCGCCATTACAGCCACACTCCAATCAAATCTTTCGCAATCTTCTTTACCCGCAGAGGCTCGGCATACTCCATGAGTTTGGGAATACGCTTTTCCGGGTCTGCAATATAGTTTTGGATCGCTTTGTTGAAAATTTCTTTGTCCATTTTATTCCGATACCGCAGGCAATCACAAATGACACGATCTTTATCATAAATCCGCATCTCGTGTCCGTCCATATTTCCTTTTGTCAGCCCCAGTTCCAGAACCGCAGGTTCTATGTAATAGGGCTTCACAAAGGGATAGTCGATCCGGAACCGCGATTTTCCCGAATCCTTGCTGACCGCCAGATGCCAGCTGCCCGGCGTGCGGTCACTGTATCCATAGTAACGCAGAGCTGTATCCATGCAGAGGATTGCATCCGGGAACAGGCGGCTCACCGTGCCAATCTCGCCCAAATCATCGGGGTCGACCCATTGGTAATAGCCGTACCGTACTTTCTCCACGCACCCTGCCTCAATAAGCTGCTCGATATTCTTGTAGTATATTTTCTCCTGTTTCAATTCCTTAGTGCGCATCATGCCGCTGTAGTGGTCGAATATTTTTTTGCAGTGCTGGATATCCATGATCGCATCTCCGTTTCGACTTTTTGATATTTGGAATATATAAGCGGACAAAGTTATATAGGCTAAGTATAACCATAATCAGAAGAGAAGTCAACTTAGTTGTGCTTACTACCATTGTAATATTTACCGCACTGAGATAATTCCTGATTCACAAATGGGGGTTTAATCCAACAACAGCAATTTATAATTGCGCAGCCGATGCCCGAAGGGCAGAGTTGCTCAGAACATTATGTTCACCGGGGATTGGGGCGGGGCCTCAACAAGCGGAAACCAGGCATTCCCGATAGAGTGGAAATGCCTGGTTTTGTGCCTTTGTATATACGAAGGCATTGCTTGCGACTTTTGTCGCAGCAAGGTTTATGGTCACATATTGCAGCTTAGGTAAGAGCCTCTTTACAAACCTATTTTCAAGCTGTAAGGGGCTAAACAAATATTAGCAAGCAATGCATCTGTAATACAGATGCGCAAAATCCCCCCGTCCCCCTTCCACGGAACGAGTGGGTTTCTGCTTGCTGAGGCTCCGCCCCAGGCCCCGACAATCGCAGTCTATCCGTCTGCGGCTGCGCGATTTTCAATCGCTTTTGATTTTGCACGAGCAAGGTTTATTCTCGAAAATATTTTTGAATTAGATGTTGACACTGTACTTTTTATATGTTATACTCCTGATATACGAACAAACTTTCTAAATCAACTTGCGATAACAACTTCATATTTTTGTTGACACGTTTTGCATAAAGTTCAACCGCCGGACACGCTGGATTGATTCCAGTATAGAAGCCGGATAAGAGCCTGCATCCACCAGCTTTGGTGAGAACGAGGACCATCGAGAGGACATGGCAAACAGCTTTCACGCTGTTGCCATGTCCTTTTTTTGCGTCCTTTGGGAGTTTGTTCACCTGCATCTTGAAAAGTGAATACACGGGGATACCTGGTAAATGGGTATCCTGTGACAAATTCAGCTGAAGGAGGGAAACATGAGTTACTATCCAGCGTTGAAACAAAGATTGACCTGCCGGGAGGTGGCTCCCCGCTATGGCTTAAAAGTGAATGCCTCCGGGATGGCGTTATGTCCCTTCCACGATGAGCACTCGCCCAGCCTGAAGCCCAGCCGGGGCTTTCACTGTTTCGGCTGCGGCGCGCAGGGAGACGTTATCACATTTGTGTCCCGGCTCTTTGGAATACCACCGGGGGAAGCGGCACAAAAGTTGTCCGCAGATTTTGGGATTTCGGTGGACGATTACCCTCGAGGACCACCGGCTGCCCGGACAGAAATGGAAACATGGGTTTCCTATGCGAAGGAAATTCTTCACAGCTACTACGATTTACTGATTGACTGGAAGCGAAGGTATTGCCCAAAGGCATCGGATGCAGAATGGCACCCGTTGTTTATTTTCAAAACCGTCAAATGCCGAAAGAAGGGATACGCCTTAAATTTACTTTGGATTCCTTACTCTTTTCCTTTTAGAGAAGATGTAAACAGAGAATTGCAAAACAAGAAACGAGGGTGGAAAAGGTCAATGCCAACCGTACAGAGGTTTTCTTGCGCCCGTTTACACCAGCCCGTCAACGGACAGAACCGCAATATCAGCCAAAGGGAAAACAAAGGGTTTGGACAACAGCGAAAATGTTTTCTCTTTCCTGTGAGAAATGCGCCAACAAGCGATGAAGCAAAGAGTGAATCCAATTCGCAGTATGGGAAAGGACTGCACCGGCTGACGAATTGGTTCGTAAATCGCTGTATTCGCCGGGTCAACCTGTGACCCGGACATGGCGAATAAGAAAATGGAGGGATTTTCAGGGCCAAAGGAAATTTACTGGACAGCAGAGTCACCGCATAGAAAACAGAATTTGATCCAGGAGGGAACGAACATGAAAAAGGGAAGAAAAATTAACCGAGTCCGCTGCGACATTCAATCCCACATCATTGCTGCGGGTTACACTCAGAAGGAAGCGGTGGAAGCCTGCTCTTCCGAGTATGGATGGAGTGACAGCGATTCCAATTTTTCTGCCAAGCTGAGTGACCAGGCCCTGCGCTATCGGGAAGTGCTGGAACTTGCTGATGTACTGGGCTATGAGATCGTCTGGCAGAAGCGACGGGAAGCTTGACAGGGAACAGGTTTACAGACCAATGCGCGCAGGATTCCCTGCTGTAGAAAGGAGCACGCCTATTTGCATTAAAAAAGGAAACTCTGGGAACAATTCGGAGAAAAGGGGGCAGTAACATGGAAATTATTCAGGATGATGCAAAGAAGCTGGTACAGGTGTGGCTGAGCCGAAAGGAGAGTGGGGACGAGGCTCTGCAAAGCCGGCTGAAGCCCATGTATGCCCAGTGGAAGCAGCAGAAATATATGGTGGCGGTATTTCACTCCGGGCAGGAGGATTTGAAGGAGAACACCATGGCCCTGCTGGCGTATAACAAACGGCGCAGTGCGGAACTGGCGGTGCAGCGGGAGAAGAAGCGGCGGACGGCAAACTTGGAACGTTGAATTCTGGGGCGGAGGGAAGAAATTTCCTCTGCCTATTTTCAATTTGTCCTTGCAAAGTACAGGAATATGATGTACAATATTATCTGTAATTACATCATTCAGCAAAAGACCACAATGTACTGCAAATACACTGATACAACGGATACTGGAGGAAAAGAAATGGGAAACGGAATTGCAAATCAGGGAAAAATTCTGCTGTACAATGACGAGGGCGAGAAGCAATATGTTAGTGTGATATTTGCGGAGGAAACCTTCTGGCTAAGTCAGAATGGTATGGCAGAGCTGTTTGACTGTACCCCAGAAAATATCATTCAGCATTTGAAGAACATATACGCCGAAGAAGAATTGTCCCTCAACGCAACTGCTAAGAAATTCTTAGTGGTTCGCAGAGAGGGCAACCGCAATGTGCAGCGCAGCATTGACCACTACAACCTCGATGCCATCATCGCCGTAGGCTACCGTGTAAACTCCAAAAAAGCCACCCGGTTCCGTCAGTGGGCGACGAAAACCCTGAAAGAGTACATCCAGAAAGGAAATAGACCATGACCGAAACCTTTGACATTGCCGGCTACTGCCGCATCTCCGTAGATGAGGAGCTGGACCGGGATAACGTTTCCATTGAAAACCAAAAAGCCATCATCCGGGATTTTGTGAACCGCCGTTTTCCGGGAAGCAGCCTGACCTTTTATGAGGATCGGGACCGTTCCGGCTATACCTTTGAACAGCGGGAGGGCTATCAGGCCATGCGAAAGGGGCTGATCCGGCATCAGTATGACATTCTGGTGGTGAAGGATTTTTCCCGATTTTCCCGGCGAAATTCCCGGGGGCTGGTGGAATTGGAGGATCTGCGGGATGCAGGCGTTCGCATCATTTCCGTTGGGGACAACATCGACTTTCCCAACGATGACGACTGGCTGAAAATCCAGTTTCAGTTTCTCATCAACGAAATGCCTGTCACCGACACCAGCAAGAAGGTGAAAAACGTCATCCGGCGGCGGCAGGCCGACGGGAAATGGCTGTGCGCCGCCCCCTACGGCTATATCATCAACAAGCAGAAAGAATTTGAGATCGGCCCTACGGAAGCGGAGATCGTCCGGCAGATTTTTGACCTGTACAACAACCAGGGCTGGGGCTACAAGAAAATTGCCAACTACCTGACGGAGCAGGGCATTCCAACGCCACGGATGTCGGAGCAGATGCGCAAGGAGGCGGCTGGGGAATCCACCAGCCGGAAAACCAAGGCCGCCTGGGCCATCGTCACGGTGCAGGGGATTTTAGACAATGATTTTTATATCGGCACTTTCCGCCAGGCCAAATACACCCGGGCCAAGATCAACGGCAAGGATGTGAAACGGGACGAGGAGGAGCACATCGTCATTGAGAACCACCACCAGCCCATCATTGACTACCGCACCTTTGCCACCACCCGGGCTCTCCGGGAGAAGCGTTCCACCGCCAATTACCGGGGCGTGAAGAAGTACGACAACGTGTACTCCGGCTTCCTGTTCTGCGGGGACTGCGGCAGCCCCATGTTTGCCATGAGCCGCAGGGATTTGAGTGCCGCCTACACCTGCGGCACCTACCACCGCCGGGGCCGTTCTGGGTGCAGCTCCCACCACATCCGGGTGGACAAGCTGGACGAGCTGCTGAAAATCTATGTGCGGCGGGTCATGGAACATTCCCATGCCATGCTGGAAGAACTGAACGCCGAACTGGCACGGCAGGATTCCGATGTGGTGGAAACCGAGCAGTCCGCCGACCATCTGGCCCAGGTCATGGAGGAGTTGCGGGAGGAACTGAAAGCCACCAAGCGGCAGCGCATCCGGGATATGGTAAAGCACCCGGATCAGGAGGAACTTCTGGCGGAGACCTATGACGAGCTGGAAGCCGACCTGCAAAAGAAAATCGAGGGGCTGGATCACCAGATCGGTATGCTCTCGGACAAGCGGAACACCATCATTCAGGCGGGGCGTGCCGCCAAAACCGCCATGGAGGTATTCGGGGACATTCTTTCCAAGGAAACGCTGGAACGAAACGATTTAGAACTGCTGATAGAGCGCATCGACGTATTCGAGGATCGGCTGGAGATCCGGCTCCACAGCGATGTGGACACCCTGCTCCACGTCAACCAGGGAGACATTGCCGTAAATTTTAATTCCGGCACGGGAAATAGCGAAAATACACTGATCCAGTCCTCTAAAAACCACGAGGACAAGGTTTTCCGTGTCAATGTTATCAGTGACGGTGACCCGTTGGAGATTTATACGGAGAAGGACGGGGGCGTGATCTTCCGTAAGTATTCCCCTATGGGCGACTTGCAGGAGTTCGCTGCCCAGATGTGTGAGTCCATCGGGTCCGCTACCGGGCATATCGCCGCGGTGACCGACCGGGACAGCATTATCGCCCTTTACGGTATCCCCAAGCGGGAGCTGATGGACAAACCCAATTCGCCGGAATTGGAAAAGCTCATGGAACAGCGGAAAAATTACCTCTACAAAAACGGGGACGCCCCCATTCTGGCGGCCGACGGGGAGGAGAAATACCACCTTGGCGCCGCCGCGCCGATTTTGTCTCAGGGCGACCTTATGGGCTGCGTGCTGCTGCTTCTGGGGGAAAACGACAGTCCCCTGCAGGAAGCGGATCAGGGGCTGGTCAAGACCGCTGCCGGTTTTTTGGGAAAACAGATGGAGAACTAGCGATGATATCAGCCAGAACGCGGAAAACGTTCTGGCTGCTTTTTGCTGTGCAAAAGCATAGCAAAATAAAAAAATGCGGCATATTCCCGCCGCCTAAGGCATAGCGTATGGCAAGGCAAGGAGGGATGGCTATGGCGGATGAGCATATGCCCCACAAGCTCTGTCTGAATGAGCGGCGGCAGCTGACCATGACCGGGGTGACAGAGGTGGTCAGCTTTGACGATACGACGGTGGTGCTGCAGACCTCTCTGGGGACGCTGATCGTGCAAGGAAAGGAATTGCAGCTGAAAACCCTGTCACTGGAGGGCGGGCAGGTGGAGGTGGACGGCAGTGTTTCCGCGCTGGCCTACGAGGAACCGAGGCAGGCAGCCGGCTGGAAGCGCCGTCTGTTCGGATGACCGCCCCCGCGCTGGCAGCACACCGATTCGTGTGCTGCTGCCTGCTGGGGGCAGCGCTGGGGGTGTATTACGAATTCTTACGTCCCCTGCGTCCACGGTATACTCTTGCCGCGGACGCGCTGTTTCTGACGGGCTGCGTCTGGGTCTGGCTGATTATGAGCTTTCGCGTATGCAGGGGCGACCTGCGGCTGGGGTATTCCGCCGGGCTGCTGGCGGGTGGGATCGTCTGGGATCTGGCGTTCGGCAGCCTGATCACACCCATTTTTTCCGGATTCTGGAAATTCGTCAGGGCAATCCTGGGCCTTGCGGTGCTGCCCGCAAAAAAATTTTCCGAATTTGCAAAAATTTTATTTGCATCTGCGAAAAAATGGGTTACAATAAAGTGGAATCATCGTCGGGAAAAACGGCGAAAACGAAGAGGTGAACCCATTGGAACAGAAACGCAGGGGGAAAGTGATTTTCCGGTCAGGCTCGCTGGCACTGAAGATCATCGTGGCAGTGCTTATCGTATTCTCTATGGCGGCGCTGGCAGCTCTGAGGTGGGTACACACCGGCATTCAGGCGCGGACCGGAGAGCTGCGGGACGAGGCCGCCGCTCTGGAACATCAGAACAGCGAGCTGGAGGAAAAAATTGGCGAGCTGGGCTCGGTGAAGAGCGTAGAGGATATCGCAAGAAGCGAGCTGGGGCTGGCTGACCCCAATACCCTTATTCTGGATCTACAGCCGCAGTCTTAACCTTGTGCATCATTAACTGAAAATAGATGGAGGAATCACAGCATACTATGGAGTTAACCGTTGGAGCCATTTTAGAGGGTAAAGTCAAGTCTATCACCAATTTCGGCGCATTCATCTCCCTGCCGGAGGGAAAGACAGGCATGGTACATATTTCCGAGGTCGCCAATGCCTACGTCAGCGATATCCGGCAGCACCTGACCGAGGGCCAGGACGTGAAGGTCATGATCATTGGTCTGGAAAACGGCAAGGTCAACCTGTCCATCAAGCGTCTGGAACCCAAGCCCCAGCGTGAGAACGGCGGAAATCGGAACGGGAACTACCGCGGCGCGCCCCGTCAGGACGGCGGCTACCGGCGGGAAAATTCCGCCCCGGCGCAGAACCGCCCCCAGCGCACCCCCATGCAG
>ERZ1027085.362-NODE-362-length-24463-cov-8.807194_pt1 | contig 24463 bp, 32 predicted proteins | sample MGYA00519415_ERZ1027085 | MGnify/ENA primary metagenome ERZ1027085 (study PRJEB26926, sample SAMN06164436) | human gut metagenome | biome: ENVO:00009003; feature: ENVO:2100002; material: ENVO:00002003 | host: Homo sapiens | place: USA | collected 2012 ...
GCCGATACTCGTGTGAGTGGGCTGCCGATGCCAAGAAGGCTCTCCGGGATAAGGCTCGGGCAGACAAAAAACAGGCGGCAGCGGAACAGAAGGCAAAAGAGCAGCCGGAACGCGACCTTCTGGCTTTGTCGTACAGCCGTGTTGGCAAGCTCAGAAAAGAGCGTAATATTTCCGCCGATGATTTTGTAACGACCTCTTTAGGGTGGCATTATGCACGGGACATGGAACGCCTTGCAGGCTTGGAGGACGGCTCGGCTGTCAGCCTGAGCGACCGGATGCCCGGGTCTATTTGGGCTCGGGAGGCTAAGCGGCTGATCGAGACGGCTGATCTGCTGGGGTGCAGCATTGACTACATGCTGGGGCGGACGGATGAAGTGAACCCCGCGAAAAATGTGCCCAATTTGGGCACCGGATGGCGGACGGGCGAACCGGACAAGCCTGGTATCTACGTTGCTGTCTGCTACATGTCCGGCGCTCAGGAGCCTTTGCTTGACCGCTGGCATTGGGACGGAGAGCAGTGGCGACTTCGTTCTTCTAGCGGACTTCTCGCCAAGGAAGTTGATTGTTCGCCTCAGTTCTGGATTCCGGCGCCACCCGATGCTGGCTGCTGCATCACCGGCATGAGTGGCTCCGGGAGATGCGGTGCAGCGGCCTGCTGCTCGGAACCGGCGACGTGCTGCCTGCAATGCGATAAGGGTGATTGCAATAGCCGCTGCGGATGGATTAAGGAGGACGGCAATGGCTGATTACCCCTACACCGTAACAAGTCCCTCCGGGGAGATCGTCTTACAGGCACCGGAAAGCTGCCGGTATCCTCGGCTGGTTGAGCTGGCATTGCTGGAGGCGGGCTACATCGTCCGCCTCCATGGAAAGAAAATCACGAAAACTGAAACGCGAAAGGAGATGTGCAAATGAAGTCGCTGAAAACCGGCGACCCCTGCCCGTGCTGCGGGATGCCCATAAAGTCTACCAATCCGGAAATGCTTCGCTTGCTGACCGATATCCGGGACTTTGGGTTCAGCCTGCGCGACGCTGAAAGAGTGGCGGATCTTCTGAAGAAGGAACAGGAGGCTGCGGATGGCACGATGTGATTGGGAAATCATTTTCAAAGTCGAAAAGGCGCACCGTCTGGTAATGCCGTCCTTCGCCCGCGTCCTCCAGTGGCTTGCGGGCAACGGCGCGAAGTGTACCTCCATCTTCATCCGGAAACGGCAGAAGGAGGACAGCGATGGCTAAAAACACAAAGGTCGTCGTGGGGCCAAACTTCCTGGCGCACTGGTATATCTACGACTTTCAAGTCTGCGAGGGACGGCCGGAGCTGCTGCGGACGATGGATTATATCAACCGGCACGGCTATGACCTGATCTCCGTCACCCAGTATCAGGAAACCTACACGGTATTCTTCCGCCGCCGTGCCTGCGGGTAGGGGGTGTGCAATGTGTCCAAGCATCAAGAATGCAAGATTTGCCATGCCATCGGTGCTGAGATTGGCACAGACGGCCGGTGCTGCGGGTGCCGGATGGCTCTCTGGGCTACTCGGCGTAGAATGCGGTATGGATCCCTGATAGGGCAACTCCGCGCTGCGGGTCTCGATCCGAGGACGGTGGAAGTTCCGGATCTACCACCAGCGAGGGATACTCGAAAACACTGGAGGTGACCGGGATGGAGCAGCGGTGCTGGGTCTGCGGGGTTCAGGGTCAAACAGATCGCCAAGGGCGGTGCCGTTCGTGCCGGGAAAGCAAGGCCGCCGACGATGCCGGAACAAGCTACGGCCGGTATAAGGCTCGGCTTTACGAGCAATATGGTGAGCAGCCGGATCTTCCGGCGGACTTTTACCGGGAATGCCCGATTTGCCACCGGGTGTTCCTTCCCAGGCGGAAAAATCAAATTTATGACGTGCCGGCCTGCGGGCAGATCGCAGCGGCCAGAAAGTATCGACAAAAACAGCGCGCAGGCCATGGGGCTCCGGCGGTTACAATGGAGGATCAACATGGCGCAAACGCTGCGTATCAAGACGGCGGGCGGACTTACCAAGATGAGTTTGTCTCCCAGAGTTAAGAGATCAGACGGATTTCAGAGCCGCCGGGAAAAGAAAAAAATCTCATCGGCGGCGCAGAAATACATCAATGCCAAGGCTCAGCGCGATCAACTGGAGTTTCTCCTGGCGGCCAACGTCAAGCCAGGTGACTGGTTTTTGACGCTGACGTATGATGATAAACATCTCCCAGATTGCTGGGATCGGGCAAACAAGCGGACTCAGTGGTTTTGCCGGAAGCTGCGGGAGAGCCGGCCGAATCAGATTACCATGTATTTTTACAATATTGAGCGGGCGCATTGGTCCGAGGATCCGAATTGCTGCCATCGCTGGCACCACCACATGGTGGTCTCCGGGGACGTACCGATGGAGACGCTTCAGGCACTGTGGGGCAACGGTCATGTAGACGGTCACCCCATCGTTCTGGACGCCGACCACACCTACGGTAGCCTGGCCACGTATTTTCTCAAAGAGGCTAATGAGTTCCCGGGTAAGCGCGGATGGCGCAGCTCCAAGGGATTAGCCAAGCCGGAGGTAGACAGCATGGTGGTGGATGACGATTATGTGATCCAGCCACCGGACAGCGCCGGCGTCATGGTGCTGGATAACCCAGGCCCGCAGATCACGGTCTATGGCCGGTTCCAAATCATCAAGTTCCAGGCACTTGACGGATATGACGGTGGTGTGCTATCCTCGATGTACGCACGGCGCCGGAAGACGCCGAGGCGCAGGGCTGCAACGTACGGTTCTCACTGAGCGCTGGCCCTTCCTACTATTTAACTTGAGGTGTTTATATTATTTTCTCGGAGGAGGCAAAACGTCATATGATTAATGATCAGATTCGTGGTACAATGTTGGCAGTGAGGGACGGGTACCTGGAATGCCCATACTGCAAGGCCTCCAGGGTGCAGCGAGTCCGGCGGGACACGGAGGCCAAAAGGCTTCAAGTCTACTGTCGCAAATGCAAGCATGAGATGATCGTCGATATGCAATCGGGCCAGTGCTATATGAGCCGGGGCCAGTGATCCACCAGTGCGGTGGGTTGCTGAGCTCCGGCTTTTCTTTTGCCGTGGAGGTGATCGGATGAACAAACCGTTGCGCAAGTGCAGGTATCCTGGGTGCCGGGTGCTGACCGCCGATGGATACTGCCCGGAACACAAGCCAAAGCAGGTGCGCAAGGCGTCAGCTGCATGGCACTACCTGTACACAGATCCTCGCTACGGCTGGGAGTACAGGCGCAGCAAGCATCTTCTGGCTGAGCCATGGTGCAGAGCGTGCGCAGCCAAAGGCTTGCGCGTCCGGGCAACGGACGTTGACCATGTGGTGCCGCATCGCGGCAATGTGGAGCTGTTCCTGCATGGCGAGCTTCAGAGCCTGTGCCATGCGTGTCATGCGGCGAAAACACTGGCAGAAAACGGGTACTACAGCGTCGGCAAACGGTAGCTTTTGAGCGTTTGGCTTGGGCAGGCGTGCGCAGGCTTGCGGGCGTGTGCGCATAGCGTGGACAACGGAAAGCAAACGCCCCCCCTAGGCGGAAAGTTCTGAAACGTGCTGGCCGCGACCCCGCCCCTACCTCCGCACGAGAAAAATTCCCCACGGGAGATTTTTAGACGGCGGGCGTTAACCTCAGAAAATTGCAGACGGAAGGAGTCACGGAGAAATGAGCGGAAGCAGACGGCCGATGGCTGTAAATCTGGCCAGCGGCGGGAAGCACTGGACTAAGGCTGAAATCGAGGAGCGAACGGCTACCGAGGCATCGGTGCCTAAGCCGGTGAAGCTAACATGCCCGAAGTGGCTCTCCCCGGCTGCGGCGAAGTTGTTCCGCGCGTACGCCAAAGAGCTGATTTCTTCCGGGCTGCCCGTGTCCAAATTGGACACCGGTACACTGGCAAGGCTTTGTGATGCCGAATGGAGCTACTCTGAGGCCAGTCGGCAAAGGGCTGCCTATCTCACCATTGCGCGGGAAGTCATGGAACAGGAGGCGGCTGATCGGAAGGCATCTGCGCTTGTACCCCTCTCTGCCGGGTACGGCGTGAACGGAGAGAATCGGGCGAAAGCCTACGCTCTGGCGCAGGAGCAGATTGCCTACTGGACTAAGACGGCTGCCGTATGCGAGAAAATCGCGCGAGGCGCAGCAAATGATCTCGGGTGTACGATCTCCTCCCGGTGCCGTATGATTGTGCCCAAATTGGACACCGAGGAAGATGATCCCCTGGCGCGGCTGCTGGAGTTGAGACATGCTTGACGAGGTGCGGGGGCAGCTGGTTGTTGACTTCGTCCAGCTTCTGAAACTGTCCTCCGCCGGGTTCGACGGGCAGCCCTTCGCCTTGCAGCCCTGGCAGAAGCAGCTTGTCGTGAATTTTTACGGCGCGGTGGATCGGGATGGTGAAGAGGTCTTCCGGCACTACCAGTACCTATACCTGGAAATTCCCAAGAAAAACGGAAAGACGGAACTGGCGGCTGCTCTTGGACTCTACCATCTACTGGCCGACGGCGAAGGGAACCCCCAGGTGTATATCGTGTCCGCGGATAAGGAAAATGCCGGCATCTGCTACAACGCCATGCGCAAGATGGTAGAGAGCGCCCCCTGGATCAGGAAGCGGGTAAAGGTCGTAGACTCCCGGCGGGAGCTGCGGCTCCGTGATGGCAGCGGATTTGTGAAGGTGCTGTCGGCGGATGCCGAGAACAAGCACGGCTACAACCCAAGCTGCGTGATTTTTGACGAACTCCATGCCCAGCCCAACCGGAGACTCTGGGACGTGATGACCTTCGGCGCCGGATCTGCCCGACGGCAACCCACGTGGATCGTGCTGACTACGGCGGGCGACGACCCCGATCGCCTCTCCATCGGTTGGGAAATCCATGAGAAATGCCGGAACATCCTGGCGGCCAGAGATGGCAGCGGGGATCCTGAGCTGGATGACCCGCTATGGCTGCCCGTAATCTACGGCATGCCGGACGATCCGGAGGAGCTGGCGAAAATTGATATTTACGACGAATCCCTCTGGTACCGGTTAAACCCCAGCCTGGGCGTAACGATCCCTATCCGGACGCTGCGCAGCGAGGCTCGAAATGCCAAACAGAGCGAAGCATCTGAACGGCTGTTCCGCTGGCTACGGCTGAATCAGTGGATTGCCGTGAAGGACGTCGGCTGGCTTCCTCTCACGCTGTACGATCGAACACAATGGCATGTCCCATTGTTGGACGCTATGGATCTTCCCGGCCCGACGCTACGCAAGACCATGCGAGAGACGCTACGGGGCAAGCAGTGCTACTCCGGGCTGGATCTGTCCAGCACCACAGATCTGTCGGCGCTGGTTCATGTGTTCCCGCCCCAGCCGGGGCTAGAGCAATGGGTCGTCCTTTTCCAAGCATGGCGCCCCAGGGCTACGGTGGCCGCCATGGAGAAAAAGGATCATGTGCCATATGTGGACTGGAACCGCGCCGGATATCTGAATCTGTGCGAGGGAGATATGATTCACTTCCCGGATATCAAGGCGGCCATCAAGGAGGCGGCGCAGATATATGACATGCGGGTGCTGGGAGTTGACCCCTATCTGAGCCGGGAAATTTCCGGAGAGCTGATGGACAGCGGCATCAATGTGGTAGAGATCCGGCAGAATATGGCGGAAATGAGCCCCGCCATGAAAGAGATTGAGAAGCTGCTGCGCTCCGGGCAGATGGTACATGAACATAATACCTGCGCGCGGTGGTGCTTCGGCAACGTCCGGTGCGCGGTGGACGGAAACGAAAACCTGAAGCCAATGAAAAACAAATCGACAGGCCGCATTGACATTGCGGTGGCTTGGATCATTGCTGTGGCGGCCTATATGCTGGATCCCAAGGATAATTTTGCCGATCTGGTGGCCTCCGGGCGGTGGAGTATGTAAGGAGACAGCGAAATGCGGAAAATTATGGACGCGATAATCGTTTTGGGCACAGAGTTGCTTGGTGCATTTCTGGTGCTCTTGGGGCTTTGGCTGATTTGGAAGCCTCTGGCGATAATTGCCGCAGGGGTGCTGCTGGTGCTTATCGGCGGTGCGATCTATGCTGAAACCCAGCGAGCAGAACAGGAGGATGACTGAAAATGAATCTTTTACGGGCGCTGAACGCGCCTCTGAATCGGAGCCGAAGCCCCACCAAGGGAAGCCGAACCCCCGGCATTGCCAGCCTGACGGTGCCGGTGAGCAACGGAGGATGCTACCAGGCTGAGAAGCTCTCGGCGGTGTATGGCTGTATTTACGGGCTGAGTTCCGATCTGGGGAGCCTGCCAAACTACGTTTTCAACCGGTACACCAATAAGCGATGGCCAAATCATCCCGTGCTTGAGCTGCTGAATGTTCGCCCCAACACACGGATGACACCGCTGATTCGGAGATCCTTGATCGTTCGCTCTATCCTGACGACGGGAGACGCTTATGATTGGATCCTCCGGGATCCGGTGACGCTGGAGCCAGTGGAACTGGTGCCGCTGCCGGGAGACCTGGTGCGGCGACTGATCACCAAAGATGGAACGCTGTGGTATGCAGTGACGGACCCCGTGACCCGGGAACTTTTTTACGTGGCGCAAGAGGATATCTGCGACTACAAGGATCTGAGCCGGGACGGCGTAAACGGGATGAGCGTACTGAGTTACGCTTCGGAGACCGTGGCCTCCGGTCTGGCGGCTCAATTCTATAACAAGAATTTTTACGAACACGGTGGGCAGCCTTCCGGTATCCTAACGGTGGATGCGGATCTAAGCGGCAATGTCCGCGATCCCAAAACCGGGGAAATGACGGACAAAACCGTGAAAGACTACATGCGGGAAGAATGGGAACGAACCCAGGGGGGCGCGGAAAACGCCCACAGGATCGCCATTCTGGATCGTGGCTTAAAGTACCAGAGTCTTTCCATCTCTCAGAAGGATGCACTGTTCATTGAGCAGCAGGAGCAGACCGTGGCGGATATTTCTCGATATTTTGGCTATCCGCTCTACAAGCTCCAGGCGGGCAAACAGAGCTACAACTCCAATGAACAGCAGAATCTGGACTATGTGACCAGCTTGACCCCCAGGATTTTGCAGCGGGAACAGGAGCAGAGCTACAAGCTGTTGCCCCCTTCCCAGCAGGAGCAGGGCTGGTGCATCCGCACAAACATCATGGCGCTGCTGCGGGGCAATCCTGCGGCCAGAGCAAGTTACTACACCGCCATGCGGAATATCGGCGCCTACTCGGTAAACGATATCCGGGCGTTGGAAGACCTTCCGGGTGTGGAGGGCGGCGACGAATATGCGGCGTCCCTCAACTACGTGCCTCTTAAGGACTGGGCGGCGCTGAGCGTCAAACGGGCTAACGGCGGCGGACAATCCCCCGCGGATCCCACAGACAAGCCGGACGAGGACACGGATCCGGAAATGCCTGACGAAAAGGAGGATACGAATAATGGTGATTAACTTATCCGGTGAGCTGATTCCGGACGATTGGGCAGAGCTGTACCGAGCCTGGGGCTATTCCGCCGGTTTCTTCTGTCCGTCGGATCTTCGAAAGGCAATGGCGGAGTTGCCTGAAGGTGAAGAATTGGTGCTGGAGATCAACAGCGTTGGTGGCAGCGTGGACGGGGGTGCAGAGATCTACTCCCTGATCCAGGCTTGCAAAAATCCCACCAGGGCTGTGATCCAGAGCATGGCGGCCTCGGCGGCCAGCTACATGATTATGGCCTGCGACGCCATCGACATCTGTCTGCCTGCCCAGATGATGATCCACTGCGCCTGGGGCGGCGGTGCTGGGAATCAGTATGAACACCAGCAGATGGCTCAGGCGCTGGGGGTCTGCGATGAGAGCATCTTGGCATGCTATGCCAAGCGGTGCCAGGGGAAGACAGACAAAGAGACTCTGCGTGCCATGATGGAGGCCGAGACCTTTATCGGGGCGCAGGACGCGGTAGCTTACGGTCTGGCGGACAATGTGATCGGCGGCGAAGCTTCAGAGGATCCTCAGATGATGGCTGCCAGCGTCTGTGGGAACCTGGTAAGAGCCATGCGGGTGCTTCCGGATATCTCCGTGCTCAAGGCCAAGCGGGATGCTGCTCAGGAAGCCCAGGCGCGGGCTGAACTGGAAACCGAAATCGGCCGTTTCCGGGATTTGGAACAGCCGAACGGGCTGTAATTTGTAATTTTTATTTTAGGAGGAATATCTATGCCTAGTATCAACACCAGCCGGCAGAAGCTCAATGAGCTGGTCGGCACGCGAGCAGGAATGCTCAAGGCAGCGCAGGATGCGCTGGACAAGGGAAACCAGCTGGAGTATAAGGCTCAGCTGGACAAGGCCAAGGCTCTGAACGGCCAGATCGACGAGCTGCAGGGGCTGGTAAAGGAGTTTGACCGGTACGACATCGCCCATGCTCCGCTCTACGGCAACGACCCCTACGACATGAAGGATATGGGTGAGCGCCTGCAGAACCACGAGCGGGTATCTTTCAATCCCATGGATGTGCTGAAGCAGATCAAGCGTCCCCAGGACAGCCTGACCTTCGGCGGCACGCTGGTGCAGCCCACCGGTGGCGGCAGTGAGGTTCATGATGGCTTTAACGCTCAGGCATCCACGCTGATCAACCTGGTGCGGGCAGAAGACTTTAACGGAATGACTTCCTGGGAAGAGCCGTACCTTAAGAGTATCCAGGAGGCACAGGCGGGCAGCGTTACGGAAGTGGGCGGCACTGTCCGGACGGCCAGTGACCCCGTTTTCCGTAAGGCCAAGATCATGGCCACGGAAATGAGCGTCACCAGTTTTGTGGATAGAAACATTTCCCGTCTCTCTCCTGCCAACTACGCGGCCAAGGTGCAGCAGTATGCCATGACCGCGCTGCTGCGGAAGGGCAACGACCGAATCATCAATGGCGATGGCAAGAGTTCTCCGGAGATGTTCGGCATTCAGAATGCCAAGAACACCGACGGCGAGGCCATCTTCCAGACTATGTCGGATGTGACGGCCATCAATGCGGACACCCTGCGGAATCTGGTCTTTGGCTACGGCGGTGACGAGGAGGTAGCGGCCAACGCCCGTCTGGTGCTGAACAAAAAGGCTCTGTACCAGTTTGGCCAGGTGAAGCTTAAGACCGGTGACAACCGGAAGCTTTATGAGATCACCCAGAGCGGTAACACCGGCACCATCAAGGAGGGCGGCCTGACCGTCAACTACACTCTGGCTTCCAAGTGCGGCGACACCAAGCTGCTGTATGGCGATCCCTCTATGTATCTGCTGGGTCTGTTCGGCCCCTATTCCATCCGGATTGACGAGAGCGTCAAGAGTGTGGAGCGCATGATCGCCATTCTGGGCGACGTGCTGATCGGCGGCAATCTGGTTGCAGATAAGTGCTGGGCTGTGGCGACCCTGAGCACCGCGTCCGCTGGCGGCTCTGACGTCGGCGGCTAATATGCAGAGCGTTACCCGGAAGGATCTGCTGGGGTACTGTCGGATCGACGAAGACGATCCCCTGGCGGACACGGCGGTGAAAATCGCGGATAGCGTGGAAGATTACCTCCTGCGGCAAGATATCCCGGTACCGGGAACCGATGGCCGGGTTTCACTGTGCGTGATGGCCTGGACGCTGCATCAGGTGGATCACCCCGGCGAGGAAACCCCTAGGGGGGTTCGGGAGATGATCCAGGACTTGAAATTCAATCAATAGGCTCGCGCGGCGTCGCCGAGCCTCATAGTGCGAGCCAGTGCTGGTGGAGCCAGGGCGGGAGATCGGGAACGATCTCTTGCCCCGGCTTTTGCTTTGCGGGCTGCACCAAATCAGCTTCCCTCCGGGGAAGCATATGAAAGGAGTTACTTATGGCAACACCGAAGAAAGGCACCGGATCGGGAACCAGTTTTGAGCTGTCCTCCGACAACGGAGCCACCTGGACGAAATTTATGAGCGTGACTAAGGTCACACCGCCGGAATACACGCGCAACACCGTGGATCTGACGGACAACAGCAGCTTTGACACCAACAATCAGATGAAGGAGTTTGGCACAGGCTTTATTGAGGGCGGCGACCTGAAGGTTGACGGCTTCGTCCATGTGGAGGACAAGGGTCTGGCCTTTGCAGAAACCTGTTTCTACAGCGGCGAAATTGTCAGTGCCAAGCTGGTTTCTCCCCCGTGGCTGAATAAAACTTTGGTCTACCCGGGTGTAATTACGGGCCTGCAGCCCATCGGTGAACTGGATCCGGAGAACGGCATCCCTTACAGTATGACTATGAAAGTCACGGGCAAGCCCACCGTGGCCGCAACCAAAACGAACGAGGGAGGAGGAACCTAATTTATGCGCTGTTATGAAATTACGCTCAAAGACGATACCCATATCCAGCTGCGGCTCACGTCGGCAAAACTGGAATGGTATCTGAAGGAGACCCAGAGCGACCAGCAGAACCCCTTGCTGGGTGTGCTGGATGCTGTGGCCATCCTGGGCAATCGGATCAAGCTTCTGACCGCCGCCTTGCAGTGGCCGAAAAACACCAATACCGTCAAGGATGGGGCGGAACTGTTGGATCTGCTGCTGGATGACGGGATGGCGCCCAGCGAGATCAGCAATATGATCCTGAAGCTGGCATGCCAGGCCGGTCTCATGGAAGAGAACGAGCTGGAGAGCATGATGGCTGCCAACGCCGAGGGTACCGTCAAATTCCGGGACGCCCTCCGGGATTTTCTGGCCGGAAAGACCCCTGCGGCGGCTGAGACGGCTCCGCAGGATTCCGGCGGACAGGAGGCAAACCCTACGGCGGCTCCCGAACAGCCCTGACAGAGCTTGTCTCCCGGGCTGTGGACTGCGGGGCCGACCCTCGGGAGGCCTGGGACTATACCCCCGGAGAACTGCTGGAGCTGATCCGGGGGTACAAGGTTCGGGGGAAGGCCAAGGGGTACTTTGGCTATAATCTGGCGCAATGCATTGCCAGTATGATTCTGAGCAAGCGGCGGCCGGAACCCTGGCAGGCGTTCCCGGGAATGATCGAGTACGAAGCCATGACGGATGACCAGATTTGGGGCGCGTTGGACGCCTGGGCAGAAGGAGTTGACGACGAATGCGAGCCGGAGGGCTAGATCAGAAAATACAGCTGCTTGCCTTCCACGCAGGCAGCTCCAGCACCAACCAGCGAACAAAGGGAACCTGGGAGCCTGTAGGCGTTCCCATCTGGGCGGAAGTCAAGTGCACCAAGACCCAGCTGTCGGAGCAGGACGGAGCCATGGCTTATGTCACGGCCTACCAGTTTTACATCCGGCGGCGCAGCGGGATTACCGGGAACATGCGGATTCTCTGGAAGGGGCGCACTTTCGAGCTGCTTGGGCCGCCCATCGACTGGAAGAATGAGAAAAACGGATTGACGCTGATGGCGCGGGAGGTAACGTAGCCTTATGATGATCGCGGAAATCACCAATCAGGAGGCGCTGGAGTATATCCAGGCCAATCAGAAAAAGTTGGACGAGACGGTGGCGGCAGCGGTGCCGGAGGCTGTCAGCATTGCCAGACGGTATGCCCCCCGAAAAACCGGATTGCTGAGAAAAGGCATCATTGCCATGCCTGGGCTAGAGAAGCGCCGTTTTAAGGGCAAGGCTGTGAGCGAGGTCGTCATGGATCGAGGCCTGAACAGCGTTTTCCAGAAGCCCGGTAAGAAGGGGCATCACTATTACTACCCTGCATCCCAGGAATACGGTTTCAAGCACCGTGTCCGGGGCGGTGGCATAGGGCGCGTAGAAGGTAAGCACTTCATGCACGTGGCGTCTCGTGTGTATGAAAGGGCGTTTACTGCGAAGGTGGTGAACATGGTGGAAGATCTGTTTTCGGAACTGGGTTGAAACGAGGGCGAATCATGAGTAAGAAAACGCTGCGGTGCCACGCCAAAAGAAATTTTGCAACTTCATACGGAAAAGATCAGAAAAGCGAGTTGCGCTTTAAGCGTAAAACGGCTCGGGAAATCGTGAGGAGCCACCAAAATCTTTGCTGGCTGTTCGGTGGCACGGACGATGGGTGCCTACAGGCGGCCGTTGCCAGCAAAAAGTGAAAGGTAGAGGAAATATGGCCAAGAATGTTGACGAGTGGATTGTGTCCAAATTGGACACAATCGAACGGCTGCGGGATCACGTGTTTCCGACGGCTGCTCCGGCGGGAGATTTGAGCGGACCTTTTGCCATCTTCCGTCTGAGCAAGGAGGACGTGGCGCGGGATATTGACGGCAGTGCGGGAATACGAACGGCTGTATTCCGAATCGAATTTTTTGACAATGACAATGATGCCCTTTGCGCCCTGGTGGCCGAGGCTGAGGGTGTCCTCTGCCAGGGAACTGGCGAGGACGCAGAGGGCATCTATGTATATTTCGGCCGGGCGGAACGCGGGGACGAGGATGATTGTGACCAGACGCTGGATATGCTGGTAAAAAATCTGACGGTGACGGTATCGTACTGGCGGGATTGACGGAACTGGAGGTGAGGCAATGCCTCGAAATTTAATTATCCGCGTTGGTATTGACGCTTCAGACTATACCCGCAGAATGGATAAACTCAAGCGGGACACGGTGTCGGCCAGTAGGGCTATGGCCAAGGAGACTGCGGCCGTCGGCTTGAGTCAGACAGTGGCAAAAGCCCAGCCTGGAACCACGGTAACCGATCGGGTTGGATCCATGTTGCAGGGTGGCGGGGCGAAGTTGATCACGGATGTAAATATAAACAACATCGCGGAGGCTCGGCGTCAGATGGAGGATCTGGCGGCAGTTCAGACCAAGCTGGAAGCCAAGGGGGTTGCTTCCCGGACATCTACAAGTCCGGACGCAGAGAAATACTGGCAGGTCAAAGGAATGTACGAGGCCATCTCCGAGAGTATCATGCAGTATGACGCAGCTCTGCAGGAGCAGGTGAACGCTCAAAGGGCGGCACAGGATGCGGCTGTGGCGCAAGCTCAGGCGCAGGAGGATGCCAGTGCCAGCCAGACCAGAGCCGCCCGTGGCAGCCGAGACATGAGTCGGAGTGTCCGGAGCGCCCGTGGGCAGATGGTTGCCTATTCACGCAGCCTTTCCTCCACGAGAAGGGCGGGAAGCTCGGCAGCAGATGGCATCAGCCGGGTGACTCGAGCTGCTCAGACTATGGCACGTAGCATCCGCAATATTGGAATTGTGAGTGTTAGTCTGCGGATTGCTGGCGCGGCATTTGGCAGGCTGCGCAGCATTGTGAATGAGTATGTCAGCAGCAATGAAGCGCTGCAAGCTCAGGTCAATGGCCTGAAAACCGGACTCGGTCAGGCGCTAGCACCGGCCATCAATATGGTCATCAACCTGTTTAGTCAGCTGATGCCCTACGTCCTGGGGGTAGCCAACGCCATCGGATCTCTGATGGGCGCTCTGTTCGGTGGCGCCTGGAATAAGGCTGCTGCAGGAGCCAATAAGGCGGCAGCTGCCACGGGAGGTGCTGCCAAAGCGCAGAAGGAATTAAAAAACCAACTGCTGGGTTTCGACCAGATTACCAGACTGTCCAGCAACGACAGTTCCTCCGGCGGCATTGGCGGGTCCGGCGTAGGGGCGGCGAACATTGAGGCAAAGACCCCGGCATGGCTGGAGCGGTTTAAGTCCTCCTTTACGGAGCTTTTCAATAGCGACGAGTTCAAGGCATCCAACATCGGCGGGAAAATCGGCATGGCGTTGCAGAATGGAATTGATTTCCTTGGTGATGGGATCATTCAGTTTGACTGGCGTAATGCCGGAAGAACGCTCCGCGAAAACCTGGAGTCTTTCCTGACTTCCGGATGGATAGAATCGGCGTTCAGAGCAGCCGGAAATGCGTTCGGCGGCCTTGGTGACTTGCTCCTCGGCTTCCTTGAACCCGAGTTCGACGATCTTGCTTCTGGGTGGGAAGACGCCGGTTTTACGGATATTGGAGCCTATTTGGCGAAGATCACCGAACCGTTTTCTTTCTCTGGGCAAACTTCAAAAACCATGAAATCCGTTATATCTCCGTTCTTTGAGGGCTTATCTGAATATTTCGGGGAGCATGGACACCAGAGCATCGCAGGATTTTTCCAGGGAGTCGCAGACGTTACGGCGGATATCCCTGGGGCAATCAGCACATATTTTGTAGATCCACTCATTAACGGGGTAAAAAATCTGCTGGGACTCAATCCCAAATCCTCGGTATTCTCTGGGTTCGCTCAGAACTGCGTGGACGGATTCACCGATAAGTTCTCCCAGTTGAAAAACAGAATCACGGAGAAATTCACGGGAATCCACGATGCCGTTACGGAGACCGTTGGCAAAATCAAAAACGCCTTTAATTTCAACTGGCAGCTGCCCCAGCTGAAGCTCCCCCACATTAGAGTGGATTGGGTGGAGGCCGGGGGCTTGCTAAGCAAGTTCCTGGGTATCAGCAGCATTCCTCAGCTGAGCGTGCAGTGGTTCGCCAAGGGCGGTATTCTGGACGGGGCGCAGATCTTCGGCGGTGCCGGAGGGACGCTTTTCGGCGGCGGCGAGGCCGGCCGGGAGGCGGTTCTCCCCCTCGATAGCAATACAGACTGGATGGATAAGATCGCCGACAAGGTGGTGGCCATGCTGATGGGCAGCGGAGACGTGAACCTCACGGTGCCGATCTACCTAGATGGGAAGTTGATCACCACGGAGGTCATCCGGCGGATAAGAAATCAGTCACGAGCCAGCGGGCAGCCGGCAGCGGGGTACTGATATGGCAGAACTACGTATGGCGACTACCGTAGGGCTTGCGCGGTCGGTCACGGTCGACCGGTGCCGGGTTAACGGCGTGGACTGCTGGCCTCTGGCGAAGCCCGACGGCGTCTCTGTGGGGCTGAACCCCACGGACGCCGAGACCAGCGGGCGCAGCAAGGGCGATGCAGGAATGCACCGTCAGATCGTGGCAGTCAAGGACAAAATCGTGATCAAGTTCCGGAATCTGACACCGGACGAAGCCCAGACAGTGACGGCAGCAGTATATCAGGAGTTTGTGACCGTTGACTACGTCTCCCCTCGGTACGGCGCACGAACTGGCGTACAGTTTTACGCCCAGGTCAACGCGCCCACTCTGACCACGCCCATGCAGATCAAGGGGCAGTGGGCAGCCTGGAGCTGGTCTGGGTTGGAGCTGACATTGGTGGAGAAATGATATGCAGGAGACAAGCGCATTATATCGGCGGCTGTTGGCCGAAGGGGCGGGCGTAGAAAGGCGCCTCGCCATCGGCGAATGCGGCACACTGATCACCAAGGTGGGAGATGCCATCACGTTTGGCGGTGTTCGGATCCTCGTTGCCAGCTCCGGCGCGGATGGCGGGTATGACGAAAGTATTGTATCCGAGATCAACACACAGGGGCAGGTTTTCACCGACGGAAGACCCAGCATCGGCGGCACCCAGGCGGGAGAGATCGATGTGGACATGTTTGCCCCGGCGGGAGAAATCCCCAGACAGGCTCGGCTCGCTCCCTACATAAGGCTTTCCAAGGACGGCGAACACAGCGAATGGCTCCCCCAGGGCGTCTACTTTGTGGATGCCCGGGAGGATCAGGATCCGGCCGGATTGCGGCGGCTGCGGCTCCACGGCTACGATGCCATGCTCAGGGCAGAACAGGACTACCCGTCAAGCCGGCTGGAATGGCCGGCACTGGACACTGCGGTGGTGCGGGAAATCGCCCAGGCCATGGACGTTGGCGTTGACAACAGAGTCTGGCAAGTCATGACAGCCGGGTACCGGATCCCCTACCCCACGGAATACAGCTGTCGGGAGATTCTGGGCTACATCGGGGCGATGTACGCCGGAAACTGGATCATGAGCGACGCCGGGAATCTGCTGCTGGTACCTTTGGGCGGCTTGCCGAAGGAGACACGGCTTCTGGTGGACAGTACCCGAAGCACGATCACGTTTGGAGGTGTGCGGATCCTTGTTTGATAAGACATACGTCGGCCAGGCTGTCCTGGGGAGTTTCTCCGCACCGACTGCTCTGAATAGCTGGAGCAAAGTCATCATCAATGTGGACGACGACACCAGCTACGAGGCCGGCACCGGCACCGGCCGGACTCTAACCGCTACCATTCCATACGGCACGCCGCAGATGGCTAGGGATATCCTGGCCAGGCTCCAGGGGCAGAGCTACCAGTCCTATGAAGCATCCACTGCTTTGCTGGATCCGGCGGCAGAGTTGGGGGACGCTGTGGAGGTGCGGGGCGTCTACGGCGGCATCTACAAGCGGGACAGAAAGCTGGACAAGCTCTACAGCGCAGACATCGCTGCGCCGGGAGACGAAGAGATCGATCACGAATACCCCTACCAGTCCTCCCAGACCCGGCAGATCGTCCGGGAACGGAGGCAGACTAAGGCCAGCTTTCGGGTTCTATCCGACAGTATTTCCGCCGAAGTCTCCGCCCGCATCGAACAGGGAAATGCACTCACCTCGCGGCTGGACATTCAGAGCGACCAGATCTCCGCGCGGGTGACCAAAACCGGCGGTGACAGTTCGTCCTTCGGCTGGGAGCTGCTTGACGATTCCTGGACGGTCAAGGCCAACAATACCACGGTGTTCCAGATCACCAAGTCCGGCGCAGAAGTCCGTGGAAAGATCACCGCCTTAAGCGGCAAAATCGGCGGTTTTGACATTCAATCCGACTACCTCAGCTATAACAATCAGGTCTGGAACGGCACAAACAGCCGGGGTATTTACATTGGTGTCAACGGCATTCAGTGCGGCTCTGAGGCTAACGGCGTGCAGATTACGCCGACCGGGAATCTGTACGCTGAGAATGGCTATTTCCGGGGAAGCGTCAGCGCCGGAAGAATTGACTATGGCGGCGACGATGGCTATTTCAACGGCGGCGGCATTACTTCCGGCAGTATTTCAGGCGGCTACGGCGGGCAGATATATGGCGGTTCTATCGGCAATTACGCAGTATCCGGCGGTATCAACACCTCCCTTGGGTATGCAGATTTTGCAAATGGTGTGTTCAATGGATGGAATACCGCAAGTTACGTTGATGCGGCCGTACTATTTGCGTCGAGCTTCTATTTCAAAGACTACGAAGTAGCTTGGCGAACAATCACGGACGGAAACGGATTATCACAAACTGTATTAGTGAGGGCTTAAGTATGGAAAAACTGAAAACCGCAACAGGCAAAGAATTCAACTGCGATTATTTCAACCCTTTTCCCCAGGCGGGGCAGATAAACATCCGTATTCTCGGGGAATCCCTGGCGACGATTGCCACGGTATTTGCAAATCCCGCTGAGACGGTGCAAATGTGGTGGGAAGGGCAGTACGCCGCCCAATATACGAAGATAATCGCTATCGTACCGGAAACCGGCGCGGTGCGTGTGGTGCTGGGAAAGGAGTAAAAATGAACCCTGTAATGAAACTTAGGGCAGTCCTAAACACCCTTGAGGGCGTTCAGGTCGCAGGACGGGAAAACTGGGACAGGATGCTGGGCAGTATGCAGGCCATTGAAGAAGTGGTGCAGGTGCTGTCTGCGCCTCCTGTGCCCGAAAAAGAGACTGACGTTGAGGAGGGATGACTTATCGCAGATAAAGCAATATCCGAGCTGATTGCCGCTGAGCAGGTAAAAGCAACCGACCTTCTTGTAATGGAGCAGGACGGCGCGGCAAAGAAGCTGACGGGACAAATTCTTCTGAACTGGCTGACCGCCGCCGCTGACGGCCATGGCGGTATCAGCAGCATCGTGAAGCAGTCCACAAGCGGCCTGACGGATACATACCGCATTACGCTTGCCGATACGACTACCTTTGATTTCAACGTGTCCAACGGCAAGGGCATTGCAACCATTGCCAAAGTCTCCACCAGCGGCCTTGTGGATACATACCGCATCACCTACAATGACAGCTCCACCAGCACGTTTACCGTCACGAACGGCGCAAAGGGCGATAAGGGCGACAACGCATACGTCTGGATTCGGTACGCGGCGCAGAAGCCCACGGCAGCTTCTCATAGCTTCGGTGTTCTCCCTGACAACTGGATTGGCGTATACAGCGGCAATTCCGCAACTGCTCCAACGGACTGGACGCAGTATCAGTGGTTCGAGATCAAGGGTGAAAAGGGCGATACCGGGAACCCGGCGACGCTCAACAGTTCTGCAATCAGCTACCAGACAAGCGATTCTGGTACGGTCGTTCCGTCCGGGACATGGTCAAACACGATCCCGACGGTGGCACAGGGCAAGTACCTGTGGACGAGGGTCACGCTTGCGTTCAATACAGGTAGCGCCGTCACCTCTTACTCCGTCTCCCGCATGGGCATTGACGGCACAGGTGCTGTATCCAAAGTGTGCGGCAAAGGACCTAACTCCAATGGCAACGTTGAGCTAGAAGCTGAAAATGTTGGGGCATTGCCTAGTGTTGGCGGTTTAATGACCGGAGATATTGTCATGAACGGGAACAAGGTCACGGGGCTGGGCACTCCTTCGGGCAATGCCGACGCGGCGAACAAGAGCTACGTTGACACGGCTCTGAACGGCGTCAAAACAGTTTCCGTCTCCGCTACCCTGACCGTAACCGGGTGGGCTGGCAGTGCGCCGTATGTCCAGTCTGTGACCATCGAAGGCATGACGGACGCAAAGAAAGCTATGGCCTATCCGGCGTATGGAAGCGACACGCCTACCAATGTCGCGCTGAAAGAGGCGTGCGGCATGGTCAGCTTCGCTTCCCGGTCGGGCAGCGTGCTGACGTTTACCTGTCTTGAGGACAAGCCCACGGTGAACATTCCGATTACGGTGGAGGTGTACGTATGAGCATTGCAGTGCCTTTATATGGATTTGGTGCCAGCGGGGGCACAGGCGGCACCCTGACCGTCACAGCCCCGGCGAACGTCACGGTGACCGTTTCCAAGGACGGCAAGACAAAGACCAAGAACTCCGGCACGAGCGGTGTGGTTGTCTTCAAGGGGCTTGCAAGCGGGACGTGGACGGTTACCATCACCGGAGACGGCAAGACTGCTCAAAAGAATGTTGTGGTCACAACCGATTATTCCACCATGATTGCATTTTTTGCAGCCACCATAAACATCACCTATCCCGCCGGTTCGACCTGCACTTGCTCTGACGGCACAACGACTCTATCCGCCCCTGACACCAGTGGTACATGGGCTTGCATCGTACCGAACGCAGGGACATGGACGGTGACCTCCACAAGTGGGGCGGAGACCGACAGCAAGGCCGTAACTATCACCACGGATGGTCAGAGCATCTCTGTGGAGCTGAGCTATGCGCTGTTCCTGTTCAAACCAAATGCCCCGAGCGACATTATAGCCGGTGAGTGGGAAATGCCTGTGAACAGCACTGTAACCGCAGAAGCAGAATTGACGGTTAAGTCGGTAAATAACTACAACGGCAACAGAAGCATTTCTGCACGTACAAAAGGCCGAATTGACCTGACAGAGTATAGCACGCTTCAGGCGACGTGCAAAGCGTCGGGCGGCTCCAATACAAAATTGGAGGTGTACAGTGGTTCGTCCACAGTTGCTTCGGCAGCAATCGGCACCAGTCTTACCACGGTAACGGTTGACATATCTGCCCTGTCCGGGCTTCACAGTATCGGTTTTGCCGGTATGCATTCCGAGTATGCGACGATTACGTACACCGCGACGGAAATCAAATTGCTGAAATAGGAGGGCGGCGCATGAAAACGATTTACATAGATTCCAGTTTTAAGTGTAACACCTCCACCGCTGAGGGGCTGACGCAGATTGAAACGGATGCCTTCGACGGTAAGTGCGACGCCTACATTGAGGGCTACCGCTTCATCCCGGCGGGACAGACGTGGACACGTGCCGACGGCGTGATATTTTCCGGTGAGATGATCGCCCCGTGGAAACCCTGGGACGAGCTTGATGCCGCTCAGCGGGAGTATGAGCGGGAGCAATACCAGACGGTTGTTGTTCAGAATGCCGAGTACGAAGCCGCGTTATCCGAAATCGAAACCGCGCTGGGGGTGAACGCATGACCATCGAAGAACGGAAGCAGAGAATCCTCGCGAAAATCGCGGAAATGAAAGCCGAAGGCGCGGACATGCAGAAAGCCTTGACCATTTTGGAGGTGAAGCCGGATGAAGACGTGGAGTAACGGCGCCAAAAAGCGGCTGGTGGAAATCCGTGCAGCTGAGGACGGAGAGCAGGATATGCGTGCCATCGCCGCAAGTATCGCAAAGCTGCCCCCCGGTCAGCTGAAGAAAATCCTCACCGACGACATCATTGCCATTCTGGCGAAATACAGGGTGGTGATGACATGAGAATTGCGGAAGTAAAAGTCGCCACGACGACGTGCACGACAACGCCCCTTGTGCCGATTCCCAAAGGAATCGTGGGTGCGGTGGTGTCCATCGAATACACCGACCCTGCGTGGGATGGCCTGCAGAAAACTGTGGTATTCCGAAGCGCAGTCACAAAAGACGTGCTTGCCGCTGGAAATGAAGTGGTTGTCCCAGCGGAGGTGGTCAGCCGCGCGGGCGTGAACCTCTACATGGGCGTGTACGGCGTTGGCGCGGATGGCCGCATGGTGATTCCCACCATCTGGACGGAGCTTGGCATGATTCACGGCGCAGCGGCTCCATCCGGGGACGCTTCCTCTGATCCGTCCCTGCCGGTCTGGGCACAGATTCAAGCCATGATCGGGGATCTGGATAATCTGGATACTGCCGCGAAATCAAACCTTGTAGCGGCAATCAACGAGGCTCTGACAAAGGGCGGCGGGGAGGTTGACCCGGCGACGGTGCAGAAAATTGTGGAGGACTATCTAAAAGCAAACCCGCCTCAAGCCGGTACTGACGGCAAGGACGGCATTACTCCGACCATCGGTGAGAATGGAAATTGGTACCTGGGCGACACTGACACCGGGAAACCATCGAGGGGCGCAGCAGGTGCCAACGGTAAAGACGGCGCATCCGGTAAAGATGGAGCGACAGGTTCCCCAGGTATCACACCACACATTGGTGCAAACGGCAACTGGTATCTGGGCGAGACAGACACCGGAAAGCCGTCCCGTGGCACCACAGGCGCAAACGGCAAGGACGGTGCGAACGGCAAGGACGGTACTACCCCGACCATTGGTGAAAATGGAAACTGGTACCTGGGCGACACCGATACCGGAAAGCCGTCGAGGGGCGCAGCAGGTGCGAAAGGTGATAAGGGTGACCCCGGTGTGCAGGGCGCTCCCGGTGAGAAAGGCGATAAGGGTGACAAGGGTGATGCTTTCACCTATGCCGACTTTACCGCCACGCAGCTGGCAGCACTGAAAGGCGAAAAAGGCGATCCCGGCGAAAAGGGCAACACAGGCGCAACAGGTCCGGCTGGTCCTGCTGGTGTTCCGGGCAAGGATGGTCCAAAGGGTGACCCTGGCGTACCCGGCAAGGACGGCGTCACGCCGACGATCGGATCAAACGGAAACTGGTATCTCGGCGCGGAAGATACTGGCAAGCCATCGCGCGGAGCAACCGGTCCGCAGGGAGAAACCGGTCCTGCTGGCCCGGTCGGCCCGCAAGGCCCTGCCGGTGCACCCGGCAAGGACGGTGCGAACGGCAAGGACGGCGAAAAGGGAGCACCCGGCGAGAAGGGTGCCCCCGGAGCGGATGGGAAGTCCGCCTATCAGTACGCCCAGGATGGCGGCTACACCGGAACCGAGACGGATTTCATAGCAAAGCTGGCGCAGGAAATCCTGAGCGGCACAACCGACGATCTTACCCCGGCGCAGGTCTATGCAGCGGTATCTGCCGGCAGACCCGTAAAGGTACAGTATACGAGCAGCAGTTATGGTGTTATGTCGTTTGCGGCATTCAATATATCCGAAACGGCGGGTGTAATTGCATCTCAGAACATTGTTTATTACAACTATACATATATACTGGCTGAACTGGGCGGCTATATCCAATCGGGTCAATGGTTCTTTAACTCCACAGTGCTTGCCGAGAAGAAAGACATTCCCACGGTGCCGTCCTCCCTGAAGAATCCAAACGCACTGACGATCAAGATCGGCAGCACCACCGTCACCTATGATGGCAGCACGGCACAGACCGTGACGATCGCCGACGGCACGGAGGTGAGCTACTGATGAAAAAGCTCTACGAAGAAGCCGCCGTGCAGGACATCGCCGCTGCCATCCGCGAAAAGACCGGCGGCGCGGAAACGTACAAGATCGCGCAGATGGGCAACGCGGTGCGCGGCATCACGGGCGCAGAGGCGGTGACGTGGCATCAGTGCCCGGAAGCGGTGCGCAATTATCTGGCCAACGTGACCTATGACCCAAGCGACTACAGCACATCTCAAATCGCCAATTATGCCCCCGCGACAGCAGTTGTGAGCAATTACAAGCCCATCGGACAGACGGCTGGTGGGGTGACGCACTATAACGAAGTGCCAAATGTGCCCACACCATTTGCCACTGGCGGAAAAGCGGGCACACTCACGCCGCTGGACACACTGCGATGGATTCGCACGCGGGACAGCTCCGCAGAAGCGTGGAACGTTCGTGACCTTGGTGGCTGGGCGTGCGACGGCGGCACTGTTAAATATGGGCTGCTGATTCGAGGCGGGCGTATCACTGCCGAAGACCGGAATGTCCTGGTAGGCGAACTGGGCGTACAGCATGAAATCGATCTTCGTGGGAAAGAAGGCCGCGACCCATCCGACGGGGACGTTGTGACGGAATCCCCCCTGGGGAACGATGTGTGGTTCACGATCGCGCAGAAAGCGGCCATGTATGCGCTAACCCCTGTTGAGACCTGGCAGACATACCTCCGGTGCGTGATCGACGCAGTGACACACCGGGAGCCGGTGTATTTCCACTGCACGGCAGGCGCGGACAGAACCGGCACGCTGGCTTGTGTTCTTGAAGGGCTGCTGGGCATGAGTCAGAGCGATATCGACAAGGATTATGAACTGACCACTTTTTATTCTGGTTCGGGAACGGACGCGCTTGCCCGTCGCCGGAATGAGGCAGAGTGGATGAGACTCATCAACGCCATCAACGCAATCTCCGGCGCCAGTTTCCGCGACAAATGCGCTCGCTTCGCGGTCGGCACGTGCGGAATGACAATGGCCGACATCAACGCTTACCGTGCAGCCATGATCAATGGAACGCCCGAGACGCTGCACTGGTATCAGCCGATCAGCAAAAATCTCACAGGATGCACGATCAGCAACGCCGCGTCTCAGGTGGATTACGGCGAAGCGTACACCGCGACCATCACGCCGGAAAGCGGAAAAACCATGGACAGCATTGTTGTTACAATGGGCGGCGTGAATATCACATCCACGGCAGTCTCGGGCGGGGCTATCAGCATTCCGACGGTGACGGGAGCAGTCACGATCACTGCGGCGGCCTCTGTACCGTCTGTGACTTATACCATCACGCGGAATCTCACCAACTGTGCCTCTTCCAACACGGCGGACAGCATTGCCGAGGGAGTGGCCTACACCACGTCGCTCACGCCTACGGGAACATTCAAGAAACTCGGTACGATCACCGTTACAATGGACGGTACGGACATTTCATCTACTGCGGTTTCCGGCAGCACGGTGACGATTGCAAGCGTAACGGGCAACATTGTGATTACCTGCGCGGCGACGATCACTAACATCATCGATACCGTTGGAATTTCCGCAAATACGCGCCTGAGCACTTCCAGCGGCGTCAACAAGGACAAGACCGGCTGGGCGACCATGGGCGCGAACATGGATGCGGCAAGCCTGATTCACCTTCATGCGGGAGACACGCTCCGCATCAAGGGTGTGAGCCTCCCCGCTGCGGCCGATGGAAACAGTGCGGCAGTTGAGTACAGCGCAACGGCAACGTTGATATCCGCGGGCTACATATACAACGGGCACACGTGGAATAACATCAATTTCACCAGCAGTGGAGACATTGTCACGGTAACAACAACTGGCGAGCACAATATCCGTGTAAGTCTGATCTGCACAGACGCATCGGCAGTTATCATGACGATAAACGAAGAAATACCGTAAAGGGGTGATGCATTTTGACCATCAAGCAAATTCAGTGCTTGCTCACCTATCTGGGCTATTCTCCCGGCACGATTGACGGAGCCAATGGCAGGAATACCCAAGAGGCAATCCGGGCGTTTCAGGCTGACTACGGGCTTACCGTGGACGGGATACCGGGAGCCGCTACCCAGAAAATGCTGATTGGTGCTATTGCCGGGACGGCGGTAAAGGTAGAGAAGCCGGAGAGCAGCGACGCGCCGAAGACCGGGACGTTCTGGGACGACATCAAGTACTTCACCCGGAAGGAATTCCGGTGCCCCTGCGGTCACTGCGGCGGGTTCCCGGTGGAGCCGCAGGAGTCCATGGTACGCACTGTGGACGAAATCAGACGGCGGCTGGGTATCCCAATTTCCATTGTGGACGGCGGCGGTTCCGGCGTCCGGTGCGCGGCGCACAATGCGGAGGTCGGCGGCGTGGCCAATTCTC
>ERZ1027085.372-NODE-372-length-24122-cov-9.689450_pt1 | contig 24122 bp, 20 predicted proteins | sample MGYA00519415_ERZ1027085 | MGnify/ENA primary metagenome ERZ1027085 (study PRJEB26926, sample SAMN06164436) | human gut metagenome | biome: ENVO:00009003; feature: ENVO:2100002; material: ENVO:00002003 | host: Homo sapiens | place: USA | collected 2012 ...
GAGGGAGAAAACCTAAGGGACAGGGATAGGGGCAGCAGTCCCTCTCCCTGATCCCTTTGGTTGTCTCCCTCTTTCATATCGACAAGTGTATCCACTCGAATAGCGAACCCGAGAAGTGCTATCCTACAAATAGCACTATCGGTAGCCTGTTATCATTGTCGGAGTTGAACGATATAACAGAAGCACATCAAATAAAAGACTTTTTATACAGTCTGTATCCACTGCTTTCGGGCAGTGGATTTTTTATATAACTGCTGACTACGGTAAAAATTAACAAACAAAACTTGAAATTAAATTCATAATTCGTATAAAAATTTATATAAAACACTTGACAAGTTATGAAGAATGTGCTACAATATAGTCACAGTCGGAAACAGGCTGTTGAGATAGAAATTGAAATAGATATTTGAATATGAAAGGGATGATCGTCAAAAATGAGTAAAAGCGTATACAGTCTTGTACTGACCGATGAGATAGTACGGGCGATAGACTCTCTTGCGTACAGAATGAACACCAGCCGCTCGGCACTGATAGACAGGATACTTGCCGAAAAGCTGTCGATGCAGACGCCGGAGATACGGATGCGTAACATAATGGAAAATATCGGCAGTTTTTTTGACGATGAGATTTTCCGCTTGCAGACTGCGGCGGGCGATGGAGGAATGCTTATAAAAAGCCCGTTGCCTTATAAATACAAGCCGACTATACGTTACTCCGTAGAACTGCTCAGAGAGGACAGGTATCTGGGCAGGCTGAAGGTCAGCTTCAGAACGCAGAATATGGCGCTGATGGAGCTGATGAACGATTTCCTGACCTGCTTTGCAAATATAGAACGCAGACATTTGTCACGCTTTGACGGAATTGACGTGGTGATGCAGATAGACAACGATAAGATGGTAAGGATGCTCAACAAGCCTCTCATCAAGGACGGAAGGAGCGTCAGCGACCCGAATCTTATCGCAGAGGCTATTGCGGATTATGTCAATTTTCTTGACAGGGCAATCAAGCTCTATTTTGAAAACGCAGACAACAGAAAGCAGGCGGTTTCGCTTGTGGATTCACTTTATAATGAGCGTATCAAGACATTGAAGGTTATCCTGTGATGCCTTGTACAACGAAGAAAGGATGATGTGATATGCTTAACACAAACAATCTGACACAGAAATCAATGGAAGCTATAAGCACTGCGCAGAGTATAGCTGTTTCATATCAGAACATGAACATAGAACAGCAGCATATTCTTCTTGCACTGCTTCAGGCTGAGGACGGACTTATTCCTCAGCTTATAAAGAAGATGGGTGCTGACGCTTCACAGCTTACAAGGCTTACAGAGCAGAGCGCCGCAGGAATTCCGAAGGTAACGGGCAGTGGCAGAGATCCCGAAAAGGTGTATGTATCTCCCGATGTTGATAAGGCATTTACCGCCGCTGAGGAAAAAGCAAAGCAGATGAAGGACGAGTATATCTCGGTAGAGCATCTGTTCATAGGACTTCTTGAAAAGCCGAACTCACAGCTTAAGGACATTTTCGCAAAGTGCGGTATTACCGAAAAGGCATTCTTACAGGCACTTGAGCAGGTAAGGGGCAGTGTGCGTGTTACCGGACAGAATCCGGAGGAAACCTACGATGTGCTTAAAAAGTACGGTCAGGATTTAACGGAACTGGCACGGCAGAACAAGCTCGACCCCGTTATCGGCAGAGATACTGAGATAAGGAACGTTATCCGTATTCTTTCCCGTAAGACAAAGAACAACCCTGTGCTGATAGGCGAACCCGGTGTAGGTAAAACAGCTATCGCCGAGGGACTCGCACTGCGTATAGTGCGTGGAGATGTTCCCGAAAACTTAAAGGAGCGCCAGATATTCTCGCTTGATATGGGTGCGCTTGTTGCAGGCGCAAAGTACAGAGGCGAATTTGAGGAAAGACTTAAAGCGGTATTGCAGACCATAAAGAAATCCGAAGGTCAGATAATACTGTTCATAGATGAGCTTCATACCATAGTAGGCGCAGGCAAGACTGACGGTGCAATGGACGCAGGAAATCTGCTGAAACCTCTGCTTGCAAGAGGTGAGCTTCACTGCATAGGTGCAACAACGCTTAACGAGTACAGACAGTACATTGAAAAGGATGCCGCCCTCGAAAGACGTTTCCAGCCGGTAATGGTAAACGAGCCTACGGTAGAGGATACTATTTCTATACTGCGTGGCTTAAAGGAACGTTACGAGGTGTTCCACGGCGTAAAGATTCACGACTCGGCGCTTATTGCCGCCGCAACGCTGTCTGACAGATACATTTCGGACAGATTCCTGCCCGATAAGGCGATAGACCTTGTTGATGAAGCGTGTGCGCTCATCAAGACAGAAATGGAATCTATGCCGTCAGAGCTTGACGACATCCGCAGAAAGATAATGCAGCACGAGATAGAAGAAGCCGCTCTCAAAAAGGAAACCGACCGTATCTCCGTTGAGCATCTTGCCGAGGTACAGCAGGAGCTTGCCGAAATGCGTTCAAAGTTCAACGAGATGAAGGCAAAGTGGGAGAACGAGCGTAACGCCATCTCAAAGGTACAGAAACTGCGTGAGGAGATTGAAAGCACCAACGGCCTTATCGAGCAGGCTGAAAGAAGCTACGATCTGAACAAGGCGGCAGAGCTTAAATACGGCAAGCTCCCTCAGTTACAGAAGGAGCTTGAGGAAGAAGAAAAGCTGGCAGAGCAGTCAAAGTCCGCATCAATGCTTCACGATAAAGTTACAGAGGAAGAGATTGCAAAGATTATCTGCCGCTGGACGGGTATCCCTGTTTCAAAGCTGATGGAGGGCGAGCGTGAAAAATTGCTCCATATGGAAGATATACTTCATAAGCGTGTAATAGGTCAGGACGAGGCTGTCGAAAAGGTAAGCGAGGCTATACTGCGTTCAAGGGCAGGCATCGCAAATCCCGATCAGCCTATAGGCTCGTTCCTGTTCTTAGGTCCTACCGGTGTTGGTAAGACGGAGCTTGCAAAGGCTCTTGCCGAGGCTCTGTTTGACGATGAACACAGCATGGTTCGTATTGATATGTCGGAGTACATGGAGAAATTCAGCGTGAGCCGTCTTATCGGTGCGCCTCCAGGATATGTCGGATATGAGGAGGGCGGTCAGCTTACCGAAGCGGTAAGAAGAAAACCCTACTCGGTCGTACTTCTTGACGAGGTAGAAAAGGCTCATCCCGATGTGTTCAATATCCTGTTACAGATTCTCGATGACGGCAGAATCACCGATTCTCAGGGCAGAACGGTAGACTTCAAGAATACTATTATCATTCTGACAAGTAACCTCGGCTCATCGTATATCCTTGATGGTATCAACGATAAAGGCGAGATTTCCGAAGAAGCAAAAAACGAGGTCAACAAATTGCTTAAAACGCAGTTCAGACCCGAATTCCTCAACCGTCTTGATGAGATCGTATTCTACAAGCCGCTCCGTAAGGACGAGATTTCCGGTATTGTCGATCTTATGCTCGGCGAGCTTAAGAAACGTCTTGCCGATAAGGAAGTAGGCTTTGCTATTACAGATGCCGCAAAGGACTATGTAATCAACAACGGCTTTGATCCCAACTACGGTGCAAGACCGCTCAAGAGATTCATACAGCGTAAGATAGAAACGCTTATCGCAAGAAAGCTGATAGCCGATGATGTAGCACCCGGCAGTACGCTGACGGTAGACTATGACGGCGAAAAGCTGATTTGCAGTGAGAGCTGATAAATGAATTACGGTCACGGGCAACAGTCCGTGACCGTATTTTTGTACTATAAACAGTACAACCCTCGCCGGAAATATAGACAAGCGGTTATCGGTGTGCTAAAATATATAGTGTAAGGAGTGATATTTTGAGAAAGAAAATAACAGCGGTGCTGACTGCGCTTGTAATGCTTACAGGCTGTACGGCAAATGCACCGGTTTCATCGGAAAATGCTTCATCTTCATCCGGCTTTTCGTCGGAAAATGCTTCATCTTCATCCGACTTTTCGTCGGAAAATGTTTCATCCTCATCCGGTTTTTCGTCGGAAGTATCAGCTGAAGGCTCATCATACAGCGAAACGCAGAGCGTTACCCAGGAAAACGACAATGTAAATAACCTTGACAGCGATGAGATGAAGGTGCATTTTATTGATGTCGGACAGGGCGACAGCATTTTCATCGAACTGCCGAACACAAAGACAATGCTTATAGATGCGGCTGAAAATGAATATGCGGATAGGATAACCAACTATATTTATTCCTGCGGATACAATACGCTTGATTATGTTGTCGCCACTCATCCGCACAGCGATCATATCGGCGGTATGGCTGACGTTATCGGTGCGTTTAATGTCGAAAATGTTATATTAAGTCCCGCAACGCACACGACAAAGACGTATACGAATATGCTTAAGGCGATAGACGACAGCGGTGCTAAGGTGACAATCGGAGTAGCCGGAACGGAGATTTTCTCTGACGGCGATTTGTCGGCGGTTGTGATAGCACCTGTTACGGAGGACTACAGCGACCTTAACAACTCGTCCGTTATGGTGATGCTGACCTACGGCAGCAGGAAGTTTTTATTCACAGGCGATGCGGAAAACGGCGAGGAAAACACTATTACAGCCGATATAGACTGTGATGTGCTGAAGGTCGGCCACCACGGAAGCAGTACCTCGACAAGCAGAGCTTTTCTGACAGCGGCAAGCCCCGAATATGCGGTCATATCCTGCGGTATGGGCAATTCATACGGACATCCGCACATCGAAACGCTCGACAGGCTGAAGGGTGCAGGAGTGAAGGTATACCGCACCGATCTGCAGGGCGATATAATAATGACCTGTGACGGCGAAAATATAACCGTGAATGCAGAGCCAAGTGAGGCAGGCGGTGCATCGTCCGGAGAGAGCAAATCCGAAACAACTAAATCGACGACCACAACAAAAATAACCAATACAACGGTAACAGAGAAACCTGCGGAAGAAAATCCCGTAAGCTATTCGTATGTGCTGAATACTAACACTATGAAGATACATCGTGCAAGCTGCTCATCGGTAAGTCGGATGAGCGAAGAGAATAAAGGCTATACGAATGACTATGACGGGGCGATAGCACAAGGGTATGTGCCGTGTAAGAAGTGTAAGCCGTGAGGAAGCTGAAACGGAAAATGCTTCTGCTGTTTTGTAAAACGGCAGGAGCATTTTTGCATAAATTGTTCCGAACAGGTTGACAATACCACATTCCTGTGCTAAAATAAAACTGCGACACAATTCAATATTTAAACTGTACAAGTATTCATTTTTACTACGGTAAAAGTGCATGCTCTATTTTCATATACTTGTACAGGATATGAATTGTGTCGCAGCAATCGGAGTTGTGCATTTTTCGGTGCGTGGCTTCGGCTGCGCACTTTTTTATTTCAGAAAGGAATATGAAAATATGAAAGCGAAGAAATTTTTAGCGGTTGCTACAGCGGTTGCACTTTTGATCTCGATGACCGCCTGTGCAGGCACAGGCAATGAGCAGGCAAGCAGTGCGGATAAAAGTACATCGGATATAATAGATAGTGCTACTTCTTCAGTTGACGAACATACAAGTACAGAATCTGTAGAGGAAACGTCATCAGGAAATGATAACGCTAACGATGAAAGCACCATAACGGAATCATCGGAAACTTCTGTAGCTGACACAACATCTTCAATTCCTATGAAAGAAGAAAAGATTGAAGAAAGAGATGTGTATGATGAAGACGGAAATGTGGTTGATAAGATAAAGGTTAAGGTAGTTGACGGGGTTACATATACTGTAGGGGAAAAGTCAGATGACAAGTGTATACTTGATGGTGTTCCGCTTTTTACTAATGACCCTGAATTTCCTTCGGGCGATATTATTACTATGGTTCAAACCGTTCTGTATATGAAGGGGAAAGAGTTTACTCAAAAAGAAATATTTGAAAAGTACATTAAATATCATACACCTGATGAATGGTATGAGGAAGATGGAGTAAATTATGGTCCAAAACTAGGCGGAAATAAATTAGATAGAGATCCCAGAACTGAAACAACGGAGTATTTCAATGGATTTTTAGGAAATGCGCAAGAGTATATAGAAGAATATTGTGATGAATTCTCATTAGATTGTAAAAATTTTTCACTTGAATATAGTAGTCCAGATTATATGCATACGATTAAAGATCTTCTCACAAACGGTTATCTGCCCTTAATTCAAACAACTAGAGAATCTGAGTTAAATTGGTCTTGGATAGCCGAAGAATATACCGGTGTGTATGAAACGCAAGGTATATTTTCTGGCTGGTACTGCTATATTGCAATTGGATATGTTAACGATATGTGTATGATTTATGATCTTGGTAGTTCTAAAATATCATTAGGAGAAAAGAACATAATAGATGTTCGTGCTTTCTAAATTTAGAATTGCGCATACATGCACAGACCTTGCGGGAAGTGAGATAATAAGGTGGCAGGATATATCGGCGGCTGTAAATTTCAGAAGTCTTGACAGGAAGTATTGGGGTATGGGAAAATAACCGTCATTTTACCGCTTTATCATCTTTATACAGGGCAGTGAAATATCTGACATATCAATCTCGTTTTACTGCCGCAGAATTATTTCATTTCTAAGTTTGTCAATCTGTTGTGTGTAAGTAAGAAAAGGCTTTGGCATTTTATAAATCCCCCAAAAAGTAAAAAGGGAGTTTCCGCAGAAACTCCCCCGGTCACAGGCCTCACAGGTTTCTGTAACTCGATCACTACACACATTATATCACTTTACAACGAAATTGTCAAGCGGTAAATATGCGCTATTATTATATTCCGTTTGCACTAAAATAATTACTGCTACTCAAACTACCTTCAACATCCGCCGATAACGCAAGTATAGTAAAACTCAAACTGTCAGGACGGCGAATTTGTAGCGGCTCACAGCCGCTTACTCAATATTCTGTATCTGTTCTCTTATCTTCTCAATCTCGCTCTTCATATCCACAACAAGTCTTGTTATGCGTATATCTGCCGCCTTTGAGCCGATAGTGTTTGTTTCTCTGTTGATTTCCTGTACCAGAAAATCAAGCTTTCTGCCTATCTCCTTGTCGCTGTCGAGCATTGAGCGCAGCTGTGAAAGGTGTGAGTGCAGACGTACCGTTTCTTCGTCAACGGCTGTCTTTTCGGAGAATATAGCCGCCTCGGTGAGTATTCTCTGCTCGTCAATATCCGATGAGCCGAGTATCTCTTTGAGTTTGTCCTCTAATCTCTTACGGTATGCGGCGGTGCTTTCGGGCGAGTATATCTCAACCTTGCTTACCATATCCTCTATTACATCTGCCTTTTCGAGTACATCAGCCTTTAATGCCGCACCCTCTGTTTCACGCATTGCAATGAACTTGTCGAGTGCCGAGCCGACTACCGATGAAATATCAGCCCAAAGCTGTTCCTCGTCTGTTTCTTCCTTTATCACCGTGAATACATCGGGTATTCTGAAAAGGTCGGAGGCGGAAAGATCGTCCGTTATGCCAAGGTCGGGAGCGATAGTGCGGATAGCTTCTATGTACTGTGATGCTACCTGCTCATTTACCTTTACCGAGGTGTCCTTTACGTCTATGTTGTAAACGAGGAGCGACAGCTCGACCTTACCTCTTGTTATCTTTTCCTTGAGCATTGTTTTCAGCTTAGGCTCAAGGTACTGGTAGTTGCGTGGGAGCTTTGACGAAAATTCAAAGAACTTGTGATTGACACTTCTGATTTCGGCGATGATTTCTCTGCCGCTTACTACAGCCTGTTCTCTGCCGAAACCCGTCATACTTCTTATCATAGTGGGTATCCTTTCTGTTTTTATTTTTTTATCTGCCTGATTTTAATATACGGCTTTTATTTTTCTTTCCCCCCAGCCCCCTTTCCATTGGAACGGGGGAGAAATTACAGGGGCTACCGCCATCAACCCTGACTTATTTGTTTATTATATTTTCAGTTCGCCGCTTTCAAGCATTGATTGTGCGGCAAGTAATATTCCTGTTTTTCCGGACGGATAGGTGATACCACCCTGTAACCATACCGCAAACGGCTCTCTAAGCGGTGCGTCCGCTGAAAGCTCTATGCTTGCTCCCATTGTAAATGCGCCTGCCGCCATTATGACCTTGCTGTCATATCCGGGCATATCCCACGGCTCAGGTGTTGCCATAGAGTCAACCGGCGAGCCGTTCTGTATACCCTTGCAGAATGCACAGAGAGCATCGGGTGTGCCGAGTTTTATTGCGGCGATTATATCCGTCCTGTTTTGATTGTACTTAGGGAACGTTTCATAGCCGAGCAGTGAGAAGAACGCACACGCAAAAACCGATGTCTTTACAGCGCTTTCAACTATCTGCGGAGCTAAGAAGAAGCCGAGATACATACCCCTGTTTTCGTCCAGCGAACATCCTACCTCTTTGCCAGTTCCGACAGTAGTCAGACGGTAGCTGCACAGCTCGACCAGATCCTTTCTGCCTGCTATGTAGCCGCCTGTGCGGGCAATCGCACCGCCGGGATTCTTGATAAGACTGCCGATAATAAGATCTGCGCCGACCTCGGTAGGCTCACGCTTTTCCACAAATTCACCGTAGCAGTTATCGACCATTATAATTGCGTCACTGTTTACGCTCTTTATAGCACTGATTATCTCGCCTATCTTGCTTATTGACAGCGAATCACGGAGCGAATAACCCCTCGAACGCTGGATATATGCCACCTTACAGCCCTTAGCTACAGCCGCCTTTATTCCCTCAAGGTCGGGTGTACCGTCGGGGAGAAGATCCACCTGCGCATACTTTACGCCGAACTCCTTCAGTGAGCCGCCGTGTTCGCCGTTTATGACCTCTGTTAATGTGTCATACGGTGCGCCTGTTACACACAGCAGTGTGTCACCGGGACGAAGCACGCCGAACAGGGCAGTGGAGAGTGCGTGCGTACCGTTTACAAAGCTGTGACGGACAAGTGCGTCCTCCGTGCGAAAAACCTCGGCATATACCATATCAAGCTTATCTCTGCCGTCATCGTTGTAGCCGTAGCCGATAGTGCCTTTAAGATGCATTTCGCTGACACGGTTGTTTATAAATGCGGAGAGTACCTTGTTTCCGTTGTACTCTGCGGTTTCGCTGATTTTCGCAAACTGTTCGCTTGCCATTTCTTCGGCTTTCTTTGCGGTTTCAAGCAGTCTGCCGTCAATATTGAAAAATTCCATTTTTATCCTCTTACTATTTCATACGCTGTGCCTGCAACCGTAAATCCGCAGTTTATATAAAACCGCTGTACGTTTTTCTTGCAGATAAGCGTTATTTTTCTGTTGTCAAGTAAATTAGCCGTACAGGAAAGCAGTGCTGTTCCTATACCGTTTTTCTGCATATCCCGTCTTACTGCGATGTGCGACAGAAAACAGCTTTTATCATCATCGAAAAGCACTGTCGCCGTTGCAGCGGGTTCGCTCCCGTAATGCATTACGATAAGCCTTGATATACCGTGACGTACACGGTGGCAGGTGTCTGCATACCATTCGTCAAACTGATATTCGGAAAGTGAATATCCGCTTTTCAGTATCTCAAATACAGTGCGGTAGTCCTCTGTAAATTCCGCTTTCAGCCGATCGTTACACACGGCAGGCATTTGTCCCGATGTCATTATATAAAGCGTTTCGGATTCTTCTGACAGCTTAATATCCGACATTACGGCTTTTGCACCGAGCATTTCCGAAAACGTTATAATGCTTTGCGAATCGCCGTTTTCGTTGCAGTGAACATAAAGCTCACCGCCGTAATAAAGGGCAAGCATATTATCGCCGGTATCGCCCTCATAGAACGTGCAGAAGTCATAGCCCGTTCCATAAGCCCTGTAATACGCATTTATCCGCCCGACTATCACATTGTCTGACGGATAATCGGGCGGCAGTGCGCCGTATATTCTTCTTATCATTTTTCCGCAAGCGCAAGATACATTGCATACGCAAGCTCAGCGGTACTTTGCACATCGCTTTTCTTTATCATACACGACGGCGAGTGCAGATACCTGCACGGAACGGATAGTGCGACCGTTCTGATACCGCCGACAGATGAATGGATTGCTCCGCTGTCGTTACCGCCTGCTACAAGCGTCTTTGTCTGGCAGGGAACGTTTATCTCCTTTGCCTTTTCAAAGCCGAGCCGATACAGCTCACGGTCATATATCGTACTTCTGTCCATATAGCTTACTACACAGCCCTTGCCAAGTTCGCATACACGCTTTTCACCGTCATTGCCCGAAAAGTCGCAGGCTGTGGTGGTTTCAAGGACGATAGCGTAATCCGGCTTTACCGTATAAGCGGCAACCTTTGCGCCTCTCGTACCTATCTCCTCCTGCACAGTAAACACGCAGGTAACGTCATACGGCAGATCCTTATTCAGTATATCTACCATAATGGCACAGCCTATCCTGTCGTCAAGCGCTTTCTCACGCAGATAGCCGTTGCCAAGTTCGGTATAATCGCTTCTGAAATATGCGCAGTCACCGGGAGAAACGTATTTTTCCGCTTCCGCCTTTGATGAAGCGCCGATGTCTATTGTCAGCGTGTCAAGCTTTACCGGTTCGTCACGCTCTTTGGGCGACTGCTGGTGTACCGCCTTGCCGCCGACTACTCCGACAGTGCCGTTTTTGAAGTGAAGCTGTCTGCCGATAACTACTTCGGGATTGATACCGCCGACAGTTGTAAATTTAAGATTTCCGTCATCGGTGATGTAGGTCACGATAAATCCGACCTCGTCCTGATGAGCGGCAAGCATGACCTTGTTTTTCGGGGTCTCAGCACCCTTTTTATTTACTATGATGTTGCCCAGCGGGTCGATTTTTGCATCGCACTCCTGCGGCAGCATTGAAAGTATCAGCTTTGTTACATCGCTCTCATCACCGCTCGTACCGTCGGCAAGACACAGCTTTTTTATATTCTCAAACAATTCAGCCATTTTCGGCACCGCCCTTCGTGGCAAAAGCCGTAATCAGCTTTGCTGTTGATATAACATCGTCTGTGTCGATGATTTCGGCCGGAGTATGCATGAATTTAAGCGGAATTGACAGCGTACACGCTTTTGCACCCGACTTGTTCACACTCATCGTGTCGGCGTTTGTGCCTGTTTTTCCGCCCATGACCTCAAGCTGATAAGGAATATTTTCCGATTTTGCAAGTGATATGAGCCTGCCTGACAGTTCTCTTGAAAGTGACGGTGCAATGCCTATCATAACGCCCTTTGACATATCGGCGCATTTCGCCCTGTCGCTGTCGGGAGTTTTCGCAAAGCTGACGTCCATTTCAAGAATATAGTCGGGGTCAAGGTCATATACGGCTATTTTCGCACCGCTTTCTCCCGTTTCTTCCTGCGTTGTAAACGATACGTCAAGGTCAAACGCAAGTTCCTTACCTTTAAGCATTTCGAGGGCAACCAGTATAGAAGCTACTCCGCACCTGTCGTCAAGCGCACCTGCACAGTATCTTGTGCCGAGCATAGCCACAGGCTCACAGTCGAAGGTTATTCTGTCGCCAAGCTCAATACGGCTTTCAAGCTCCTGCTTTGTATAGCCCGTGTCTATAACGATTTCCTCAAATTTAGGCACTCCGTCGCCGCTCTTTACATGGGGCGGAAGAACGGATACAACGCCCTTTACCTTTTCCTTGCCGTGAATCGTCACGCTCTGCGCCGCAAGCACACGTCTGTCGGGACCGCCTACCGCACCGACCTTTATAAAGCCGTTATCGTCAATAAACGATACGATAAGTCCCACCCTGTCGATATGTGCGTCAAGCAGAAGTTTACGTCTGTTGCCCGTACTTTTTATATGTCCGATAACGTTGCCGAAATCGTCAATACTGCAATCGTCCGTGTAGCTTTCAAGCATTGACAGTGCAATTTCGGACGCACTTCTTTCATCGCCCGAAACGCCGTCAACACTGCAAAGACGGTACAGCATACTGTTAATATCCATTGTCATCTTTCTTTCATGGCTTAATATAAGCCGTCCATTTTTATCTTTTCCTTTACTCTTTCAAGCTCCGCTATAAACTGCTCATCGAGCTTGCTTAAGCTGTAGCCCTTCGGGAAGATAAGCACGTCCTTGTTTACCTTGTATGGAACATCGCATTTCAGCTGTACCATTGCGTGCTGTTCAAGACAGCTTTTAGGAACGGGCGAAACCCACATATAAGTGTTGTGCAGGTTTCCGAGCAGGTCAAACTGACTTCCTCTTTCGTAAACATATATACGCTTTTTACGGTGTTCCGAAACGCTTGAACGTGATACCTTCGAGAATGACAGCGACGGCACGGAAAGGTCGCCGTGTACTATCTCGATATAATCCTCCAAGTCGGAATATTTCACTATACCGTCCGGATTTTCCTTTGCAAGCGGGCTGTCCTTGTTCACAAGAAGCCTGTATTCAAACTCCCATAACGGACGGTATTTCAGATTCTTCCCGTCAAGCATTGCAAAATACTGCTTTTCGTGGATATTCTGATACCTGATTATCCCCAGCTTGAAGTCAAAGTTCAGGATGTTGTTGATAGCGTCCATCGAATTTGTTTCCTTGAAATTGATGGATATTTCCTTGTCGGTATCAAGCAGGCTCACAAAGTTTGAAAACGCCTTTGTGATATAGGTAGCTCTTGGAACGGAAATGCTGAAACGCACACCGTCATCCACCTTAGGCTTGTAGAGCGATACCATTTCGTCAAACTGATCAAGCACCGCCTTTGCGTAGCCTAAGAATTCGCCGCCCTTTTCCGTAGGAGCAACCCCTTTTGTAGTCCTGCGGAATATCGTGATGCCGATTTCATTTTCCAGCTCTTTTATAGCCTTGCTGAGATTAGGCTGTCCCATGAATAAATTGTTTGCCGCCTTTGTGATCGAACCGGTTTTTTCGATCTCAACCGCATATTTAAGATGCAGCAGGTTCATTTAAAACCATATCCTTTCATCACAGAGGGAAAAACCTCTGTTAAATTATAACCCTTTATATTACAGTCTGCAAAAAAGACTCTTTTTTATAAAAATGAAGCAACTTCTTAAACCCTATCCCCAAACCCCTTTCCCACGGTGAAAGGCTGTGTATGCTTTGTTGGCTCTGCATCGTGCAGAGCCTTTGGGCATACACGCCCGGCATCCGTGTCAGGGCTGAGTGTGGGGCTGCCGCCCTCACCCCGCTTGGGGCTATGCCCCAAACCCCCGTTATAAATATAGTTTTTTGACAGTCTGTATATATTTATTTTACTTTTTAGGTTCAACGTGTGAAAAAGACTGTATTGCCTCTGTTATAGTCTTTTCGTGTGCGAGCTTACCATACTTGTCAACCTCTGCCTTGTTCTTTTCGCCGTGTGTCAGGCAACCTGCTCCCCCGATGCAGCCGCCGACACAAGCCATACCTTCAATGAAGTTGTTGGGCAGAAGATTCTTTGATGCACGCATAAGCGCACGCTTGCATTCTTCGATACCGTCACAGGAAAGTCCGTTCAGCTTGAAGTCCTCGTTGCCCTGCTCCTTGAGAGCCTCGGCAACTGCGTCTGCAAGACCGCCGCAACGTGCGAATATTCTGCCGTAGTACGATGCGTTATCAAGCACCGTTCCCTCAAGCTCGGATACCTCTATATCCTTGCTGTCGAAGATAGCCTGTAATTCTTCAAACGTCATTGCATAGTCTACATAAGGCTTTACCTTATCCCACTGTACCTCCATCTTCTTTGCTGTGCAAGGTCCGATGAATACTACCTTGGCTGTGGGATCGCTGTCCTTGATGTACTTTGCTATTTCAGCCATAGGTGACAGGTTGTGTGAAATCTTGTCTGTCATAGTCGGGAATGCCTTCTCGATGTACATTACGAATGCGGGACAGCACGAGCTTGTAAGGAAGCCCTTTTCGGCAAGCTCCTTTGACTCCTTGTACGCTACCATATCCGCACCGAGCGCCGCCTCAACTACGCTGTGGAAGCCAAGCTGCTTGATAGCCGTAACCACCTGATCGAGCTTAGCATAGCTGAACTGGCTTGCGATCGAGGGTGCTACAACCGCATAAACCTTATAATTCTTGCCGTTGTCACTGCCCTTTAACGTTTCTATAATGTCAACGATATATGACTTGTCGCTTATCGCACCGAACGGGCAGGTGTAAACGCACGCACCGCACGAAATGCACTTGTCGTTGTCAATGTGAGCCGCAGCCGAGCTTGTGTCTGTCGCTCTTGAGATAGCGCCTATCTTGCAGGCTCTCTCACACGGACGCTTGAATTCCAGAATAGCGCCGTAAGGACAAACCTTTGCACACTGACCGCAGTTTACGCACTTTGACTTGTCGATGTGCGCCTTCTGATGCTCGTCAAATGTGATAGCGCCCATACGGCAGACATCTTCGCAACGGTGCGCTATACAGCCTCTGCACGCCTCCGTTACATCATAGCCGCCTACGGGACATTCGTCACAGGCAATATCTATTACCTCAATTACGTTGGGATTTGTCGGATCGCCGCCCATAGCAATTTTAATACGTTCCGAAACAATAGCTCTCTCCTTGTAGATACAGCATCTCATTGTGGGCTTATCCTTGACTATTTTCTTCGCAACGTCATTAAAGAAGCTGAACGAATCTGCAGGCTTTTCAGTACCCTCTGTCGTCCATGCATGTCTTGCGACTTCTCTTAAAACCTTGTACTTCAGATACTGTACCTTGGTGTCAAACTTTCTTAACTTCTTGTCCATTTTCCTTACTGCGGATTTTCCCCGCCGACCGCCCGAGCGGCCGCTCCTTTCACATAGTTTTTTCTTCTTGTTCTACTTTTTTATATCGCTTTCTCTTTAGAAATAGCTTACTTTAATTTTTTTGCCCATTTGCCTCAGGCATTTGCTCAGCTCGTCAACAAGCTGCATTTTTATATTGAAGGTGATTGGCAGGTTAGGGTTCTGGTGTGCCGCATTGACAGCCCTGCCCACATAGAAATTGATATCTGTAGCGTCCTCAAAGAGCATTCTCGCTATGCACGATGCACCGTCCTGAAGTATTGTCCAGTCATCGTACAGCTTGTTTTCACCCAGATAATCCTTAGCGTAGTCAAGCACCTTGCTTATCGTGATAACGCCCTCTGTAACTATATCTACACCCTCAATGGTAGCCATAGGCGGAATATCGGGGCTGATATAGTCAAGGCAGGGTATAACCGGCTTTCCTAAGAACTGTCCCGTAAGTGTAGATGTCGTACCGCCGCAGACGATATGCTTTCCTTCTTTTGAAAAGAACAGCGTCATCATCTTGTTCAGATCCTTTGGATCGGACGGCGGACCTATCATAAGGTTCACCTGTTCACGCTCACGGATCTTTATGACTCCGACAGTAGTATCATCGCCCGGCGAGCCGCCGTACAGCCTTACGCATTCGTCAAGCAGAAGCGTGGCAAGCGCCTTTGCGGAATACTCCCTGTCATATACGCCTTCCATGAATTCTATTATATTATCTCTCTGCCACCCGAAATTGAGCGACGAGCCGACGCCTGCATAGATAGCGCCGTCACTTGTTGTGATAAAGGTATCGTCAAGCTTCAGCTGTACCTTTGAAATATATATCGTCTTGCCGTCTATCTGATTTATGGTTTTCGGATAGTCAAAATTCTTGCCGTCACGCAGCATTATCACCTGCGGATTATCGTACTGGATTATCTCGGCTTCCTTGTTGTTTACCACTCTGATGATTGTAAAGGTCGAATATGCGACCTTGCGTACCTCACACACGGGCAGGGTAGAAGCCATTGTTGCAACGCAGTCCTCAACGCTCATATTGTTTGCCATCATAGTGGATATTATCTTTGAAGTCAGCGTTGAAAGAATTGACGCTTTTACACCGCTTCCCAGTCCGTCTGCCAGCACGAAAACGATAGAGTTTTCGTCCTGCTCGACAAGCTCCACATGGTCGCCGCAAAGCTGTTCATCGTGCTTGTTGACGCTCAGATAACCTATATCGGTGCAGAAGCTGAACGCTTTACTGTTCATCATTTGACAGGTTCTCCTTAAGTTTTGTAAGTGCAACCTTTGTTTCAGCGGTCGTTTCACCGAGCAGTGACGCTATTTCCTGAACGACACGCATCTGCTTTTCGATTACCTTGTCAGTGACCGCAATAGTTTCGGCGGCGTTCTTCTCACGCTTCGCCCTTGATATTTCTTCGCCTGTAATATCACGCATTATCGACATTATGATATGATAGCTCTTATCATATATTATCGTTTCCTCGACATATTTTCCGTATTCGGCAAGATATGTACGCTTGTTGTGGATATTTTCGCCCGTGCTCATAACCTCAAGATATGATACGGGGTCGAGTATCCTGACAACAGGACAGCCCATAACATCAGACAGGCTCTTTATATTCATTATTTCACGGGCGGCCTTGTTTATCTGCTGTACTTCAAGGTCCTCGCTGAGCACCATAATGCCGTTGGGGGTGTTGTTGATTATATTATCCGAGAAGCTCTCCGCTTTCTCCTTGAGATACGGCAGACACATTGTAAGATCCGCCTTGCCCTGCAGAATAGCTACCGCTTTTTCACGGCAGGTATCATATCCGCAGCTTCCGCAGTTAAGTTCCTGTGACGGATCGCTCTTGTTCATCTTGCGGAGTATTTCTTCTATTGCCTTGCTTCCGGGCATGGTTTTCTGCATACTGATAAACGGGAGCGATTTTGTCATATCCGCAAGTTCCACAGTATCAAATCTGCCGCTTCCGGCAAACTCGTCCACAGCCCTTCTTTCGTGTATAACGCCCTCGTGCTTTTTATCCATCGCAGGACCGCCTATACAGCTGTTGACGCAGGCGGACATTTCTATAAAGCACTTTCCCACGTTGCCGTCTATAATATCACGCAGAGCGTTACGGCAGTTCTCCACACCGTCTATCGCCATATAGAGATATTCGGGGTTGTCCTTGTTCATAGAACGCAGAATGCCCGATGTCGTGGGATACAGCCTTGTCTTTGCTCTGTCGCTTCTTCCGGCATTGTCCGAAACCGGACAGACCTCTATGTTTTCTTCCTTGAGCCAGCCTGTAAGCTCCTCAAATGTAAGCACGCAGTCTATAGCACCTGCGTAAGCGTCAGCCTCCGCCTTTTTCGAAAGGCACGGGCCGATGAACACGGTGTGACAGCCGGGATATTTCTTCTTAAGTATCTCTCCGTGCGCAAGCATGGGCGATTTCACCTGTGCAAGATAGGGGAGAGCCTGAGGGTAGTATTTCTGTATAAGCGTATTTACCGTGTGACAGCACGAGCTTATGATTATTTTATGCTCGCCGTCCGCAACCAGCTTTTCATACTGCTCGGTAACAAGCTGTGCGCCTTCGGCGGTTTCCTCCGCTCCCGCAAAGCCCAGCTTTTTAAGAGCATCATTTAAAGCGGTTATGCCGATACCGTCATAGTTTGCCACAAAGGACGGAGCAATGCTGACATAAACGGGAGTACCCGAGGCAATAAGCTCTTTTGCTTTGCCCACATCGTTTCTTATCTGCTTTGCGTTCTGCGGACAGGCTACAAAGCACATACCGCACAGAATACATTCGTCCTCGACAATGTTCGCCTGCCCGTCAGAAAAACGGATAGACTTTACCGGACAGTGTCTTATACATTTATAACAGTTTTTGCAGTTGGATTTCTTCAGCCGTAAATAACTCATATATTACACCTTGCCATAAGTTTTAGCAGTGAATTTTTCCGCATTCACAATAAAGCGCTCGTGAGAGCCCTTGCCGATAATATCCTTTTCATCCCTTGCAACGACCTCAAATACAAGTCTGCGGTTGTCGATTTCGGTAAGGACCGCTTCTGCGGTAACATTCATACCGACGGGAGTAGCGGCAACGTGTGCAACATCCAGCTTTGTGCCGACAGTGGTCTGTCCGTCCTCAAGCTGTCCTTCAAGCGCCTTGCAGGCAGCCTTTTCTATAAGTGCGATCATCGCAGGAGTAGCGAAAACTTTGAGTGAGCCGCTGCCCATTGTGACAGCCGTATTGGTGTCATCGACCTTAACTTCCGCTTTTCCTTTTGTTCCTGTTGTGAGCATTTAAAATTCACCGTTCCTGTTTATTTTTTTTGTATCTCCGTCAGTCAAGACAGACAAGTACCTTTTCGTCAAATATCTGCTGGAAGTTGTTTTCGTTTACTCCGCAGATTATTTCATCGTCTATTTTTATCGTAACGCCGTCTGTGCATCTTCCAAGACAGAAAGCAGCACCGAGATTTACCTTATCTCCGATGTTATGGTTTGCTATGTAGTCTTTTGCAAGCTCGATTATTTTGTACGAGCCTTTCAGATGGCATGAGCTGCCGACGCAGATGCTGATGTTCTTCATAATACTGTTTCCTTTCGAATAAAGCGGAGCTATCAGAAAATGTGACCGTCCCTGATTTCAAACTCCAGATTTTGTGAAAGCACCGCAAGAGAAGCCGCAAGATTTTCATACTGGACTATTACGCCGGTCGGAACAGACAAATGTACAGGTGCAAAATTCCATATTGCAAGTATACCGCTTGCCACCATTTTGTCGCATACCGATTGTGCGCATTCCGGAGGAACGCAGATTATACCGATATGTACTTTAAGCCTTGAGCATATATCCGCCATTTTATCAGCCGGAAGTATGCGCTTGCTGTCAATAATGCTCTCATCCGTGTCAAATGCCGCTACTATGTTAAGTCCGTAGCGGTCAAATTCCTTATATGAGAGAAGCGCCTGTCCAAGCTTTCCCGCACCTGCGATTACTGCCTCTTTCGTATTGTCATATCCGAGAAAGCTCTCAAGATCACGGATAAGCTCCGCCGCAACATAACCCGTTTTCGGCTTGCCTCCCGTAACGCTCACCGATGCCAGATCCTTACGAACCTGCACCTCATTCAGCTTAAGATCGTTTGCAACAGTGGTAGCGGAAATATTGCGTACCCCGTCCGCCTGCTTTTTCTTCAGATAATCAAGATAGAATGGCAATCTCCTAAGTGCCTGCCTAGAAATTGTACCGTTCATTTGTTCTGCCTTTCTGTGCGGAAGATATAGTTCCTCCGTCTGTCTATACATATAATATTATATTAAAAAATGTAAGCCCTGTCAACCGATTTCGCCAAAATCGTTAAAATTTTATCGAATTGACGGACGAATACTCCAAGACAGGTAAAAACATACCTGAAATGCCGTCTGAAAGAATGTTTGTTGTAATTCCGCACAATAACATAACACTGTTATGCTGTTGTTTTGGTGCAATGCTATGAAATGGTGTCAGGGGTATTGACATTATCACGGATATAGGTTAAGATAACAGTGTTATGTAAAATCTCTGCAGAAAGGAAGTGCCTTTATGAGCGATAACGAAACAAGACAAAAGCTGATAGACAGCGCAAAGAAAGAGTTTTTCGAAAACGGCTTCGCAAAAGCCTCGCTCAGAAAGATCTGCACAAACGCAGGTGTCACGACAGGCGCTTTGTACTTCTTTTTCAAAAACAAGGACGATTTGTTCAGTGCAATTGTCGCACCTCCGCTTTTAAAGCTGAAGGAAATGCTGATTAAGCATAACCGTGAGGACGAGGAGTATTTAGGTTCGCCGGACGAGCAGACGAGGAGCGTTGAAAATCAGCTTTCAACTCATAAAGAGGCAGTCACTATGGTCGGTTATCTTTATGATAATTATGATGCATTCCTGCTGCTGCTCACAAAGTCGCAAGGCTCGGTCTACGAAAACTGCGTCGATGAATTTGTTGCACTTATGGAAGAGGGCTTTCGCACAGGTGCAGAGGCATTGCTTAAAAATATGCCGGGTTACCGCATTGACGAATATATGCTTCACTGGCTCGCCCATATGGATATAGAGATGTTCATACATCTGCTTACCCACGTTCCCGAAAAGGAGAAGGGACTTGCGTATGCCGAGAAAATGATCGGCGCAATGGTAAAGATGTGGTTTGATTTGTTGTTTGTAAAAGATGAATAATGCTGACCGCCTTATACGGCGGTCAATTAGACTGTTTATAAATCTATTTTTAAATGGGGTTTGGGGCGTAGCCCCAAGCAGGGTGAGGGCGGCAGCCCCACATACAGCCCCTTCCCACGGGGAAGGGGTTTGGGGTTAGGGATAAAAATTAGCAGTTTGTTTTCAAAAAGATTTATTTAAAATTGTTGCGGCCGCCACACGGCGGTCATTAAAAGCACCACAGGATAACACTGTTATGTTAGCAATAACTAATACAGTTAGATAAAACTAATATTGATGCTGGAGGACAAAGAAATGTATCTTGAAGTAAAAGACGTAAAAAAGAGCTACGGCTCAGACGCAGGCTACACACAGGTATTGAAGGGTGTTACCACAAGCGTTGAAAAGGGAGAAATGTGCGTAATACAGGGAACGAGCGGTTCGGGCAAATCGACGCTCCTTAACTGCATAGGCGGACTTGACATTATGGACAGCGGCTCTGTAAAGGTTGACGGCACGGAAATATTCGGGCTAAAAGCTGACGCTCTGGCAAAGTACAGAAAGGCAAACCTCGGCTTCATATTCCAGTTCTATAACCTTGTGCCTAATCTTACTGTCGAGGAGAATATTCAGGTATGCGAGTACCTTACCGATAAGCCGCTTGATATGAACGAGCTTCTCGATACGCTCGGACTTACAGAGCATAGAAAAAAGTTCCCCTCACAGCTTTCCGGCGGTCAGCAGCAGAGATGCGCCATAGCAAGAGCGCTGATAAAGAACCCGAAGCTCCTGCTGTGCGACGAGCCAACGGGTGCGCTTGATTCAAAGACTTCGAGAGATATACTTGTGCTTCTCGAACAGGTAAACAGGAAATACGGCACTACTATGCTGATAGTAACGCATAACAATGCTATAAAGAATATGGTACACAAGGTGATAATCCTCAAGGACGGATTTATCAAAAAGGATTATTACAACGAAACGCTTATACCTGCCGCTGAGCTGGAGGATCTTTAATATGAACAAGGTGCTTTCAAAAAGAATACCGAGGGAGTTTAAGTCTAATCTCCCTAAGTACATCGCACTGCTGCTTCTGATAGTGCTTTGTATGTATCTGGTGACAGCGATGGTGGCAAGTTCGGAAACGATTATTATCAGAACAGACGAGCATAACGCCGCAAATCACGTTGAGGACGGACAGTTCACGACATTCTTGCCTCTGACAGATGAGCAGGAAAAGGATATCACCGATAAGGGCGTTACACTTGAACGTATGTACAGCCTTGATATAAAGGCTGAGGACGGTTCAACTCTCAGAGTGATGAAGAACCGCAGAAATATCGACCTTGTCGAGCTTATAAGCGGCGAATATCCGTCTAAAGACAACGAAGCGGCAGTCGAACGCAGATATGCGGAAGAACACAGCCTTAATGTCGGCAGTAAGCTGACAGTCGGCAGTACAGAGTATACAGTATGCGGCATAGGCGCATCTCCCGACTATGACGCACCGTATCAGAATATGTCCGATATGGCTGTATCAAGCAAAAATTTCGGTATTATCTTTGTTACCGACAGCGAGTACGAAAGAGTGTCGGACAGTTCAAAGTCGGCACAGACAGTCACATACGGATATCTTCTCGGAAACGATATGACCAATGATAAGCTGAAGGAGCTTATCGAGGATTTTGATTTTGACTATACGAAGGTTACCGACAAGTATTATCTTGAAACGGTAAACGAGGCGCTTGAAAAGCGTACCGAAATCGAAAACGGCATCAATGATTTAGCGGAAGGTGCGGACAAACTTCATAACGGTCTTAAAGATCTGTCGGACGGAGCCGACACGCTTTACGGCGGTATGAATGATTTGTCGGACGGCTCGGATAAGCTGTATGACGGACTTAAGACCTTATATGACGGCACAGTACAGCTTCACAACGGTATGACAAGCATATATGACGGCGCATCGGCTCTTGACAAGGGTCTTGGCGAATTGTCGGGCGGTGCTTCTTCGCTGAACAGCGCAATAGCAGGAGCAGATTCCGCAGGACTTATCCCTCCCACAATGAGTGCTCTTGTAAGCGGTGCGGACAGCCTTGCCTCAGGACTTAAAAGTGCTAAAAGCGGCTCTTCCGAGCTTGTATCGGGCATAAGCAGTGCAAATAGAGGAGCAGAGCAGTTATCGACAGGCGCAAACGATGCGGTAAACGGAGCAAAGGAGCTTGCAGACGGTGCAAAGGACGCAAAGGACGGTGCTAAAGAGCTTGCAGACGGAGCAAAAGACGCAAAAGACGGCGCAGGCGAGCTTGCAGACGGCATACACGAGCTTAAGAGCAATATCGGAAAACTGCTCGATGCGGCTTTCGACCTTGATCTGACCAACCTCACATCGTTTGTGAAAAGAGCGGATAACGTCCGTATCGCAGGTGCGGCAGGCGATGTCGTAATGAATAAGTACGGCGGACTTGCGGCGTGCGTAATTCTTATGGCGCTGTTTGCCTATGTAATATCCGTATTCGTTGTTCATCAGATAAACAGGGAGAGCAGTGTAATAGGTGCATTGTACGCTCTCGGAGTAAGTAAAGGCACACTTATAAGGCACTACATAATGCTCCCCACGATAATAGCGTTCATCGGCGGCGTACTCGGCTCGGTGATAGGCTTTTCCCCTATGTCGATACAGTCACAGCTTGCGGACAGCTACTCGTATTTTTCACTGCCCGATTTTCAGACGGTTATACCGCTTTACCTTGTGATATATGCCGTTGTTATTCCTCCCGTGATAGCGGCAACAGTAAATGCGCTTGTTATAAACAGGCGTCTTTCCGCACCGGCGCTGTCGCTTATGAGAAACGAGCAGAACGTAAGGAATATCAGCCGTATGGAGATAAAGAGCGGCGGCTTTGTAAGAAAGTTCAGAATACGTCAGCTTCTGCGTGAGATGAGAGCGAATATCACGGTTGCGGCTTGTATGTTCGTTTCGATGCTCATTCTTATGCTCGGACTTGACTGCTATTCAATGTGTAATAACGTAACAACAGATATGCTTGCAGGCACAACATACGAGTATATGTATACGCTTAAATATCCGACCTCAGAAGCTCCCGAGGGCAGTGAAGCGTGTTATGTCAAATCTCTCGAAAAGGAAAAGGACGGCTACATGCTTGATATTACGGTAATAGGCATAGACAGCGATAATCCGTATTATAACGTTGATGTGAAAAATGGAAAAAGCATTGTCACAGCGTCGTTATCGGTAGCCCAGAGATACGGAGTAGCCGAAGGCGATAAGTTCATTCTTACCGATGAGGCGGCAGGCACCGACTATGCTTTCACAGTCGGCAGTATAAGCGATTATTCCGCAGGACTTGCCGTATTTATGGATATTGACAGTATGAGAGAGCTTTTCAGGCAGGAAGACGATTACTACAATATGGTGCTGTCCGACAAAGCGCTTGACATAGACGAGGGCAGAATTTACTCGGTAACAACAAAGTCTGATATTGAACGCTCGTCAAAGATATTCAGCGAGCTTATGAGCGGAATGGTTATAACGCTTGTCGGCACATCGGCTGTAATTTTTGTAGTGGTAATGTATCTTATGATGGGCGTGATGATAGACAGAAGCTCGTTCGGCATCTCACTGCTGAAAACCTTCGGCTACAGCAAAAAAGACGTGAAAAAGCTGTACCTTGACGGTAACGCAATCACTATAGCAATATCGGCAATAATCTGCTTACCGCTGTCAAAGCTCGTAATGGACAGAATATATCCTTCGTTTATCCCTAACGTTGCCTGCGGAATTAACCTCAATTTTGCGTGGTATTTATATCCCGCTTTGTTTATCGCCGTTATGCTGATATATCTTCTCACAAGCACGCTTCTTGTAAGAAAGCTGAACAAAATCACACCCGCCGAGGTGCTGAAAAACAGAGAGTAAGAGAATTAAACTGGATGTAAAACCAATTCTTGATAAAGTCACACAGTGAAAAATATCGCTAACACCGCCTAAAACACTTTCAGTGCCGACAGGGCATTAATAATTTCGTGACCTTATCAGTACAACTGCACTGACATTTACACTTCAAAAAAACGCCACTAACCTGAGATATATGTACTAATATGCGGACGTGTAGCG
>ERZ1027085.420-NODE-420-length-22493-cov-5.238257_pt1 | contig 22493 bp, 9 predicted proteins | sample MGYA00519415_ERZ1027085 | MGnify/ENA primary metagenome ERZ1027085 (study PRJEB26926, sample SAMN06164436) | human gut metagenome | biome: ENVO:00009003; feature: ENVO:2100002; material: ENVO:00002003 | host: Homo sapiens | place: USA | collected 2012 ...
TTCCCCCACAGCGTTCAAATATAACTTTTTTTTACGCAAAATCTTTTCTCCGGGAAATGAATCAAAGGACAAGAAAAACGGCCTCATAACATCTTCTGAGAGGGGGTATAAAAAGGTAACGACTGAATAGGAATGAAGTAACGACTGAATGGCAATAAGGTAACGACCGAACCATAATGAAGTAACGACTGAATCAGACTCACTCTACAAGACTATTTGCAGAATCCTGAGCGCCTTCACTTTTGTCTTCATTTTTTAAAACTTTCAGATAAGCACACCCACCACACCGGCGACATGGGCACTATACACCGCACCGGCATATACCAATGAACCGGCATGGCAAAGAGATTGTTCATAATTCAGCAAATCTTATCGGCGGGGCTTGAGCAAGCTGTCAGACACAGAAGCAGGATTAGGATAAAGAAAACGTAAAATTGTCATCATCATTCAATGTTTGTTTGTCATGGAGTGCAAAGATAATACTTTCTACGGAAGAAATGTCCCGCAATCAATACAAAAAATAACTGACTAACTGAGTTATATTATAGAAAAAAGTTCCTACTTTTGCAAAGAATTGAAACAACATGAAAAGCAACAACATGAAAAGGAGCGCATTTATCATCGTTACATTCTTATTTATTGCCCTTGCCGCTAAAGGACAATCAATTGAAGAAATACAAACCAGCAAAGACTACATCTGGGGTACGGGAAACGCCGCTAGCCTGAAGAAAGCCGATAATGAAGCACTTGCAGCACTCATCAGCCAGATCTCCACCAACGTATCTTCCAAGTTCGAGCAACTGACCGAAGGCGGAACGGATGGTGACAAGGCAACTGTGGACGAGACATTCAAGTCCGTCATTAACACCTACTCACGTGCCACGCTGAACAACACCCGCCGCATCGTGATACAAAACGAACCGGAAGCCGTTGTCATGCGCTATATCAAAGTAGCCGAAATACAACGCATCTTCGACGGGCGCAAGACAAAGATACTCGACTTCGCCCAGGAAGCCATCCGCGCCGAGAAAAAAGCGCAAGTAGCCGACGCCCTGCGCTACTATTACTGGGCACTCGTCCTGCTCCAAAGCTATCCCGACGGCAACTTCCTCACCATGAAAGATGAGGAAGGCAAAGATCTCTTACTCACCACCTGGATTCCCAAACAGATGAACGACATCTTCTCCAATCTGAAAGTAAGCATGGAAAGCACCCATCTGGACGGCGATCTGAAAACAATCAACCTCAAAGTACTCTACAAAGGACAGCCCGCCCGCAACTACGATTACACGTATTTCGACGGTCGCGACTGGTCCAATATCTTCTCAGCCAAAGACGGCACAGGCATCGTGGAACTTCCCGTACTTGCCAACGCCCGTAATCTGCAACTCCGCACCGAGTATATGTTTGAAGGTGAAGCAAATATCGACAACGAACTGTCCGAAGTGATGGGAACCGTCAACCCCATAACCATGCGCAACTGCGCCTTGAAACTGGAAGGGGACGAGCCGAAACCCGGCGTTGAGAAAGCCGAAGACGTGCAACTGGCCGGTACCGACAGCGCCACCACCACGAACAATGGCATACGGTTTCTTTCAACCATGCAATCGGCAGCTTACGAAGACACCATGAAGAAGGTGGAAAGTTCCATCCGTACCCGCAACTACGATGGCATTCAGGACCTGTGTACCAAAAACGGGTACGATATGTTCAACAGCCTTATCAAATACGGCCAGGCCAAAATCGTCAGCGAACCGCAATTCAAATTCCTGGAATGCAATGGTGAAGTAACCTGTCGCAGCCTGCCTCTGAGTTTCAAATTCAAGAGCAACCAGCGCACGTTTGTAGAAGACGTCGTGTTCACTCTGAACAAGGAAGGCAAGATAGACTGTCTCTCCTTCGGCCTTAACAAACCTGCCGTAGACGATATCATGAATCAAACGTCTTGGAACGATACTGTGCGCAACGTACTTATCAACTTCCTCGAAAGCTACAAGACAGCTTATGCTCTGAAACGCTACGATTACATCAACAGCATTTTCTCCGACGATGCCCTGATCATTACCGGTTCGGTGCTGAAACACACCGTCAGCAACGAGGGACAAGCCATGAGCAAACAGGCCGTGAAGTACACCCGCCAGACAAAGTCGGAATATATGAAGAAGTTGCAGCACATCTTCCGCAGCTCGGAATTTATCAATCTGCGATTTGCTGATAACCAGGTTCGTAAGTCGGGCGTAGGAGGTGAAATCTACGGCATTCAGATCAAGCAGGATTACTTCTCGTCCAGCTACGGTGACACGGGATATCTGTTCCTGATGGTAGACTTGAACAATCCAAAGGAACCGGTGATTCATGTGCGTACCTGGCAGCCGGAAAAGGACCCTGACTTCGGGCTGATAGATTTGAGTCACTTCTGATTCTTCAATATCATATCCCTTTGATATACAACACTTGTGTTTCTCGTACATAAGATCGATAGTGTACAGATCCTTTCTACAGATTCATCTCCTCACCAAAAAGCAATAAAATAGTAAGACATTGAGAAACTTGTCACGGTTTTCCGTTACAAAAAAAACATTTTACTAACATCTTTTAATTATTGGGACTCAAAAAGAATAATCAGACAAAAATTATATATATATTTGTGTCGAAGAATATTAAACAACATTTTACACACTTAATTTATGGGTCAACATTACACATTATGTATGTACACATGCACGGTCATGAGTATATGTTGTTAGTACTATCTACTATTTACCTTTTAGCGAAACAACAAATAACTCATAATAACATTCACAGTCATGGTACACAAACAATTCAAGTATCTAATGCTGCTGCTACTCATTCTGCCCAATATCATGGATGCAGAATTACATGCACAACAAAGCAAAATCAGTGTGGCCTCTTTCCAACGCATGGAAAGCGACCTAACAGCTCGCGTCACCGCTCCCAAGCGTGACCAGAATGGAGAGATATGCGCTCTTATACGCATTGTAACCAACGTAAAGGACTTCATGTTCGAGCCCGATGCCCTGGGTATTACCGCACGTGAAAACAAAACCGGAGAGATATGGCTTTATGTCCCTCGCGGCGCACGGCGTATTTCTATCCTGCACGATCAGTTGGGCATTATGAGGAACTACTTCTACCCGGAAATTATTGAAAAAGCCACTGTTTATGAAATGGTACTCAATACCGGAGACAGAGAGGACAAACCTGTGGTAGAAAATAACATGCAATTCCTTGTATTCCGTCCGGAACCCGCAACAGCCAACATCTACATCGATGATGAACTAGTGCCCGTAGAAAACGGACTTTTCAATGCAACCATGCCCAAGGGCGAACATACCTACCGGGTAGAGGCCCCCATGTATCAACCCGATGCAGGTATTATCCAGTTGGGTAATGAACCGGTGAGCAAGAGTGTAGCATTGAAACCTAAATTTGGTTACATGGAGATATTCTCTTTGCCGGAACAAGATGCCGATGTATACCTGGACAGTGTACTAGTGGGTAAAACTCCTTATCGTAGTGACCGTATGGCCATCAAGAACTACAAAATACGCATTGAGAAGCAAAATTATTTTCCTATAGACTCTGTATTGAATGTTACAGCAGGAGAAACCGTACGCCCTACTTTCCACATGGAATCGACCATCAAACCCAAAGAGCCGCGTAAGATGATCCTAATGGCACAAGCCGGATTCGGCGGTGGTGGCCAGACTTCCTTCGGAGGTATGCTGGGCTTTACTCGCAAAAATGGCTTTTATGCAGCTTTCCGCAGCGATTTCAACTCTGTAAAGACAGTAGGAGAATGTGACGACAGCCAACGTACTTCTACCGGAGATCCCATCATCTACAAACCGGGCAGAGTAGAGAAGTCAGTGATGACCATAACAGCAGGATACTTGCGCCAACTAAGCAAACCCCTCTACGGATATGTAGGTGCCGGTTATGGTAGCCGCACGTTAGCTTGGCTTGCCGACACGGACGACAGTGAGAGCTGGTATAAGAATACCGACCATAGCCCGACAGGGGTAGCAGCAGAACTGGGTGCTATTCTCCGTCTGAAGGGCATTGCCCTTTCCGTTGGTTTCAACACTATTAATTTTAAGTATCACCAGATTACTGCCGGTTTGGGCCTCATTTTCTAACGAATCAAACATTCAACCATCATGAAACAAATTATAAAACTCACAGCTTTTCTCGGCTGTCTGCTATTCACCATTGGCAGTTGCGAGAAAGACACAGAACCTACGTGGGTAGCTCCGGAAATGACTCTGGAAGTCGTAGCGCAAAGCACCATCACGCGTAAAGAAGCCACCTTACAGGGAAATATCGGAAAAAATGAGTTGGACATAACCGAATGCGGATTTGCCTACTCTAAGACAAAAGCGTTGCTCGAAAAAAAGGTTTTTACCGATGACAACGTAATAAAGAAGCCCATAAACAACACATCGGGCACTTGCCAAGTAAAGCTGGAAGGTCTGGAACCAGGTACCAACTACTTCTATTGCATCTACATCACTTGCGGAAACACCACCGTGATCAGTCCAGAGATACTGCAATTCTCCACAACGGCGAACAACGCACCCGAACTGGCAGACGTGACACTGTCTGCCGAAGCTGAAAATCAAAGCCTGTCGGTACAAAGTGCCATCACTTCGATTGGTGCGGAATCTATCACCCTCTGCGGCTTCTGCTATGCCAAAGGAGATGACAAGGATCCTACGCTGGCAGACCAGATGGCTAATATTACGAAAGAAGAAATGCCGGATATAGAACAAGGTGAAAGCAACTTCAGCATTATAATCGAAAATCTGGAAGCTTCTACGGCATATACTGTTCGTGCTTACGCCATGAACGACGCAGGTAGCGTGGGTTACGGAAAAAAGACAGTGTTCACTACCGCCAAAGCCGAGCGACCTACGGTGCGCACCTACGAAGACGCCGATGTCCGAGGTGACTATGCCGTGGTAAGCGCCGAAGTCACCCATGAAGGAACTGCTAAGGTCACCACACACGGTTTCTGCTGGAGCAGCACCAATACAACTCCTATGTTGGGCGCTTGCGAGGGCAGCGTTGAAGTGGCTCTGAGCGAAAGTAAGATATTCGCTTCTGAAATCACCAAATTGAAAGAAGGAACCACCTACTACGTGCGCAGCTATGCCACCAACGAGAAGGGAACCGGCTATGGCAACAGAATCACAGTCACTACCACCAGTGTGACTGAAGCCAGCGTCACCCTTGCTGAAGTATACAACATCACGACCACCACCGCTCAACTGTCCGCCTCGGTGGGAAACAACGGTAACGGTACGATTATCGAACGTGGATTCTGCTGGAGCGGTTCCAGCCAAAATCCGACAATCGGCGCTGCAGGTTGTGAGTCTCACGCCGTAGAGGGAGAAAACTTCTCACTGGTTCTGACCAACCTGAAAGCCAACAAGACTCCTTATTGGGCAGTGGCTTATGTGAAGAACGAAAAGGGCATCGCATACTCGGAGCCCCAGACCTTTAAGACGCAGGTTCTCGACGTTCCCCAATTGGCGACGCCAACCGTACCCGAAGCCAACGTCACCGTGTCTGGCGCATTGTTCAACAGCTCCATCATCAGCAACAACAATTCCGATATAACGGCGAAAGGATTCTGCTGGAGCAGTACTAATAACAATCCAACCATTGAAGATCCTTCTCAGGCAGTGGAAGGGGATGCATTTTCATTCCAGGCAAGCGAATTGAAATACGGAACAACATACTACGTAAGAGCTTATGCCACGAATGGAGTAGGAACCGGATATAGCGCAAGCGCAAGTTTCACCACAACCAATATATTAGCTCCAACACTGAACCATGTGACAATAAGCAACATCACCATAAGTGGCGCTACCCTCACTACTACAATCACCGGCAGCAACAACGGCACTGTATCAGAAAAGGGATTCTGCTGGAGTACAACCAATACCAACCCGACTATTGAGGACTCCAAATATCTGGTAGATGACAAGAACACAACATTTGCTTATAAACTGTCCGAACTGACTAACGGTACACGTTACTATGTACGCGCATTCGCAAAGAACGAGGCCGGAATCAGTTATACGGAAGCTGTAGAATTCACAACGACTCCGCTGAGCGTACCAGCTTTGTCCATGCCCGAAATCAGTGATATTACCACCACCTCGGCCAAGGCAGTCAGCTCCATAACAAGCAGCGGAAATGCCGCCGTAACTGAAAAAGGATTCTGCTGGAACACTACGGGTACGCCCGATTTGAAAAGTTCGCAAAAAATAGAAGGAGACCAGTTCACTCATGTCATCACCGGGCTGACATTCGGGAAGACCTATTACGTCTGGGCCTACGCAAAGAACAGTGTGGGAACCGGATATAGCCAAGCAAATACTTTTACTACCACAAGCATACAGGCACCTTCGATGGAGTATTACATGAGTATTAACGAGGTAGGAATAACCGAAGCAACTTTTAGTGCCACTATCAGCAGCGCCAATAACGGAACAATCTCAAAGAAAGGTTTCTGCTGGAGTACTACCAACAGTAATCCTACCATTACCGATTCCAAACAGTTGATAGAAGACAAAGGTATGACATTTACTTATAAATTGACCGGGTTGACCAATGGGACACGCTATTATGTACGTGCATTTGCAGAAAATGAAGCTGGTATCAGTTATACATCATCTTCCGAATTCACGACGACTGCATTGAATGTTCCCACATTATCCATGCCTATCGTAAATTCAACGACTATTAACTCTGCATACGTTTTCAGTTCCATTAATGACAATGGTAATTCTGCCATTACGGAGAAAGGTTTCTGCTGGAACACAACCGGCAATACACCTGATCTGAAGGCAGACGCATCACAAAAGGTGACAGGCGATCAATTCAATCTAACTATCACCGGTTTGACGTTCGGAAAGACTTATTATGTATGGGCATACGCCACGAACGGTGTAGGAACAGGATTCAGTGATTCGCAAACATTCACTACTACCAATATAACCACACCGGAAATGTATTCTACAGATGTCTCTGCTATCACCACTACAAGTGCCACATTGTCTACAACGATTTATAACACAAATAATGGTAAGATCAGTCAAAAAGGTTTCTGTTGGAGCAGTACAAATCCAGAACCAACGATCGCCGACTCTCATAAAGACATAACAACCGATGGCAACACTTTCTCACACTCTCTGACAGGATTGCAACCGGGCGTAACCTATTATGTAAGAGCATATTCTAAGAACGAAGCCGGATTGGCCTACAACAGTATGACTTCTTTTACCACTACAGCGACCTACGAACCAAGTATAGGTGATTTGTCTGTAAACGAAATCACGCTGAACAGCGCTAAAGCTACCGCGCGCATCAATAGCAACGGTAATCTCACCATAACCAAAGCCGGCTTCTATTGGAGTAAAACAAACAATACCCCGGGTGCAGCAGACAATGTTAAGGAATGGAAGGACCCAACCAATAATCTGTTGACATTCGAAATGACCGAATTGCAAGAGAATACGACTTATTATATCCGGGCATTTGCCACGAATAGTAAGGGTACAGTAGTTACCAGTACCTATACGTTCACCACTCCTATCAACCCGGTACCGGGCGATGATGATATGGAAAACCCCGGTAATTAATTAAAATAGATAACGATCATGAAAAAAATAGCAAGTTATATATTAATAATGTGTCTCGTAGGCGTAAGTGCCTACGCAGGCATGTCCGCAATACAGGAGACGGATACATTTGCAGAAAATGCACTGAAAGTTGGTTCTTTTCCCTTGGCATTTCAACACTCGGCAACGGATGCATGGACTGCAAGCGGAGGTAAAGTGCAAAGTACCAATAAAACAGATGGTTCGGAAGGATGGTTCAGCACCACACTCGAACTGATGTTCGATGCTACGGTTTCTTTTGAATGGTACGTAAATAGCGAAAACTCTGACCCCCTTTGTTTTTATGTAGATGATGCGGTGGCCGGCAGTATATCGGGAACAGAAATGAGTAGTTTTTCAGACTATAGCTATAAATTGAAAGCCGGCAAACACAATTTAAAATGGGTGTATAGAAAAGACGTAAGTGTCAGCACAGGACTCGATATAGCCCAAGTCAAGAATATCTATATTGATCCAAATGCTTTCGTTGTGTCAGGAATTGCCCGGCCTATATGCGAATCACAAATTTACTTTGGCAATGTAGCTTTAAACACGCCAACAGCGAAAAATATTCATTTGCAAAATATTGGAACTGAAGAACTCATCATTAATAGCGTAAATGCAACTGAATCTTTCACTGTAGGAAACTATTCAAAAAATATAACCTCACTACAGAGCATTGATATCCCGATAACACTAACAGGCACCGTTGAAGGTATGGTTGAAGGAAAAGTGACGATTGTCACTAACTACGGAACAAAAGAAGTTAGCTTGAAAGGTTATTGCGGCACTATCAGCCATACTTATGCAGTTGCTACTCCCGGGAGCCTTTCTAATAGTATCCCTGCAGGCGAAACAAGCACCATTACTTCTTTAAAGCTTACCGGTACAATCAATGAAACCGACATTACATTTATCAAAATCAATATGCCGGCAACTACCATATTAGATTTAAGCGAGGCCTTATTCAATGAAAATCAGATACCTTCATCTTGTTTCAAAGATGCCACAACACTGGAAACTATTATCTTACCTATTAGTACTATCGGAATAAACGATTATGCTTTTGCCGGATGTACTTCTTTGAAAAAGATTATCCTGTCCGAAAGTATCACTCATATTTCTAGTTATGCCTTCCAGAACTGTTCAGCATTAGAAGAAATAGCACTACCCACCAAGCTTCGCGATCTGGGTAACAATGCCTTTGAAGGTTGTAGCAGATTAGCGTCTATTACAATACCGGAGTTCATACTCAATATAAATTCCGGCACTTTTAACGAGTGTACAGCTTTAACACAAGTCGTTTTTCCTGATAGTTTGGAGGTTATAGGAGAATCCGCTTTTAAAGGAACCGGATTGACCAGCATCGCCATTCCGAACAAAGTAAAAAGTTTGCCAAATCTCGCATTTGCTTCATGCCCCAATTTGACAACCGTTGTGCTTGGCGACAGTCTCCAAGACATAGTTGCTGACTATTATCCCACATTTTTTGAATCGACCAATATTACTTCCGTTACTTTTGGAGCGGGAATGAAAGTAATCAATCATGCATTCTATAATCAACCGAATCTGACCACAGTCGTTTTAAAAAATAGTGTGACTACTATTGGGAACAGTGCTTTTATGGGATGTACGGCATTAAATAGCATCAATATTCCCTCAAAAATAAGGACAATTGAATCCCGAGCTTTCAACGATTGTTCAAATCTCAAAGATATCACTCTTCCAGATAGCTTACGGACATTAGGAAGTCACGCATTCAGTGGATGTACCAATCTAATAGAGATAACCTTACCGGATAGTCTGCAAACCATAGATGAATACGCTTTCTATGGAACCGGGCTGACAAGTATCACCATACCAAACAAGGTAAAGAGTTTACCCAATTATGCATTTGCTTCTTGCCCCAATCTAGCGACAGTTGTATTGGGTGACAGTCTTCAAGATATAGTAGCTGACTATAGCCCTACATTCTCGGAATCGCCCAATATCACTTCCGTCACTTTTGGAGTGGGGATGAGAAACATTAACCATGCGTTTCAGAATCAGCAAAAGTTGACGACCATCGTCTTGGGAGACAGTGTTAAGACCATAGGAAACAGTGCATTCAACGGATGTACGGCATTAAGCAATATCAATATCCCAAACAAGGTAACAGCCATTGGAGACTATGCGTTCAGCGGATGCACAGCACTCACAGGCATTACTTTGCCGGACAGCCTGCGAACAATAGGAAGTTATGCGTTCAACGGAACCGGGTTGACATCCATCACCATACCGAACAAGGTGAAAACTTTGTCTAACCGCGAATTCGCTGCTTGTCCTAATTTGACAACCGTTGTCTTGGGTGACAGCCTTCAAGATATAACGGCTGACTATTATTCTCCATTCTCGGAATCGCCCAATATCACTTCCGTTACTTTTGGAGTGGGGATGAGAAACATCAACAATGCATTTCAGAACCAGCAAAAGCTGACGACCGTCGTCTTGGGAGACAGTGTTAAGACCATAGGAAACTATGCGTTCAACGGATGTGCAGCCCTCACAGATATTACTTTGCCGGACAACCTGCAAACAATAGGAAGTTATGCATTCAACGGATGTGCAGCATTAAACAATGTTAATATCCCCAACTCGGTAACAACTATCGAAGATAATGCATTCAGCGGATGTACCTCTCTAAGCTCATTCAGCTTTCCGAAAGATCTAACCCAATTGGGCTACTCCGCTTTTGCCAACACCGGCCTGCGTGCACTGACGCTTCCCGATAAAATAACTCAGATTCCTGAGATGGCTTTCTATAATTGCGACAGCCTGCGTTCCATCGTTTTCAGCAAACAAATCACGCAAATAAGCAATAATGCATTTGGAGAATGCGACAGTGTGCGCGAAGTATCTGTAGACAATACTCTCCCTGAAATTATCAGTATTGCCTCAAGCTTTGCGAATATGCGAAAGATAACTTTTGGCGCATCCGTTACGGAGATTCCCGACAATCTTTTAAGCAACAAGAACAATTTGCGGGAAATCGTATTAAGCGAAAACATCACTAAAATTGGCAACTCCGCTTTCAGCGGAACCGCCTTACAGTCATTCACATTCCCGGCGAAAGTGACTACAATAGGAAAAATGGTATTCCAAGACTGCAATAAACTGAAAGAAGTTAAGTTCAACAGCGTCTTGACCGAAATACCGACCAATACATTCACCAACTGTAGCGTGCTCGATTCTATAGGCTTGCCTAATAGTGTACGCAAAATAGGCAGTTATGCATTCAACGGTTGCGATTCTCTACGTAAAGTCCAGCTAGGCTCCGAACTCACGGAAATAGGTGCTTACGCTTTCTACAATGCCGGTAGCAGAAAGCTTGAGAGCATCAGCATACCTGATAATGTGAAGAGTATCGGCGAATACGCTTTTGCCGAATGCGATACATTGAGCAACATCGTCCTGGGAACTGGTATTGACAGTATTGCCGGATATGCTTTCCAGAACTGCCGAAGTCTGAAGGCAATAACACTGCCCGCCAATGTACGTGTATTAAAAAACAATCTTTTCGAAGGAACTGCCATCACCGATTTAGTCATCCCCGACAAGGTTGTTTCTCTGGAAAATACATTCACTGGATTGGGTGGGAAACTGACATCTGTCACTATTGGAAATGGAGTGACCCAACTTCCGGAAGGAACATTCTCCAGCTTCACTTCGCTAAAAAGTGCCAAACTGGGGTCAGGACTTACTAAAGTACCACAAAATACATTTAACGACTGTAAAAGCCTGACAGATGTGACCATCGGAAAGAATGTGACTGTCTTAGACGCATACAGTTTTGCAAACTGTAGCTCTCTGACAAGCCTGGATATCCCGGAAAAGGTTACTGAGATACATCCTTATGCTTTTAGTGGAACCCCTATCGGACAACTCACTCTGAATATGGAAAGCATTCCTGACTATGCTTTCAATAGCCGTTCGGATATAACAAAATTCGTATTGGGCGAGAAAGTAAAAAGTATCGGCATTCAGGCTTTCAGTTATACAAATATTAGTGAAATCAACCTTCCGGCAGGATTAACCACCATTAAGTCTCAAGCCTTCGCCGGAACCAAATTGGAAAACATAACTATTCCGGCCAGTGTAGCCACTATCGGAGAAAGTGCGTTCAGCAGTTGCAACGAACTTACCACTGTGAATATCAATGCCGGCTCTGCCCGAATCGGAGAAAATGCGTTCTATAACTGCAACAAACTTACCACTGTGAATATCGGCAACGGTTCTATCCGGATCGGGAAAAGTGCCTTTGCACAAAATATGGCACTGACTACCGTGACCATGGAGGAAGGCGGCATCAAGACTATCGCTCCCAATGCTTTCAATTCTTGCAGCAACTTGCAAAATGTAACGCTGGCAACCATTGATTCCATCGGAGGGTATGCCTTCGCTTCATGTGGCAAGTTAGCAACAATCCACATTCCGGCCCGCAAAATTGGTGAATACGCTTTCCAAAATTGTTCAGCACTCGCAGATGTATCCTTCGCTGAAGGGCTCGACTCCATTTGCAGCTATGCTTTCAACAGTTCAACCGCCATCAAGTCATTAGTATTCCCCAATAGTCTGACGTATATCGGCGACGCTGCTTTCAGTTACAGCGATAATAACTGGGGGAATCCCAATAATCTCGAAGACATCACTTTCGGAACCGGACTGAAAAAAATAGGTGAGTGCGCCTTCTACGACAGTCCGAAACTGACACGCATCGAGCTGAAGGATAATGTGGAGTTTATCGGAAGAAGAGCTTTCTATAATATCCCACATGTATGCTCTATTACGATAGGAAACGGGATTAAGACCGTAGAGCCCAATGCCTTTAAGAGTACAACAGAGTTATTGGCCATCCATTGGAACAGCAACACCGAAATAGTAGATGACCTCTTCTCACCTGCCCAAAACTGTCTGATGTACGTGACAGCCCAGACCAAAGTACCCGCCACGTGGTATAACGTCATCCGCGACGGCATAGCCGATAGTATCGACATCGCCGATATGAGCACTTATAACTGTGAAACAGCATTCAAAGCCAAGAAAATTGTATTCCGCAAAACCTTCAGCCGCGAAACGGGACGTGGTGAATCGAAAGGATGGGAAAGCATCGCACTGCCGTTCGATGTCACTTCCGTCATGTACGGCTCACGCAAACTGGCTCCTTTCGGTGCGGACATGACCGACGCAACTCCGTTCTGGCTTCGTGAAATGGATGCGGAGAAAGGATTCAGCAGTGCTACAAGCATCGTCGCGCATAAACCTTACATCATTGCCGTTCCTAATAATAATTCGTATGCCGATGACTACAATGTACATGGAGAAGTACAATTCATTGCCGCTGACGCTGACGGAGTCGACATTCCTGCAACTCCTGCCATACTCGAAAAGTCGGAAGGCCCGGCATTCGACTTGGTGCCTACTTTCACTGCCGTGCCGCAAAGCGTAGATGTATATGCCCTGAATTCAGATTGGCAAGACAGCCAAGCACCGGGTAGCCTCTTTAAACGCGACAGCCGCAGCATACGTCCGTTTGAAGCCTACGTGATAAATAAGCCTGAATTTAGCACTGCATCTGCCCCACTGATGTATAGCATCGGTGGCAATGGCGAAATCACTGGCCTCGGCGACATGATGCAGAAGGAGGCTGAGTCACTGAAAGTCTATAGCAAATATGGAATCATCTATATCCATACGGATAAAGACCGAACTATCCATATCTACAATACCAACGGAATGCTTGTTCGCACAGTAGACGCCGTAGAAGGTGAAAATCAGGTGAATGGCCTTACGGATGGCATCTACTTCTTGGAAGGTAAAAAGGTACTTGTGAAGAAGTAAAAAGTAATTCGCTCTATAAAACGGGCTTTCTCGACTTTAGATCGAGAAAGCCCGTTTTTTTATTCGGAAAGCGTATCATGATATCAATGGGAACAACAGTTTCACTTCATGGGAACGGCAGTTCTAGAAACTGTTGTCTCTCCAATGGCATTATCATGTGACTTTTGGAAAATAAAGCATCAAACTGCACCGACTTGCTAATAAAAAAAAACTATTTGGGCATAAATTCGGAAGAACTGCACATAGTACATATAAACATTAGGTATCAACAAGTTATACAGAAAAAACAGGTTAAAACAAAGTAAAAGTCAGTGCTGACAAAACGTTTGTCGTCACTTACCAGCACCCTGTCAACACTACCGTCAAATCCCGGCTAACAAAAGGTTTGATGGCGATCAGTGCTGGAGTGCTGACAACTTTGCAAAACTTTTTTTTCAAATCTGGTGCAATGACAAATAGTCCGCAAATCGTTTGCCTCAAATCCGTACAGAAAAAGAACAAGTCGGCTATTGTCTTGCTAATTGAACAAAAAATACCTATTTTTGTTCAATGGATAAAACAATATAGCATGCTAAAGAAAGAAACACTAAAAGAAATACTGCTTGAAAACAGGAAAGAGGTTAGCAAGCAGCAAGTGATTTCACGTCATTTCCAGTTTGAGGAATTTGGTAATTATGTCTTAGTCGGAATACGTAGAGCCGGTAAGTCATTTATGCTTTACCAACGGATTCAAGAATTACTGGCGAATGGCCATTCCTGGGATGAAATGCTCTACATCAACTTTGAGGACGAACGTTTGATCGGCGTAACCGCCTCTGACTTGAATCTACTGTTGGAAGTACACTTTGAACTGTCGCAGAAAAGACCAATACTCTTCTTGGACGAAATACAGAATATTGATGGATGGGATAAATTTGCCAGACGCCTGGCAGATAACAAATACAAAGTTTACATTACCGGAAGCAACGCTAAAATGTTGAGTCAGGATATAGCAACAACATTGGGCGGCAGATACATCACCATCCACGTGTATCCTTATGATTTTAAAGAATTTCTCAATGCCAATACCGTTTATCTCACCGAGCATTCACTCTCTACAACAGACAGCCGTGCAGAAATCAAACGTTACTTTAATGATTACTTCAAATCCGGCGGCTTTCCCGAAGGAGCAAGTCTGCCTGCCAAACGCGACTATCTGACGAGTGTATATCAGAAAATCTATTTAGGAGACATCGCTGCACGACACTCCATTGAAAACACATTTGCCCTAAGATTTCTTTTCCGAAAATTAGCTGAAAGTGTAAAGCAACCTGTATCCTTCTCCCGCATGGCTAACATTCTGGCATCCACAGGAGTTAAGATAGCAAAGAATACGGTTATAAATTATATGGAATATGCCAAAGACGCTTGTCTTTTACTCCCGATACGCAATATAGCCGACAAACTGGTAGAACGGGAAACCAATCCAAAATATTATTTTGCCGACAATGGCATTTTAAGCTTACTACTTTTAGATGCAAATACCTCTTTACTTGAAAATCTCGTAGCTGTCAGCCTATTACGTAAATACGGTATAGATGATGCCGTGTTCTTTTATAACAAAAACATTGAAGTTGACTTTTATCTACCTGATACCTATACAGCCATTCAGGTGAGCTACACGATAAACCACTCCGATGAGACATTTGAGCGGGAAGTACAGGCACTTATCAAATTACAGAATGTATTGGAGTGCCATCGCCTGCTGATTATCACTTATGATGAAGAAAACACAATCAAAGCAGGCGAAGTGGAAATTGAAGTCCTTCCTGTCTGGAAATGGTTACTCACTTGAACATCGGCTGTGCAAACCACCGCTTAAACATCCACGTCACCACCACATACAGACCGAAAGCTGAAACAAAGCCTACAATCGAATCAATCAAATAGTGCGCCTGAATGTACACCGTGGCACAGCAAAGCAGTACATAGAAGGGAAACAGACAAGCAAACAACCTGCGGCTACCACGCCACGCCATAATCATTAGGATAGTGGAAATTCCCACATGCGAACTGGGGAAAGCAGCTGTAGGGCGTTCACCGATCTGCTGTGAACCCTCTACCAGATTGTAAAAGAATCCATGATCGTATCCCGGCCCGGGCAGTAGTTCCTGGTTATGATTGAAGTAATCTCCGATAGAAGGAAACACACCCTGCGCCACATTATCATCACCAATAGCCGGGAAATAGAACTGTGGACCTGCCACCGGAACAAAGATATAAATCAGATAATAGATAAAGAAAGAAGTGACCAGCACGAACGATAACTTCTCGAAAAGTTCAAAACGATAAATAAAGTACCACACTACCACAATCAAAATCATCGGATAGTAGAAGAAGTATCCCATATTGAACGGCTCGCTTACCCACATATGCGGGAAACGGAGGCAGAACCATACCGCCGGCTGACCACCGAACATCCACTGCTCCACCGAAGCAAACACATGGTCCAGATTCGGAAATATCCGGTTGAACTCAAACGTATCGGGATACCAGTAGGAAAGCAAGGACATCTGGATAGCAATACGCACAAAGGCGGAAAACTTACAGGGTGCCAGCCGGTAAAGATACATCAATAAAAACGTCATGCCCGCAATCATTGCACGGTCAATCAACATCTGCACCGGATGATCCATTTCCTGAAAAAGAAACAAGATCAAAATCGAAGTCAACAAATTATATATAAGTGTTATCTTCTCAACTGCAAATAACCCCTTCCGGGTTTCTACCTTTTTAAATAAATCTAAAGCCATCCCTCGTTCTTATACCAGGCAATAGTCTCCCTTACACCTTGTTCCAGATTGTACTGAGGTGCAAATCCCAACTCTCTTACAGCCGGGCTGATGTCACATTGCCAATTGCGTTGTTTCATTATGTTATACTTATCAGAATTGAGAGTGCTGGGCTTCTTGCTACGCACCGCCCAGAATTCAGCGAGCAAAGATACAACTTTCAATATAATTAATGGGCATACTATCCGAATTACAAACGGATTACCCAATTCTTTTCGGATCAGGTCGGAAAAAGCGCGGCTACGGTACACCTGTCCGTCTGCCAGGAAATAGGCACGTCGGCATGCCTGTTTTTCAATACCGAGGAATACAGCCTGCACAATATCTTTCACATAAACAAACGTCAGATCCTGCCGGCGAAAGCCAACAGCAAAGTCCGTGTGCTGTTTGATGGACTTAGCCATCAGGTAGTAATCTTTTTCACGCGGACCGTACACTCCCGTGGGGCGATAGATGACATAAGGGAAAGCGGGTATGCTTTGCAAGTAAAGCTCCGCTTTAAGTTTACTCAACCCGTAAGCAGTATTGGGCATAGGGGAGTCTTCTTCCGTAATCGGCTGATAAGTTCTCTCATGAACAGGGCCAAACACACTCAGCGTACTGATATAGATAAATTGCTTCGGTATCATATTCAGTTCACGAAGAGTATCGACAAAGTATTTCGTCTGCAAATAATTCACCCGGTCAAACTCCCGTTTGTCGGCACATTTGGTGACACCGGCACAATGGATGATATAATCGAACTTATTATATGTTCCCTTATGGCCGGAAAGCTGCGCACGCAATTCATTGGGGTGTGCAAAATCCAGTTCCAGAATGTGTATCTTACGGTTTCGCAGATATTCCCGGCTGCTGCTCGAACGGATACCCGCCCACACGCCGAACTTCCGCTTCAACGCTTCTTCCACGATGAAACTTCCGATAAATCCACTGGCTCCTGTTATTAATATACTTTCCATTACTTCTTGGGTTCTACATGAATATTAATCAGCGTACCTTCGCCAAGCATCGTTTTTAATTTATGTTCAATAGCCGTAGCCGTAGTATGAGCTTCTTCCAATGTAATCCCTCCATCCATACGCACATGTACTTCAATAGCGCAATAACTACCGATACGCCTCGTGCGGAGATGATGCGGCTCACTAACTCCGGGAAAAGAGAGCAACACTTGCTCAATATCTTTCTCCACTTCATCCGGCAAAGACTTCTCAAGTAACTCGTCAACACAAGGAATCAACAGTTGGATAGCTACCTTCATTATAAAGAAACTGACAATCACAGCGGCTATCGGATCGAGTACCCGCCAATGTTCGCCCAACAAGATTGCGCCTCCGATACCCACAGCCGTTCCTATAGACGAAAAAGCGTCGCTCCGATGGTGCCAGGCATTGGCCACTACTGCCTGTGAATTCAGACTCTTTCCCTTAATAACTGTATATTGATATAATATCTCCTTCAGCAAGATAGAAACAAGAGCAGCTATCAGGGCCACCATTCCAGGTGCTTCCAGCTGTTCTCCTTTCATAAAAGCCCAAATAGAAGAAGCACCGCTCCACAAAATTCCGAAGCCCACCAATAATAATAAAATTCCAATAATAGCAGTGGCTAACGTTTCATACTTCCCATGTCCATAATCATGATCTTTATCCTGAGGTTTATTGGAAATACGGACAAACACGAGAACAATGACATCCGTCACAAAATCAGATAAAGAATGAACCGCATCTGCCAACATAGCAGCACTATGGCCTAGAATACCTGCCACAAACTTAAAGGCAAGTAGCGCAAAATTAGCAATACTACCGATAATCGTTACCTTGTATATTTCCTTCTCCCGAGACAGAGAAGCAACTTCTACGCTCATTCTATACTGATTATTAAAACAATAATGGCGCAAAGATATAAAATAAAAGCCATTTTGCATTTCTCATTTATTATTTGTTTGAAGCCTGCCTGAATTTTCCCCGATGGTGCCGTCCTGCTGATACGAGAACCTCATTAAAATCTATAATTTAGGGCAACTCAAACAGGTTCAATGCACGCAAAAACAAGAAAATATTCTTTTTTTGAAAAAAAACACACTTTTAATTTTCGATTCACGCATATTATACTATATTTGCATTTGTTATTTTCATATAGCGAGAAAGAAAATGAAGATTTAGTTCTTCAACAAAGGTTTCAGCTACCTTGTACCACTCTCTTACTTTATGAACATTACAAACTAAAAAACGACTTGCTGGCTGATATTTTTTAATAGATAAGCTTTTAAGAAAAAACAAACGAACACAAACAAACAAAATCGCAAATAGGTTAATCTAATAGAAACAGTTCTTATCTTTCAACCTAACGGCGACAAAGATCTTCTCACTTTATTTAGCATCTGCACATAAAAACGACTGGCAGATCTAAGTAAATACTTTTCCCTGTAATCATGACCCTTCTCTAAATATGGAATTATCATATTTCTATAGAGGAAGTGTCTCTCCTAACTATAATATTAAGAAAACATGAAATCAAGACTTTACTATCTTTTATGGTTATTTGCCATTGCGCCACTCGCATTTATTTCCTGTGACGACGACAACGAAATTGAAGAGGCAACTCTCGAAGTATCTATGGATCCGGTCAACTTTGCCAAAGCCGGAGGTGAACAAACGGTAACTATCACGACTAATATGGATAAATGGGTGGCAACTTCACCCTTGGAATCCACCTGGTTGACTTTAACGCAAAGCGGAAACCAGCTTAGCGTGAAAGCTAACGAAAACGCTGAAGGCGTAGAACGTAAGGGCTATATTCTGGTGAACGCAGGTGGTGCTGCTGCCAAGATCAGTGTTATACAAAGCGCCGGAGATGTAATTTTGAATATATCAGCCGAAAAAGTTGCGTTCGCAAGCAAGGGCGGCGAACAACGCATAGACGTGGTAAGCAACGACAACTTCAAGGTAGAAGTAGACCAAGCTGCAAACACTTGGCTGAAAACTACTTTCATGGAAGGCACTAACTATTTCACGATATCCGCCGACATGAACTCCGGAACTGATGAACGTACCGGAAAGATCTACATTACCGCTGGCAGCACAACAAAAGAAGTAACAGTAACACAAGAAGGCAAAGCACTCATTCTTCTGCCGTTCTTTGCCAAAGAGGCGTCCATCGGAAAGATTGCAGCTTACGAGCAGGAACGTGGTAGTGTATTAATCAAAACACCTGATGGACTATTCAACGCCGACCAATATCATTTTGCTACCGCCAACGAGGAATTCCCGCTAATTATTTATGCATGCGCAGATGCCTACACTAACTATGCACAGGCAGCTACGGCTACTACCAACGGCGATCTTTGCAAAGGTGATAAATTCGAGAAATATATGACAGCGCAAGGATTTGAGAAGAAAGGAGAAGGCCAGTATGAGCATAAGGAATTTCCGTATTCAATTACCATCACATTTGAAGATGGTGGTGCAACAATTCTCGCTACCTATGCTCCCAAACAAGACAAAGATTATCCGACATTCTCCGAAATACCTCTGAAGCAACAGATGGAATGGACAGGACTTTTTGAAGAAGAAATACATGGTGCAAAATATACAGTAGTAGAAGCTTGGGAGGCAGAAAAAGGAGCTACTCTCAATACAGAAATGAGTGCTCTTCCTGCCTTCGCATGGTTCGACCCCGCCAAGAGCGAAGCAAACACTGTTGCACGCGCCTACTGGATAAATACAGAAGAAGATGATGCTCCTGCCGATTACATGGATGAGATAAACGGCGCCCGCGTTCTCTTTGACAAAATAGATTTAGCGATGTGGCAAGACGGCAATACATATTATATGACTAAAGAGTTTGAAAAATTATTGGCTGATGTAGGATTCATCTATGTGAGCACCAGCTCAAAAGGATATATCAACTATGTCAAAGGCAATAATGCACTTGTTTTCAAAGTAGTACAATTCAGCGACTTTATGGTAGGGACAAGATTGCTCGACTTCCAGACCTTCAAGATAGAAAGTGGCACTTCTGCCGTATCTATACTGACCAACATGGACAAACGCATTGAGTTCCTCAAACAAATAGAAAAGAAAACACAAAAGTTGGAAAAAACACAGTCCCTGAAACGCATAAAGTAAAAAAGGCGTCCACACTGAGTATTGAATAAGCTTATCACACTCTCCTATTTAACTTTTCCCGCATGGGAGACAAAAGTCGCCGGGAGAGTGTGATTCTTTTTACTATTAAAACAGGTTTAACGACTTCATGAAATATTGCATATGAAAAAATATCTACTTTATGCCTTTGGGGCTCTTGCATTATTGAACGGATGTAGTCAAGATCATTTTATTGATTTAGAGACAAACTCCAGAACTGTAACAGCATCAGGTTCCAACAACCAATTGTCGGATCAAGGCATACCCGGCATCGCCTACATCAAAGTGCAAGACGCACTACGAGACGAGATACAAAAGATGTCACTAAACGGTATTTCGCTCAACAGTGTACCGTCGCCTATGGCCGCCACTCTGAAAAGTATTAAAGCCAATCATATAGAACGACTTTTCACACCCGACCCACGCTTTGAAAAACGCATGCACCGCGAAGGATTAGACCGCTGGTATATAGTCAGTTTCGATAAGAAGCAAGACCTTAAACAAACTCTTACAACCCTTGCTTCCAATCCTCAGTTCGAGATTGTAGAAGAGGTGTATTTACAAACTATCCCTACCACCAAAGCTACCTTTAGTGCATTCTCTCCCACCGTCACCAGAAGCAGTGACGATATGCCCTTCAATGACCCGGAACTAAAGATGCAATGGCATTATAAGAATTTCGGCATCACACCGCGCTCAATAGAGGGAGCTGACATCAACCTTTTTGAAGCGTGGGAGCAAACAACGGGAACACGAAATGTAATCGTGTCCGTAGTAGATGGGGGAATTGACTCCGGACATGAAGATTTAAAGGATAATCTTTGGATAAACAAAGGAGAAATCCCCGATAATGGCATAGATGATGACGGAAACGGATTTGTGGATGACGTGTACGGATACAACTTTGTTTCAGACAAAGGAGAAGTTACATTAGATGATGTGGGGCACGGAACTCACGTTGCAGGCACCATTGCTGCACGAAACAACAATGGTATCGGTGTTTGCGGAGTGGCAGGAGGCGACGGATCTCCCAACAGCGGCGCACTTCTAATGAGTTGCCAGATATTTGAAGGCGAAGGCGGTTCGGGTCAAGGCGCAAGTGCTACGGTATATGGCGCCAACAATGGAGCGGTTATCAGCCAAAATTCCTGGGGCTATGACTACCCGGGTCCCGGTTCCATCCCCGCCAGTATACGCGAAGCCATAGATTACTTCATCAAATATGCCGGATGTGACAACGAAGGCAAACAACTACCCAACTCGCCAATGAAGGGTGGAGTAGTGATTTATGCCGCAGGTAACGATGATAAAGATTATCTTAACTATCCATCCGCCTATCCCCCTGTCATATCCGTCTCGGCCATGGCTCCAAACTGGGAAAAAGCATGGTACACCAATCGTGGAGACTGGGTGGACATCATGGCTCCCGGTGGTGACGAGTTCTTTATTAACGGTATGGTCTACAGCACCGTACCGGCCTCCCTATATAATGGAGAAATGTACGGATATATGCAGGGAACCTCCATGGCCTGTCCGCACGTTTCCGGCATTGCAGCCTTGATTGTATCCAAGCTCGGCGGTCCGGGTTTCACCAACGAAGAACTGAAAAACCGACTACTGGGTTCTCTCCGGCCGGAAAACATCGACGCTCACAACCCGAACTACGCAGGGCGTTTAGGCGTAGGATATATTGATGCCGCCCGCACACTGGCCGAAAATAAAAATCAAAAGCCGGAAAATATATCCGACCTAAAAGCCGATCCGGAATATACAGCTATGACGTTACATTGGACAGCTATAAAGGATGAAGATGATGGTACAGCTATCAAATACCTACTCTATTTCTCCGACAAACAATTAACGGCATCCAATTACAAAAGCATTACTCCATATACTATTACTGTCTCTTATACACATCTCCGAGCCCACGAGACGGAGCTACATCTCGT
>ERZ1027085.421-NODE-421-length-22454-cov-4.015402_pt1 | contig 22454 bp, 9 predicted proteins | sample MGYA00519415_ERZ1027085 | MGnify/ENA primary metagenome ERZ1027085 (study PRJEB26926, sample SAMN06164436) | human gut metagenome | biome: ENVO:00009003; feature: ENVO:2100002; material: ENVO:00002003 | host: Homo sapiens | place: USA | collected 2012 ...
GAGATGTAGCTCCGTCTCGTGGGCTCGGAGATGTGTATAAGAGACAGCTTCCTGCGGTTTATATCCTATATAGGAAACAGCGAGTGTTGCACCGGATTTTACCGTGAGAGAGAAGTTACCATATATATCGGTAATCGTGCCATTGGCAGGGTTGCCCTTTTCTATGACGCTGGCACCGATAACGGGTCCCATTGCATCATTCACCGTACCTGTAACTTTGATTTGTTGTTGTTGCACTGCTTGCACGCTTTGTTCATTGCCTTCGGCCCTCATTGCGAGAGGATGGGTGGCAATAAAACCAGTACAAAGCAATAAGGCAGTGAGTGCCTTCCAATTGTTTTTAAAAGAATCTGATTTCATTGTTTTCCTTTTAATTAGATAATAATAAGGTTATTGAATCTCAAAACTTTGTTCCCAGAAGGGATATGCAAATGTATCGGGATTTATTCTAAAGACCGGAGACGAACAGTTCTTCAACAAAGGACAAATTCATCATGCCCGTTTTACCATTCTTTTTTGGACTATTTGCCCCGCATTCCAGTTTATTTATAAAGTGGGGGTTACCGGTCTAATGCTGCCATCTTCATTAAACTCTAACTTATCCATGCATACTTCACGGTGATAACCGGCAGCCCATCCCATTTTTATGGCATTGGGACGGCGAAAGCGATGATATACAATATACCATTCATCTTTTCCCGGAATCTGCAACACCGAATTATGTCCTGTCCCGTAAATACCCTTTTCCTGTCTTTTCGACAAGATCAGATTGTTCTTCGGAATATTCAGCGGACCAAGCGGCGAAGTAGCCGTAGCATAGCGCACCCGGTAGTTTTCATCGCGCGTATCATTCTCAGACCACAGGAAATAATAGAGGCCATTGCGATAGAAAATATATGTGCCTTCATTATAGGTTCTATCGGGTGTTATTCTTTTCAGCTTAGCTTTGTCGAAAGAAATCATATCGTCATTCAGTTCTACTGCTGCCAGATAATAGTTTCCCCAATAAAGATAGTATTTACCTGAAACCGGATCGTGAAATACATCCGGGTCAATCTCTTGTCCGCCCCGCTGCCCTTCCGGACGGAAGTCAACAAGCGGTTTCCCTAAAGGATCTTTAAAGGGTCCTGCCGGATCATCAGCTACAGCTACGCCTATTTTTTTATCTGCCGAGAAATAATAATAATATTTGTATCTGCCATCTACTTCCCTTTCGATAATTGCAGGTGCCCATGCCCGCATATCCGCCCAAGCAATATCTTTTCTTAAATCAAGAATAATGCCTTCGTCTTTCCAGTCTTTCAGGTTATCGGACGAGAAAGCCTTGAAATAATGCCCGCTCCATTCATAAAACCCATCGCTTGTAGGATAGATATAATACTTCCCGGTTTTATGAGAGAACATCACCTCCGGATCAGCGTAGTAACCATTCAATACCGGATTATTTTTATTATCGAAGGGCAAATATCCACGATCGGCGCCTGCAGTAGTCATCTCTATTTTCTGAATTGATCCATCGGAATTATATTGCATGAATTCAGCACAAACCGAGCGGCTGTAACTTCCTCCTTCGGGCAGGCCGCCATTATGATAAAAGAAATACCATTGCCCCTTAAACTCAGTCACAGCCGGATGCGTTGTGTTACTATTTCCGGCTATTTCTGCCAAAAGACCTTTATATTCATAAGGACCTTCTATATGATTTGCTATGGCATAAGCTATCTTTTCAGGCCATCCAGTAGCATAGGTCAGATAATATTTACCTTTATACTTATGCACCCAGGGAGCTTCGGTAAATTCAAAATCTTCAAAGTCGATTCTCTTTACCGAGCCGTCTATCTCAATCATATTCTCTTTCAATCTGGCATAATAGCAAATGCGGTTTCCCCAGAATATCCATGCTTGTCCGTCCTCGTCCACAAACACAGCCGGATCAATACATACCCAGGAATGATTGGCACCGAAACAATCCTTATTACTCAACAGCGGTTTGCCAAGTGCATCCCTAAAAGGTCCCTGCGGGAAATCTGAAACAGCAACACCTATACCAGAACCATTCGTACTGATGTAGAAGTAGTACTTGCCATTGCGATGAACAACATGCGAAGCATAAGCTGCACCTGTCTTATCCCAAGCAAAGTCCGCTATCTTCAACGGTGCGGGGTATTCCGTCCAGTTTATCATGTCGGTAGTAGAAAAAACACACCAGTCTTTCATCTGATAACCTCTTTGTTTTCCGGCAAAATCATGTCCTGTATACAGCCAAAGAGTATCTCCACTTACCAGCGTAGCCGGGTCGGCAGTATACTTATGCGTGACTAGTGGATTACCATTAGATTTAAAATGATACAAAGTATCTTGCGGGACGCCCGCTTTAGCTCCTGCAAGAACAATGAGTTGCAGAAGCCAAAAAAACATGAAATAGTTTTTCTTAATCATATTCATATACCTTTATTTTAGTGATTTTCCAATATTACGCCTTATTAAATCATCCGAAAAAATGCAGAAGATTAGTAGCATACAAAACTATAAGTTTACCAACAAACCAAACAGGGAGAAATCGGTAGAAGAGAAGAGACAAAATGGTCAAAGAAAGCATATTTATCATTCTTGAAGATAGCACAAATACATTTTTTGTAACACTCCTTTATTTATAAATCTATATTCCAGCATATCCAAAGAATAAACAATGAATTAAAATACGTTATTTCTGTACCCTATTGCATATTTAAAAGCCACTTATGCAGAAAAGGGTTACTACCTTTGAGTAAAAGGGTTACTACTTATAGGTAAAATGGTTACTACTTCCGGGTGAAAGAGTTACTACTTTCCAATCAATACACCTATTTATACCATGATTTCCATCGTAAGCGCGTTTTCCAGACGGTATTTCATTCTATAAGGAATGTAAGCATTTCGATATCAAGCTATCAATCTGCACCTTATTGATTTCCACTTGCGTATTTCCGTTCGCACAGATATCTGGACGGAAATAGCGCATTCTTGACTAATTAAAAACACAAAGTGTCAAAATGACAATACAGGTATACACAGGCAAATTCGTCAAATAACAGGGGGATATCGGGCAAAACCAATGCAAGAAGCACGTATCATGCGGATTTATTGTATATTTGTTGCAAAGACAATTCTAAAGCTGAAACGACCATGCGAAAGCATAAACTTATCTTATCCTTGCTGTGTTTGCTACTGTCTTGCACCAGTAGCATGGCACAGCCTTATGCCCTGCGGCATCTGGGCGTAGAAGACGGATTATCCAACAACTACGTCCGCGATATTGTGCAGGATAGTCAGGGTTGCATCTGGATAGCGACAGAACTCGGACTGAACAGATTCGACGGATGCCGTTTCACGACTTTCAAGAGCAACAACTCACAACTGCATAGTGATGCCTTGAATGCATTGCTGTATGACGAAGCGGAAAATTTATTGTGGATAGGCAGCAAATCCAGAGGTATCAGCGTACTGAACTATTCGACCCATCAATTCAACTATTACACACCACAGGAAGGAGTAGAGATTGATAACATAGTTCATCTGTCTCATGCTGCAGACGGCGGGATATGGATGACGCAGCATCACGGCAGTATTGTGTATTACGACAAACAAAACCGGACGTTTACAAGTCTTTCGGACAAAGGCATCGAAGATCTACACCTGTCGAACTGGTGCTCCTTTGATGACGGTGAGGGACGCTTATACATCGGGCATGCCCAAGGAGGGATGAGCATTGCAGACTTGAACAACAAAACCGTCCGCACCCTCAGCAATGACCCCAACAATCCGCTGAGCCTACCGGGCAACAGCGTTTACTCCATCTTTAAGGACCATTTGGGAAATATCTGGGTAGGGACAAACCGCGGACTGGGATTATTCAACCCCAAGACAGAAGAGTTCATCGTGTTCAGACATCAATACGGCAACCCGCATTCACTGATTGCCGACCATATCTATGATATCAAAGAAATGAATGACGGCACACTGTGGATAGCCAGCGACATAGGTGGCATCAGCATACTGGACCTTCACGACATCACCTTCAGAAACCCTGAGAACGTACGGTTCCACAACATCACAGCCGATAACAGCAAGAACGGCATCTCATCGGGAAACATCCGCAATCTGCTGCAAGATTCCTTTGGAAACATATGGATAGGAAATTACAGTAGCGGCGTCGATTTCATCAGTCATACCCAGCCAGTATTTCATGTGCTTCCTTACTTGACGGAGAAAGGAAACATTCTGAAGCACAAACCTGTATGGGGGCTTTGTAAAGATGAGAACGGACAAATATGGCTGGGCGGCGAGAATGAAATTTCTCTTTTCAAAGACAACAAACTTCTGAAAAGCATTCAAATCACCAATCAATTATCAAGACCTTACGGGCAGGTGTTCTCTATTATCAGTGACGGACACGGAACATTGCTGCTTGGGATATACGATGACGGTTTGCTAAAGTTCGACGTGCAGAGCGAACGCATCGAACGCATCCCGCTGGATATGGAGAATGTAGATATCATCACCTTCTTTAAAGATACGGACGAAAGGATATGGATAGGCGCTGAATATGGCATATATAGTTATGCCAACGGAAAACTATGCAAGGAAAATGAACTCACACGTCAACTGCCGGACCGTTCGGTGTACGGCATAGTGCGCGACCGACAAGGGAAACTATGGGTAGGAACTTATGGCGGCGGAATCATCATCTTCGACCGGGACAACAAGGTGGTGACAAAGCTGAACACCGGAGCCCACTTCTTCTCTAATGCCATCAACAGCCTTCATATAGATACGCAAGGGGGCATTTGGATAGCCACACGCAACGGCATAGGGTACATCAAGGACACTGCACGTCCGGAAGTGTTTGAATCTTATGGTTATAAGCACGGGCTCGAAGACACCTTCGTACGTTCCATTCAGGAGGATGCTTCCGGAAATATCTGGCTCAGCACCAACGATGGTATCTCCCTCTGGAACCGGCAAAAGAAGAAGTTCGATAGTTACGACTATCGGGACGGCATACCTATAGGCAACTTTATCGAAGGCTCGGCATGCCGCGCCCAAGATGGTACGCTCTACTTCGGTTCGCTGAACGGAGTTTGTTACTTCAATCCGAAAAATTTGATCGTAGAACGACAGGTAGCTCCCGTGCAGATTATAGAATGTAAAAGCCTCGGCAATCAGATTGAGAGCCGTAGTGGGGAAACAATTATCCTCGCTTCAAACGGAAATATCAAGTTACCCTATGACCACAGTTCATTCCGCATTTCTTTCTCCGTCCCCGACTACTCGCAAAGCCGACAAGTGGAGTATGCCTACCTGATGGAAGGGTTGGAAGATAGTTGGACCAACGTTCTGGAAGAAAATCAGGTGACATTCCGCAATATCTCTCCCGGAGAATATACGTTTAAGGTAAAGGCACGATTAAGAAACCAAGAATGGGACGACCACCACATTGCTATCTTGAAAGTAAATATTCATCCACCACTGTGGCTGACGTGGTATGCCAAAGTGCTCTATATCTTATTGATACTGATGGGCGGATACACCTGGTTCCGCTTCTATAAGCGTAAGCTGGTGTTGGAAAGCTCCCTTGAACTGGAACGGAAGAAGAGTCTGGATGAACAGGAACTGAGCAACGAACGCCTGCGCTTCTACACCAACGTCACGCATGAACTGCGCACACCGCTGACGCTGATACTCGGCCCGCTGGAAGACCTGATAAACGACGAGAAGATACCGCCTTTCTACGGCAACAAAATCAAGGTTATTCACGGCAGTGCCTTGCGGCTGCTGAACCTCATCAACCAGATTCTGGAATTCCGCAAGACGGAAACGCAGAACCGCAAGCTCACCGTGGCAAAGGGTGACCTGCACAACGTGGTGACAGAAATAGGCCTGCGCTACAAAGAACTAAACCGCAACGAAAAGGTGAAGTTCCACATCAACATCAACTCCAAAGGCGAGAAACTCTATTTCGATGTAGATGTTATCACTACTATAATGAACAACCTGTTGTCCAATGCCGTGAAGTACACACCCGAGGGGGAAATAAACCTGAGCATGCGCCCGGTGACAGAGGGAGACAATCTGTATACGGAGATTCTCGTCAGTGATACGGGCTATGGGATATCTCCCGATGCACTGCCCCACATCTTCGACCGTTATTATCAGGCGAAAGGAAAACATCAGGCGTCAGGCACAGGCATCGGCCTTGCATTAGTCAAATCACTGGCCGACCTGCACGAAGGCAGTCTGCATGTAGAAAGTGAAACGGGTAAAGGAACGACTTTCACTTTCCGGATTCTCACCGAAAATACTTATCCCGATGCCTTGCATAAAGAAGAAAAAACGGAAAGTATTCCAGAAAAACCGGAAAGCTTAAAAGAAGAAGAAAATGATACTTGTCCGGTAATACTGGTTGTAGAAGATAATGATGATATTCGCGAATACATCGCTACTTCTTTCAGCAACAACTACCACATTCTAACTGCAACTAACGGAAAAGAAGGAATAGAACAAGCACTAAAATATATCCCTGACATCATTATCAGCGACATCATGATGCCTGTAATGGATGGTATTGAATTATGTAAACTGATAAAAGAAGATGTACGCACCAGCCATATACCTGTCATCCTGTTAACAGCCAAAGATTCCATTCAAGATAAAGAAGAGGGTTATGAAAGCGGTGCCGACTCATATCTTACGAAACCATTCAGCGCCAAGTTATTACATAGTCGCGTTCACAATCTGTTGGAATCACGGAAGAAGTTAGCCCTGCTGATAACCAACCGCACCAAAGAGCTAAAACCTGAACAATCTCAGGAATCAATGCAACTTAGCAAGCTGGATGAAGAATTCCTGAACAGGTTTACTGCAATAGTAGAAGAAAATATCGACACACCTCAATTGGACATGCCTTTCATGATAGGCAAGATGAACATGAGCCACTCCACCCTTTACCGGAAGATAAAAGGGCTAACAGGCATATCAGGCAATGAGTTCATCCGGAAAATAAGACTGAAAAACAGTCTCCGCTTATTGATGGAAGAAGGGCTAAACATTTCCGAAGCTGCTTATGCAAGCGGTTTCAATGACTTGGGGTATTTCCGGGCTTGCTTTAAGGAGGAATATGGAATGGCACCGTCGGAGTACATAAAACAGAAGCAATAAAAAGATGAAGCGGACATCCCTTCTACCTGAAGGGACGTCCGCCTCTTATAACAACTACCTACTGAAAACTGTAACTAAAAAAACTACCCTTTGTTTATTAATACCAATCTTATGTTAATCTATAACCTATTGTCGATGTTGCAAAGATAGAGTGAAATTTTCATTCAGTAGTAGCACAATTGTTTCATAAAAGGTGATAAATCAGTCAATTTTCAGTTTATCCCCCGATAAATCGACTTTAAACAGGTGCGGAATACGAATATATCGCCCGTTCACATCTTTATGACTATGAACCGACATCATCCACTCACCATCCAAAGTACGGAACAGCATTCCATGTCCGAAGTTAGGCGGAGTGATCGGTTCTTTCTCTTGTATCCAGGGTCCATCCAGAGTTCCACTCTCGGAATAGGCAACGCCTTGTGTATAGTCCTGGAATACCCAGCTTGTCCATATCATACCTAACCGGCCCGTACCTGTGCGGAAAAGCCATGGTCCGTCAGTTACACGGTTGGGCAATACTTTGTCCCCCATCTTCTCACGGCTCCAGGGAGAGTCACTGGCACGAAAAAGAATCTTTCCTTTGCCGATGGAACCGCTTAAATCGGGCTTTAATTCAATCTTTTCCATCGTACCGTTCCAGTTTTGCAGCCATTCGTGGCAATAGATCATATAAGGTTTGCCATCACTGTCCACCCAGAATGTCCCATCAAGGGTAGGCATATTCTCGGGTAGGTAAGTGGGGTCTTTCATAGGTTTATAAGGGCCATCCGGTTTATCACTGACCAGGATGTGGCTGGCACGACGGGGGATGACGTTTCCTTTTACGGTATCAATCTTGATGGCGTTGTTCGTAAAAGTGGCGAAATAGTAATATTTTCCATTGTATTCGTGCAGCTCAGCTGCCCAGATTTCGGGTTTAGGGCCCATCCAGGAGTCAGGATCTGTTTCTGCTACACGATAAGGGCCTTCCCAACGGGCAAGGTCTTTGCTTTTCCAAAGGAGGCCGCCGGTACCGGTCATGTAATAAGTGGAGGTTTTCTTATCGGCCAGTATGCAGGGGTCACTCAAGTGGATGGAATCAAGAGGGATGTTGGTACGGAAGCGGTTTGGGACCTTCTGCTGGGCAGATGCAAGGACAGAACACAAGGTAAATATAAACACCAATAATTCTTTTCTCATATTAGTTCTTTTAATATAATGAGGATAGATACGCGGACGACGCGGATAAGGCGGACAAACGCGGAATAATCATAAATCCGCGTTTGTCCGCTTCATCCGCGTCGTCCGCGTATCTATAACTTATTCAATTTCTATACCGTGTTGTACCGGAGTAAGAATGAACGTAAATTCATAGTCACCATAAGGCAACTGATACTGTGGCAACGGCCATGCACCCCAACTGTTCACACATCCTAAGCCCATCTGAGCCTTGTCGATGCAGAGATTTGTCAGGTTAGCCTCTTTCACTTCGGGAGAGTGGCTCTGACCTTTATCCCAACCATCGTCCAAAGACTCGATAGTATAGTGCAGGGCTGATGCGGAGAACGGAGCGTCAGCTACAATCTGCAAACCGCGTCCGGCATCGTTCAGTTGCTTCCACCAGCGGATATCGGTCTTCGTACCTGTTTCCTGCGGACGGATATAAGAATAGAATTGTTCATCTACACTCTGGCGATACAATCCCAGATCTGTACAATGATTGCGGTCACTGTAGTTCTCTACCGGGCCACGGCCATAGTATTCTACAGTTTCAAAAGTCTTGGGCATCTGCATCTGCATACCGAAACGGAACATATGAGATACTTTAGCCTGCGGATCGGCAGTCATCTTCTGAGTCACTTTTACAGCACCCTTGTTATTGATTACATAAGTAAGATCCAGTTTGGCAGAAACATTCTTCATTTCGTATTCTGCACGTACCACAGTCTGATTGTCTACTGTTTCCCATTTGAAGGAAGTCAGCTTCAGACCCGGGTTCTTCCAGGCAGCGAATTTCTGTTGCAAACCTGCACCAAAATCATTGTCTGTAGGTGCACGCCAGAAGTTAGGTGCCAGTTCGGCATCTTCGTTCATCAATTCTGTGCCTGCTACGTTGTAGCGATTCAGATAACCGGTATGTTTATTGAATTCCAGACGGAAGTTATCACCGTTGATAATCAGATAACGCCAGTCGTTTTCCTGGATTTGAGGAGCAATGGTGGGGGTATTCACAACTTCCACATTCTTCAGGTCCATGGCAGGAGCCTTGTAAGGGTTCAGTACAAGTTGGTCTTTGGCTACGGCATATCCGGCAGGGAGCAAGCCTTCGCGGTTCTTCAGGCGATAAGTTACATTCAGCAACCATTCTTTACATTCGCAGGTTTTGCCGATGTTCAATTTCACTTTGGAAGTCTGCTGCGGAGCTACGTTGAGGTCTTCTACACGACCGGTACGGATTACTTTACCGTTAGCAAGCAATTGCCAATCCAGATAGTAAGCGGAAAGGTCACGGAAGAAGTTTTCGTTGTACACGTTCACTTCGCCGTTCTTCAGGTCAGCAGGAGTTGTCCAGATGTTCTGATAGTAGTAACCCACTTCGTACATGTGCGGATTGGGAACACGGTCGGGGCTGATCAGACCATTATCACAGAAGTTCTTATCGGAACCGTCGTAACGGTTGAAGTCGCCGCCATAAGCGTAGATAGTTACACCGTCTTTACCTTTCCAACGAACGGACTGGTCAACGAAGTCCCAGATAAAACCACCTTGCAGGTTGGGGTATTTACGGATTAGGTCCCAATATTCTTTGAAACCACCCTGTGAGTTACCCATAGCGTGGGCATATTCACACTGGATAAGAGGCTTCTTGGCATCTGTACGTTGGCCATATTTTTCCATGTGCTTGTAATCAGCATACATAGGGCAGTCGATGTCGGTAAATTCGTTTCCGTGTGCCTGTTCGTATTGTACGGCACGACTGGAATCTTCATTCTTGATCCAACGGTAGCAAGCTTCAAAGTTAGGTCCGAAACCGGCTTCGTTACCCAATGACCAGAAAATAATGCTGGGATGATTGAAGCCGCGTTGTACGTTGCGCTGGTTACGTTCCATGTGAGCTTTGGCATAGTCGGTGCGTTTAGCCAGTGTCTTTTCACGATAACCCATACCGTGTGATTCGATATTAGCCTCAGCCACTACATACAAACCGTATTGGTCGCAAAGGTCGTACCACAGATTGTCATCAGGATAGTGACAGGTACGCACAGCGTTGATATTAAATTTCTTCATGACCTGGATATCCTGGATCATGCGTTCGGGAGATACGACATAACCACCATCCGGATCAATTTCATGACGGTCGGCACCTTTGAAGAGAACGGCCTGACCGTTTACTAATATCTGGTCACCTTTCAATTCAATCTTACGGAAGCCTACCTTTACGGGGATTACTTCGTTGCTGCCTTGCAAAGTGGCACGCAGTGTATAGAGGTAAGGAGTTTCGGCTGTCCATTTATGCGGATTTTCCACATTCATCAGAATGGTACCGCTACCTTTGGCTGTTTCCGTAGCTACTGCCTTGCCGGTAGCATCCAGTAATTCCAGATTTACGTTACCGCTGCCTTTCAGGTCGAGCGTCACACGCAGAGAACCATTTTTGTATGCCTCGTCCAGATCCGGAGTGATACGGATGTCCTGGATACGTTTCTTGTTGCGGGCATAGAGGTAGCAATCACGTCCCACACCACTGTAACGGAAGAAGTCCTGGTCTTCCAGGTAGGTTCCATCACACCAGCGAAATACCTGGAAAGCGATAAGATTCGTTTGTCCGGGTTTCAAATAAGGAGTCAGGTCGAATTCGGCTTCGAGCTTGCTGTCTTCGCTATAACCTACATAACGGCCATTTACCCAGAGATACATGTTGGAGGTTACAGAACCGAAATGAGCGATAATGTCTTTCCCTTTCCAGTCAGCGGGAACAATGATCTCACGACGGTAAGAACCTACATGATTGTTCTCTGTCGGAACTTCAGGAGGGTTGTTCTGGAACTGATTACGCCAGGCATAGCCGGTGTTTACATAAATAGGATCGCCATAACCATTCAATTCCCACACAGCGGGAACTTGCAGATTATTCCAGCCTTTGTCATTGAAACCTACTTTCCAAAAGTCGGTAGGACGCTGGTCGGCATTGCGTACCCAAGAGAATTTCCAGGTACCGTTCAAAGTCATGTAATTAGTAGATTGGGCTTTCTTGCCTTGCATGGCGGCATCTGCCGATTCATAAGCAAAGTAATTAGTGTGCATGGGAGCACGGTTCACGGCATTGATCTCCGGATCAAGCCACTCTTTAAAGGACTGTGCATTTGCAGTCAGAGCCAGGGCTGCAAAGAGTCCGGTAATAAGATGTTTCTTCATGGATATAAAATTAGTATGTTTGTAGCGGTACGAAGAATATTTTCTGCATACCGCTACAAAGATAGGGTGAATGAACTTTTTTTAGGGGGAATAATAGTTCAAAAAAGGGGGAATAGAGTTCAATCAGCTACGAGTTACGAGCTACAAGCTACAAGTGCCATGCGGTATGACAGCGCAGCTACTTGTAGCTCGTAGCTTGTAGCTTGTAACTATTCCATCCGGTACACTCCGAACGAACGTGGTTCAAGTTTCAGTTTCAGAGATTGTCCTTCTACCTGTACCGGACGTACACGGGGAACAATCGCTTCCTGATCCAGCGTATTTACTGTGCGCCAATTGTCATTCTGTAAGTAAGTGCAGGAACCGGCAACCAACTGACGTTTCTTCAAACCATTGAAATCGATCTGAACATCGGCAGGCTTACTGCTTGCATTCACCAGTTTCAGGATGATTTCTCCGGTAGGTGCATTCAGTGCAGCTGTTGCATAGAGGCTGTCCTGCCCCGCTACTGCTTTGCCATCCATCTTCAGGCTGAGTACATCGGTACCGGCATTCATGCCGTACATCTGCTGAACGTAATAGTTCGGTGTGCGCATCATGCGCAGGTTATCGAACCAGATCAGGTCCGGATTCCACTGCCAAGCGTCTACGTGAGCAAACAACGGCGCATAAGTAGCCAGATGAACAACATCCGCATTCCGTTCCAGTCCCGTCATAAAGGCAGCTTCGGAAAGGGCGGCGAGGAAGTTGTTATCCTTCTTCGTGGAATGATCGTGTGAAGCATATTCTCCGGCGAAAACCTTCGGACCTTTGCGGTCGTAATTGTCATAGCGTGACGCATTGCCAAAGAACCAATCAGGATTCATGTAGTAGTGTTCGTCCACCAGGTCTACACCGATACGCTTCATTTCGGGCCAGAGATAATCGAATTTATCACCGCTGGCACTCGGGCCGGAGCTACCTACAACCTTCACATCAGGGTATTTCGCACGGATAGCTTTTGTGAAAGCTTCCAAACGTTCTACATAAACCTTGTCCCACTGTTCATTACCGATACCGATCATCTTCAGATTGAAGGGTTCGGGATGTCCCATATCGGCACGCACCTTTCCCCACTTGGAAGTAACAGGGCCGTTGGCAAATTCAATCAGGTCGAGTGCATCCTGTATGTACGGATCGAGTTCATCCATCGGAACTACTTCGTTGCTTTCGTACTGGCAGGAGAGCCCGCAGCTGATTACCGGAAGAGGTTCTGCACCGAGGTCTTCGCTCAACAGGAAGTATTCGAAGTAACCAAGTCCCAAAGTCTGGAAATAGTCAGGGAAGGCTTTATGTTTGAAGGTGTAGTTCCAGCGGTTTTCATTCAGAGGGCGGTTTTCAACAGGACCTACGGAATTCTTCCACTGGTAACGGGTTTCAAGACTGTTACCCTCGATGATACAACCACCGGGGAAACGGAATACGCCCGGGTTAAGGTCATAAAGGGCTTGTGCGAGGTCGGCACGCAGACCATTCTCACGTCCTTTCCAAGTATTCACAGGAAACAAGGAGATATGATCCATATCTACCGTACCCTGTGTTTCGAGGACGATACGCAGGCGGGCATGAGCGTCTGTGAAAGGAGATTTCAGCACCGCCGTCAGCTTTTGCCAGTTATTGCCGCTGACTTCGATTTCTTTCTTCAACAGATTCTGCGCATTGGAGTCGACGAGCTCGATGGAGAGCTTCATCGGCTTCGCATCCGGCGTGCGGGCATAAACGGAGAAACGGTATTCTTCGCCTTGCTTCACACCGATGCCGCGGTAACCTTCATTATCCAGTCCGGCACGCAGTAGACGGCCGTCGTTCACTACGCGTACATAGTGAGGATTGCGGTCAAAACAAGGATCTGCATCCTGAACGGTTATATTGCCGAAAGGCACCCAACCCACGAAAGGTTGTGGGAATTCAAAAGAACGGTTCTTTACCAGTTCGGCATACAGACCGCCATCGGCACCGAAGTTGATATCTTCGAAAAAGATGCCATACATTTCAGGTTGTATCTTTGCCGTCGGTTTAGAAACGTCGACGGTCATCACATGTTGCTGCGCCTGCACACCCAGTGCAAGGGACAGGACTAAAAGGGTGGTTAGTTTTCTCATGGTTGATATGATTAATAAGAATATTTTTAATTATCATTTACCAACGACTTGATGAATACGTATCACTGTAAACGAATAAGCCGGCATTGAGTAAGAAAAGTCATTTCCTTCTACCTTGAAATCAGAAGAAGCGGGTTTAGCTCCTCTGTCTTTCGGATCACCTGTCAATATCGTTTTTGTAGCCGAAGGATTTACCAAAGTAACTCCGTCCAACTTCACCTGGGAAGAAACTTCCACCGGAAGCATATTCACTAACTTCACGATATAATCTCCGGTATTAGCGTCTTTCACAACTGATACTCCGACACGTTTCTTCACGGCATCCCAACCATTATTCAGTTTTACCGTAGAAGACAGGTATTCGGTACCGGCGTTCTGACCATACATCTGTTGGGTATAGTAGCCTACCGTGGGTCTCACTTCCGTATTATTGAAATAGATCAAGTCCGGATTCCATTGTGTATGACCATCTTTAGCCAACAACGGAGCATAGGAAGTCATTTCTACCACGTCACCGTTACGTTCTACGGCCGTCAGATAGAGAGCTTCGGCAAGCGCAGTTTCTACATTATTGGGGCGTCCCGGCAGGTGAGCGGCGTATTCGCCTAAATAGACTTTCGCTTTGCTACGGTCGTAATGATCGTAATATTCCTGATTGTGAATCATCCAACCCGGTTCTACGTAATAGTGCTCGTCTACCATCGGTACACCCAGTTCGGTAGCAAGATCCCAACCTACTTCATAATCCGTACCTTCGTAGAACGGACCGGTAGTACCAATCACGGTAACTTCAGGATGTTTTGCTTTCACTGCATCAAATATCATCTTAAAGCGTTCCACGAAGACAGATGTAATCATGTCCTCATTACCGATACCGATGAACTTCAGATTGAACGGTTTCGGATGTCCGGCTTCCGCACGCTTCTTACCCCACACGGTTTTGCGGGCATCTCCGTTGGCATATTCTATCAGGTCGAGAACATCTTGGATGTACTGATCCATTTCTTCCATCGGAACGCCACCCTGCTGTCCCATACAAGTCAGTTCATCCTTGGAATGGTGGGCGCAGGTACCAGAGTTCTGACAAGGTACACCGGCTGCAAGCACAGGTACGGGTTCCGCACCCATATCTTCACAGAACAAGAAGTATTCGTGGTATCCCAGACCGCGTGTCTGATGGTATCCCCAAAGATTGCGGAGCGGCTTGCGGGCTTCCAACGGACCGATAGAGCCTTTCCAATCATAAATATTATCTATTCCATCGCCATGAGCCACACAACCACCGGGGAAACGTACGAAACGGGGATGCAGGTCGGCAAGCGTTTGTGCCAGATCAGCGCGGAGTCCGTTCTTACGACCTTTGAAGGTCTTTTGCGGAAAGAGGGAAATCATATCCAGCGCATACTTGCTGACAGCCTGGGGAACAATGGACAAAGAGGCAGCCGCCGCATCGCTTGTGGCTGTCAAGACTGCTTTCTGTTGTTTCCAATCTTTAGATGTTACATTTACGGCAGTTTGTGCTATAATTGTTCCATCTTTATCAACCAAGTTCACAAGTACCTTGCCTCCTTTCCCCTCAAGCACTTTACCAAAGAGTGAGAAGTCATATTTCTCACCTTTCTTCAAGGCTATGCCATCGAAACCGGCATTCACCAATGCTGTTTGTTCAGCTGCATTCACATCGAAAACAGCATAATGGGAGTTATTAGGATGAATAGGATTTTCCGTTGCAATGCTCAATGTAGCATCACTGCCCTGAACACTCCAGGAGTGAGTACTATTCCAGTTCTGATCGTTACCACGGTCGGTCGGGGTATATTCAAAGTCACGGTTCTGAACCAGTTCGGCATACAAGCCACCGTCAGCTCCATAGTTGATATCCTCAAAGAAAATACCAATCAGATGCTTGCTAATTTCTTTCGCCTGACCTGCATTCACCTGAATAGTAGCCTCTACAGGCTTGAGGTTGGCAAAACGTACAGGGTCTTGCTCGGTACGCTCGGCATTCAGTGACTGGCGGTATTTCTTATGTTCGGCATAGCGGATGATCTGCTGCACGGTAGTATAGGGAACTTCCTGTACCCAGCCTTCTTCTTCGGAACCATTCACCAATACCTTCTTCTGAGTGGTGGGGTACACATCTTTGGGTTCATACTTGCTACGTTCTTCGGGAGAGAAATAACTCTGTGCTTCCCACTTCTGCAAGTCGGGAGAGGTTACATAGGCAAGTGCCTTACCGGTATTCGTAGCTTCCCAGATGCAATGCCATTTGCCATCAGCACGGGTTTGCATCAAATGGGGCTTGAACATAGTCTTTGCCCGTCCCCACGGACCGAAGTCGGAATTCACATAGGCAAATCCATCGGCCACGCTAAACCACTTCTCTCCGTCGGGACTCCAGGCAAACTTCAGGCCGCTGCGTCCGTCACGGTTCGAATAGGAAAAGAGGTACACCTGATTCGGTTCATTCGTCACGCCCTCCACCTTTGCCTGCACAGGGAAGACAAAGGACAGAAGTAAACATACACTTAAAAATCTAATCAATCTGTTCATGGTATTATTTATCGGGTTATTTGTTTTCAATACATTTGTATCGACCTATTTCCAGTACTTTCTCAGCTTCTCAGCCTCTTTCTTAGTGATGTGGATTACTGCTCCATGTTTCGGTGAAGAGAAGTTAGTCGCCTTCATCACACCTTCATTGAAGTGTCCCAGATCTTTGAAGTTCACAAAGTCAGTGGTTTCACTGAAACCGAAATTATGAGGATTGATACCATAGATGTCATACATTACCACCCATTTGTCTTCGCCAATGCGCTTCCACATGTTAGGAGCTTCGCAGGCTTTCGGTTCCGGATCTACCCATTCCGGCAGGTAAGCATATCCACGGTTGATATATTTCGATACAGCTTGTTTGATGCCCGGTGTTCCGTCGTGAGCAACGTAAAACATGTGATATTTATCACCTACTTTCGTGATGTCGGCATCAATAGCTGATTTGGTAGCATCGGGATATTGGAACAATAGGCGGGGTTCTGTTTCCAGACCGTCGAAATCTTCGTTTACATAAGCATAGTACAGCATATTCCGTGCATTGCCCATGCGCATGGTGAAGTAGATCATTATTCTGCCTGCATGTTCATCGTAGACCAGTTCAGGTGCCCAGGCACAACCGATCTCATCATATCCGGGGAAAGTCTTGTCAATACGGACCACATGGTGTGTCCAGTTTACAAGGTCTTTTGATTTCATCAGGACAAAACCACGGTTGTTACCCCAGCCGTATTTTGCTCCGTCACGCTCCCACTCGGTATTGCGCAGACCTTTCTGCTGGGCAAAGATGTGCAGGTCGGTCATGGCAATGTAGAAAGTACCGTCTGGTGCACGATAGATATGCGGGTCACGGATACCTTTCTGTTCGGCAATCGTATCACCGGCGATAATGGGCTGACCGTTATTTACATCCGTAAATGTATATCCGTCATCGCTGACTGCGAAATATAAACTATGTGTATCGTCTTTGAAATAGGTAAACAGATAGGCTCCCATTTCCTTTTCATTCGTTTTCCAGTCCTGAACCAGTACGGCGCCACCTTGCGGTTGGAGAGTCAGTTGGAGTTTGCCGTCAGCTTTCAGTTTCAGAGTTTGCAACTGGGGTTGCAGTTCTTTATCATCATTATAGAATGAGAGAGTCTCTCCTGCAAGCATAGGTAATTCGAGTTTCAACTTCAGTACTTCTTTTGTACCGTTAACGGCAGCTACATACCATTGTTTGCCGTGACGACGTGCAACAACTGCATATTTTCCGGGATAACCATCAATAAAACGTGTTTCATCCCACGTAGTAGGCACCTGTTTCATAAAGTCCAGGCAAACTTGCGGGGCATCCGTCAGGTTGTTGGGTGCCAAAGCATAATTCTGAATAGGATTCTGGAACAACACAGCTGTTGACAACTGGAATACATCCGTCGTGCGACGGGTAGTTCCACCATTGTTCCCCCGGTTCAAACGCTTGTTCAGGAAAGTACCGCCAAATTCCATGCTGCCCACCGCATTACGGATAAAAGGATGCAGGCAGGCATTGAAAGCCTCTTCATCACAGAAATGTTGGTTGAAAATCAGATTCTCGGAAGCCAGTACCGCTTCGCTGCCTACATAGTTGGGATACATCCGCTCCCATCCGCGAGGCACTGTACAGCCGTGGAAGATTACCATCAGACCGTGATCGTCAGCATCACTCAGAATACCTTCATACAAACGCATGGTTTCCTGTTTGTCTCCACCGAAGAAATCGACTTTGATACCTTTCACACCCTGTTCCTGAAGCCATTTCATTTCACGCTTGCGGATAATCGGATCATCCATCATATTGACAGGCCCTTGCTCGATATCATTCCAGTAGCCGCTTGAACTGTACCACAGGAATACATCCACACCCTTACCTTGTGCATAGTCAATGAGGGATTCCATACGCTTATGGCCGATTTTCGTATCCCACCAGTTGTCAATCAACACATATTCATAACCCATTGCAGCAGCCAGATCAACATAACGCACCTGATCATCATAGTTGATACTGCCGTCCTGCCAAAGTATCCAGCTCCAGGTTCCACGTCCCATCTGATAATCATGTTCCGTCTCATACAACGGTTCCACTACATCCCAGATAACAGTGGTTTCTACAATAGGCTTCAATGTCTCACCTACCGTAATCGTACGCCAAGGGGTAGAACCCGGTAAAGCGAAAGCGGGGGCAACTGTTCCGTTACCATTATTCTCTTCAGCCATCGGGAAAGCTACCGTATACAGATTTCCTTCTGTTACATCGCTCAGGCGCGAACCGCAATAGCGGCTGTCTACTCCTGTCTCGCTGACAAGCACCCAGCCATTATCTCCTACGCGGAACAGGCAGGGGAAAGTATATCCATGTCCGTATTGTGAACGGACATCCATCGGGGCATCCGCCTTATATTCTTCTTCATAACTCGGTTTTGTCCGCTTCCAGCCTATCATGGCGTCACTTTGCGGACATATGAAGGTAGTAGTCTGTTCAGGAAAACGGAAGCCGGTCGCTTCGCTGTTCACAACAAGGCTTCCCCGCTCGCCCTGGCGGGGCAACGTATAGCGAAAAGCAACATCATTATTGCTCACACGGAATATTACGTCCATCTTCTGCCCTTTTGCATTGACAAAAGCACATACCAATTCATTGGCCTGATAGTGTATCTTGGAAGCTTTGATACGCGATTGCATGTAAACGGTATCAATTTTCCTTTCTTTATACCCAGTCAGTTTCATTGCTTTCGCGAAGTCTCCCACATTGGTCTCCAGCCCCAACGGAGATGATTCCAACATCTGTTTCCCGCTATAGGTGAGAGAATACGATGCTTCCTTCCCTTCCGGGCACGAAACTGTTAGTTGTAATTTACCGTCAGGCCCGCTGACGGTTACATTCTGTGCTGTCAGCGGCAAGACTACCGCCATACATAAAAAAACTAATCCCTTCAGTTTGTTTCTCATGATCAAATAATGTTTCTCTGGTATTTTAATAGTCATATAATTAAAGGGTTGGCACTACCGGCTTAATGGTTCCGTCCGCATTGAATTCCATGCGATCAATGCACACCTCGCGGTGCACGCCCGGACCATCTTTCAGGAAGTTCTTATTAATACGATGGTAAACGATATACCACTCATCCGTACCCGGAATTTGTAACACTGCATTATGTGCAGGACCGTAGATTTGTTTTTCCGGATTCTGAATCAGTACAATCGGATCTTTAGCCACCTCGATAGGTCCCAGCGGCGATTTAGATGTACCGTAAGCCACATGATAGTTGGGTGAACCGGTGTCATCTACCGACCACATAAAATAATAAAGTCCGTTACGGTAAAATACATAAGGAGCTTCGCGGAATGCATAATCCTGCAAGGTTCCTCCTTCGGGAGTCATTACCGTAAGTGTTTTCTTCTTGATGGAAATCATATCTTTATTCAGTTCGGCGCCGGCCATGTAGCCATTACCCCAATACAGATAGGATTTACCGGATACAGGGTCGGTGAAGACATCCACGTCTATCTGCTGTCCGTGTCCTACAGGGGAGTCTGTAATGATGGGTTGTCCCAGATCGGTAAACGGTCCGGTAGGTGAGTCGGCCATTGCTACGCCGATTTGCTTTCCTCCGCCTTTGGCAGGATTGCCGCTATAATAAAAGAAGTACTTGTATTCTCCCTTGATGAGTTTTTCCTCAATACACGGTGCCCAGGCATTTCCATTCGCCCAAGGTACCTGTTCGGATTTCAAATCCAGCATAACGCCTTCATAGTTCCAGTTCTTCAGATCGGTTGAAGAAAAAACAGTGAAGTACCATCCGCCCCAGCCGGGTTGTCCGTCGGTTGTGGAATAGATATAATATTTCTTTGTCTTGTTTGAGTATAAGATTTCAGGATCGGCATGAAATCCGGGCAATACAGGGTTGTTCGGTATTGCACCCAATTCGGCAGGCCTGCCCCATTTATCTGTGATACGGATCAATTCATCGCGCGTGATAGGAATAATCGTTCCGTGGCGGGGATGGAAATTCATCTTCACTTCACTGTCTATCACTTTGAAGTTCTTCAGGTCGGTAGTTTCCGTAAACTGATATTTGCCTTTCATGTATACATCATACATTAATATATACTTATCCTGGTTTATCAGTTTAAATGTGCCGGCGCCTTCTACAGCATCTTTTGTTTGCTGCTTGTAATCCGGTTCTTCTTTCCACTGGCCGGAAGTCAGCGAACGGGTGGTTGCCACTTTAATGCCGTTTCCATGTCCCTCTGTCTTATAGAACAGGTGGAAAACGCCGTCTTTATAGACAATATCCCCGTCGATACATGATTTCTTATTCTCCGGAATGAAGAGGGGCTTCGGTTCACCGATCAGATCTGTGAAGTCGTCATTGGCATATGCATAGTAGATGATATCGGCTCCACCGGCATACTGCATAGACCAGTACACCATATATTTTCCGGCTTCAGGATCAAAAACCGTCTGCGGTGCCCAAACACGCTTCAGCTTTTCCTGTCCTTTATAACGTTTCTGCATATTAATGATGGAATGCGTCCAGTTTACAAGGTCATTGGACTTCAGCAGCACCATTGCACGGTTCGAATCCCAACCATTGTCAGATACCATATCTGTCACCACCATATAAAAGGTATGACCGTCCTGGCTCCTCAGGATATGCGGGTCGCGCACACCACCGGTCGAACTGATCACTTTCGAATCAAGAACGGGCTTGCCGTCATTCAGCGCCCAATATGTATATCCGTCCATACTTACGGCATAACATACGGCTTCTTCACTGATGTGGTTACCTGTAAAGTAGGTGAACAAATAAGCCACATAATCTTTTTCAACGATAGGATGTTGTTGCTGAGAGAATGAAGGCAATGTTATTGCCAACATCAAGCTAATTGCAATTGCAAATTGTTTCATAGTATTCCTCATAAAATTCACGTTAGTTATTGGGTGTCAAAAATACACATAAAATAAGAGATATACTACCACGAATCATGCAAAAAGGGAATAATTTTGTGTCATTTCATTAAAAAACAAAGTTTTACCCAGGTTATTAAACCAAAATGGAGCTTGCCAATGCCGACAAACTCCATTTTGTATCTTCTGGAAAAAATAGAATAATCAATTCAGGAATCGTACCATTTCGCAAGCCGCCAGTAAGAAAGCCCCTACTCCAAAGTTAGCTGTTGAATTGGCATCTACCACTTGTCCCGGAATGGCCTTCTCACCGATAGGCTGCACATAGCCGATGCGTCCATCCGGTTGCAAAGCAACAGTCGTCAGATACTTCCAGGCTTTTTCTATTACAGGCTGATAAGTAGCCTTATCCAAAAAGCCGTTATTCATTCCCCACAACAGACCATAAGTAAAGAAAGCAGTGCCACTGGTTTCCGGTCCGGGAGCATGCTCCGGATCAAGCAGACTCCGTGTCCAGTATCCTTCCGGTTGCTGACAGGCAGCCACAGCTTTTGCCATCGCGCGGTAACGGTCTATATATTCCTGACGGTATTTATCCGTTTCAGGCAAATCTTTCAGGACTTTAACCAAGGCAGCTAAAACCCATCCATCTCCACGAGCCCAGAAATCTTTCTTACCATTCACACTTTTATGTTTAGGATAGATATATTTTCCGTCACGATAATAAAGCGCATCTTCCGGATCGTACATCAGACTGTCGGCAAATGCCCAGTATTCATGCAGTTTCTCCAGATAAAGCGGATTGCCGGTAATCTTATATAGTTTAGTCATCACAGGCATCACCATGTAAAGACCGTCAGCCCACCACCAATAATCATTCTTATCCGTACTCATCTGATATTCCATTACTTCGCGGGCACGAGCTATTTTTTGAGTATCCGGTTCTATATTATATAAATCGGCATACGTCTGAAAGCAAATCTGGTAATCACCAAAAAGCACATAGTCATCACTCTCGCCATAGCTGTATTTCCATTCGGCTTTATTATCCGACTTAGCACCCTTCCACTGATTATGTTCAGCCCAAGCCTTGGAGTAGTTCATGAAATCGGAGTCACCGGTCAGGAAGAATGCTTCCATATTACCACTATGGTAGGCTGCATTGTCCCAGAAAGAGCGTCCGTGCCTGTCTCTTATACACATCTCCGAGCCCACGAGACGGAGCTACATCTCGT
>ERZ1027085.484-NODE-484-length-20513-cov-9.063643_pt1 | contig 20513 bp, 20 predicted proteins | sample MGYA00519415_ERZ1027085 | MGnify/ENA primary metagenome ERZ1027085 (study PRJEB26926, sample SAMN06164436) | human gut metagenome | biome: ENVO:00009003; feature: ENVO:2100002; material: ENVO:00002003 | host: Homo sapiens | place: USA | collected 2012 ...
TAGGCGATGCCTTCCTGATTAAAATCAAAGATTTTAATCAGGAAATAGTATCAAACTATACGATACATAATATTGCACAATTCATTACCGAAAAGTCGCAAATCTTTGGCGGGATTTCGACTTGCGCCGAACTGCGCAGAATGGTATGATACCGAGGTTGGAATTTTGAAAAAGAGGAATATTATTATGGAAATTTATCTGATTGGTCTAGCCGTAGCGCTGGTCGGCGGACTGCTCATGTCCCGCCTTACCCGTCTGCTGCATCTTCCTGCTGTCACGGCCTATCTGGTCGCCGGACTGCTTCTCGGGCCGTTCTTCCTTGGACGGCTGAACGTTCCCGGACTCGGCTTCAACACCCTTGAGGAAGTGAACGTCCTCAGCATCGTCAGCCAGACTGCTCTGGGCTTTATTGCCTTTGCTATGGGCAACGAGTTCCGTCTGAGCCAGCTGCGTACCATCGGCTCCCGGGCAATCATCATCGGCATTTTGCAGGCCGTGATCACCACCATTGTCGTGGATGTCATACTTCTGCTGCTGCATCTGTTCTTCCCCCACATCATTTCTGTCCCCTGCGCCATCACTCTGGGCGCCATCGCCGCCGCGACAGCCCCTGCCGCCACGCTGATGGTGGTTCGTCAGTACAAGGCGGACGGCCCCATGACCCGGCTGCTGATGCTGGTGGTCGCGCTGGACGACGCCGTGGGTCTGCTGCTGTTCTCCGTGTCTTTTGGAATCGCCACGGCGCTGTCCAACGGGCAGGTCAGCGTGCTGGCCGTGGTCGTCGAACCCATCGTGGAAATTCTTCTGTCCGTTGGTCTCGGCGGCTTTATGGGGCTGCTGCTCCACTGGGTGGAGCGGTTCTTCCACTCCCGCAGCAAGCGTATGTCCCTGTCCGTCGCCTTCGTCATGCTGACGGTGGGTCTGAGTATGCTGGAATTCCAGATCGGCCCCGTCCACTGCGGATTCTCACTGCTGCTGGTGTGCATGATGACCGGCACCATCTTCTGCAACGTCTGCCCCACCTCCGAGGAACTGATGGAGCGTGTGGACGGCTGGACGATGCCGCTGAACATCCTGTTCTTCGTCATCTCCGGCGCGGAGCTTGACCTCAACGTTCTGTCTCAGCCGGTGACCCTGATCGTCGGCATCATCTACATCATCGCCCGCTCCGCCGGCAAGTATTGCGGCGCGAACCTGAGCTGCCGCATCACCAAGGAGCCGAAGTCCATTGTGGATCACCTGGGCATCACGCTGCTGCCCCAGGCCGGTGTGGCGCTGGGTATGGCCATCACTGCCGCTTCCCTCTCCGACGGCGCGCTGGCGAGAAACGTCGTGCTGTTCGCCGTGCTGGTTTACGAGCTGGTTGGCCCCACGCTGACAAAGCGCTCCCTGCTGGCCGTGGGGGAGATTCGCCCCGAAGGCCGCACCAACGCCCGGAAGCAGAACGATCCGAAAGAAGCAAAGTAAGCTTCCCAAAAAGCATTATAGCCCGGTTCGGTATAACGCCGAACCGGGCTGTTTTTACGATTTAATTCTGTACTCCGTGGTGAACGCCGGGGCTGTTTTCCGTCAGGCGTTCAAAGGAATAGCCGTTGTTCAGTCCCCAGACGATGATGTCCTCCACCGCGTCCACGCTGAAATCGTGGATGTCATGCTGCAAAACCACGGAGACTCGGTTCTGGCTGACGCCTGCCGTTACGTTGTTGAAAACCGTCTGCGCCTTTTTTGCGCCACCGGCGTCGTTGCTGTCCACGTTCCAGTCGAAATACTGGAACCCCGCGTCCTGCACCGCCCGGGTCAGCAGACTCATCAGCCCCACGTAGCTGTGGGCGCTGACGGTGTTGGAGCTGCCGCCGGGGAAACGCATCAGGGTAGTTTTGACGCCGGTATTCTGGTAAATAACGTCCTGCATCCCCAGCAAGTCCGCAAAATATGCCTCCGGACTGGCATAAATGCGCTCGTAAACATGGGACATGGTGTGGATGCCGATGCTGTGTCCCCTGTCCACGATCTCCTTCATCATTTCGCCATAGCCCCGGTTGGTGACAAAGAAGGTTGCCTTCACGCCGTAGCTATCCAGCACGTCCAGCAGCTGCTCCGTATAGGGGCCGGGGCCGTCGTCGAAGGTCAGGTAAATGACCTTTCCCTCCGGCCATACGACCTTGGGACGGGGAACCGCCTTTACCTCCACGGTCCTGGTGGCGGTGGTGGTGTTTTTGTAGCCGTCGGTCACGGTGTAGGTCACGCTGTAGGTTCCCGGCGTCAGCCAGTCCACCTCGCCGTCCACCTGCACCTGCCCGGTCAGATCGCCGTCCACGTTGTCCAGCGCGGAGTACCCCGGCTCCTGATAGAAGGTACCGGTGGTGATGGCCATATCCGCGCCGCCCTCCAGCGTGATCTCCGGCGGGATCGGGTCATAATAGGGCACCTCCCGCTCCGCGTAGCCGGGATTTCCGGAGGAATCCGTCACCGCGTAAATGATCTTCCCGTATTCCTCCGACCGAACCACCCGGTCGGTGATGTCGCCGTCATAATTGTCGATGGCCTTGTAGCCCGCCTCCTGATAGGGCGTGCCGGGAAGCAGCGTCCCGCCCGTGTCGGGCGCTAGGATGATTTCCGGGCATACCGTGTCCACGACACGCACGATGCGCTGTGCCTCGGCGTGCATTCCCCGGTAATCCGCCGCGTAGGTGAGGATATATTTCCCCGTTTTTTCATCATCGACCTTGCCCTGAATGCCGACAGAAACATCCTCCGGGGACATGCCATCCTTCCAGAGCAGCGAGCCGCGGACGCAGAGGTGTGCTCCCGGGTCCTGAAAATGCCCGCCGTATTCCAGCATCATTTCCGGTTCGCCGTCCAGCTCCACGGAAAGAGAAAGCCGGTTTGCGGTGAGAACAAAGGCCACCGCGCTCAGCAGCAGGACAAACACTGCAGCAATGATCAATATCCACTTTTTCCCGCTTCTGCGAGGCTGTCTGTAAATCTGTTCCTCCATATGCGCCCCTCTTCCATTACGCCGTTAGTTTACATAATCTTACACCATTCTATGCAAAAATGGAAGAGGTTTTTCAAAAAAATTTTTGAGCGCTGACGTTCTTTTTACCGCCCCAGCATTTCCATCAGCTCCGGCAGAAGCGGCTCAAATTTGACGCCGTACCAATGGGCGGGGGCGTTCACCGTATTCTCAATGCACCGGCAGGTGAAATCCGCGGCGATTTTCGCCGCATCCAGCCGATTTTTCCCCTGCATCAGCGCCCCGGTGAAGACAGCGGCAAAAATATCGCCGGTTCCGTGGCAGCCCGTCCCTATCCGTTTGTGGCGGTATTCGTGCTGCACCGTTCCCTCTTGCAGGACAATGCCGGTGCTGTCCTCATCGAAGTCAACGCCGGTGAGCACGGCGCAGGGGTGATTCAGCCCATTCAGCAGTTGGTTAACATAATTTCTGCCAATATTTTCCTGATATGGTAAACCCGACAAAATCGCCGCTTCCGTGACATTGGGCAGAATGATGTCCGCCTTCCCGGCCAGCGAACCGATCGCCCGGACATAATCCTCGTCAAATCCGGAATACAGCTTTCCGTTATCCGCCATGGCCGGGTCAACGATGGCAACGCCGCCGGGGGCAAGCAGCCGGTCGATGATCTCTCCTGCCGCTTTCACCGCCGCCAGACTGCCAAGATAGCCCACGAGAATTGCATCAAAGGTGATGCCGTTCTCCAACCAGTGGTGCCAGATATCCGTCAGCACCCCGTCAAAATGCACCACGGCGGGCTTGCCGAAGCCGCCGGTGTGGGTGGACAGCAGCGCGGTGGGCAGAATGCAGGCTTCCAGACCGCAGGCGGACAAAATCGGCAGCGCCACCGTGGTGGAGCACTGTCCGACGCAGGAAATGTCCTGCATGGTCAAAACACGGCGGTACATTCCTTCAGTCCTCTACATCCATGTCCAGCCCCAGCTCTCTCGGGCGGAACCGGGGGCAAACGCTTTCGGAGGTCACGATCACGGACGCCGCCAGCATGGCGCCGATCTCACAGGCTTCCTTCAGACTCTTGCCGTAGGTCAGGCCGATGGCCGCACCGGCGCAGAAAGCATCCCCAGCGCCGGTGGTGTCCTTCACCTCCAGCTTTCTCGCGGGGCAGTAGCCGCTCTCCCCGTGAAGATTGGCATACACCGCACCGTCCGCGCCCATGGTCACGATCATGGCCGGAATGCGGGCGGCCTGCACCTTCGCGGAAATAATGGGGATCATTTCCTCCGGGGTCTTGCCGGAATAGTCATCGGAAAACAGGATTCCCGCCTCCTGCTGATTGCAGACAAAGCAATCCGTGGACTGAAGAAAATCCCGTCTTTCCAACGCAATGCTCATATTCGCCACCACGGCATAGACAGGCTTTCCATACTTCTGCGCCAGCCGGAAGGTGCGTTTGACGATTTCCTTGTCCATGTCGATCTCGATGACAACGCTGTCCGCGTTTTGGAAAATCTCGTCGCCGTCCTGCTCCAGCGTGTGGGCAATGGGCAGCAGGTTCGGCCGCTGGGAGATGGACGCTGCCACGTCCCCGTCATCGTTGAAGACCGCCAGCCATGTTCCCATGCCGTTTCTGGTCTTGCGGATATAGTCGGTGTTCACCCTGTGGCTTTTCAGCTTGCGCACAACATCCACGCCGGTTCCGCTGTCGTCCACGAGACTGACAAAGGTGGGGCGAAGCTCGCAGTTTGCGATGTCCTCCGCCACATTCCGCCCGACGCCGCCGTGAATCTGCTCCACGCGCCCAGCGTTCCGCCCAGTGGGGATAAACGCCGACGTGGGATACCCCTTGATATCCACAAACACCGCGCCGATGACAACCATTCCCATGATAAGCCCTCCATTTTTCTCCGGATTTTGCGTTTATTATACCATAGCATTTCCATTTTGCAACAAAGCGCCTTTTCTTTTTCCGGAAAAAGATTGCAAAAAGTCATTTTATCCGGTATAATGAAGCCATTATCTACCCGGCCGCCGCGCCGGTAGGCAGAAAATGGAGGAAGCTGAAATGTCAAGCAATGTACGTCCCGAATCCATGGAACGCATCACCACCCCTGCCCTCGCCAACGCCTTTATCGCCCAGCAGATCGAGGAGATCCGGGCGCAGGTAGGCAGCAAAAAGGTTCTTCTGGCGCTGTCCGGCGGCGTGGATTCCAGCGTGGTCGCCGCGCTGCTGATCAAGGCCATCGGCAAGCAGCTGGTCTGCGTCCACGTCAACCACGGTCTTCTGCGCAAGGGCGAGCCGGAGCAGGTCGTCAAGGTCTTCCGGGACGAAATGGACGCGAATCTCATCTATGTGGATGCCGTCGATCGTTTTCTCGACAAGCTGGCGGGCGTCTCCGACCCCGAGACCAAGCGGAAGATCATCGGCAAGGAATTCATCGAGGTATTCAACGACGAAGCAAAGAAGCTGGAAGGCATTGATTTTCTGGCGCAGGGAACCATCTATCCCGACATTCTGGAGTCCCACGGCGTCAAGGCCCATCACAATGTTGGCGGTCTGCCCGAGGGCATGACCTTCGAGCTGGTGGAGCCAGTCAAGCTGCTGTTCAAGGATGAAGTGCGTGTCGTAGGCGAAGCGCTGGGTCTGCCCCACAGCATGGTCTACCGCCAGCCCTTCCCCGGCCCCGGTCTGGGCGTGCGCTGCCTCGGTGCCATCACCCGCGACCGTCTGGAAGCCCTGCGGGAAGCCGACGCGATCCTGCGGGAAGAATTTGACAAAAATGGTCTTGCCGGCAAGGTCTGGCAGTACTTCATTGCCGTGCCGGACATGAAGAGTGTCGGCGTAAAGGACGGCAAGCGCTACGAGGGCTGGCCCGCCATCATCCGTGCGGTCAACACTACCGACGCCATGACGGCCACCATCGAAGAGATCCCCTATCCTCTTCTCCACCACATCACCGCCCGCATCACGCATGAGGTTGACGGTATCAACCGCGTAGTGCTTGACCTGACCCCCAAGCCCACTGGGACGATTGAGTGGGAATGAGAAAAAAGTGAATATGAGGGGCTGAAAAGCCTTGAAAACACGCACTTTTTGAAAATCTCATTTCCCGTTTGATAGCAAAATGATAGCAGATACCAGAGCCATTTTGTTTGTTCTTATTTTGGCGAACGAATGGTTTGCAGGTTTGCTGTCGCATCCAATCCTATTTTGAGAGCGAAAAAGGCTCTGCTGACTTTCTGTAAAAGAAGGTCGGCAGAGCCTTTTGTTATTCTTCGCTATGTTCCTTGAGATCAGCAAGGAGCAGGTCACTCAGCTCCTGCGACGGCGTGATCTTGTGCCACTGACCAGAGGTGTCAAGTTCAGGGTAGCGGTAGCGCCAGCGGTCATATTCTTCTTTGGTAATCTCCCCCGCTTTCAGCTTGGCGGCAACTGCACCCCATGCGGAAAGCATCCTGTGAAGCTCCGCTGCGTCGCGTCCTTTGTGGATATGAACGCGCAGATGCACCTCATCCTCACACTCGCAGACTTCAAGCCCGTACCGGTCTTCCAGCGTGAACAGCGTGTGCATCAGCCCTGTATAGGAGTCAATGTCCGGTACATCCAGCGCCTTGGGCGAAACGTCAAGCACCTGTGCCAGCGCAGCGGTTACATCCGCCTTGGGCGTTCTGGAACCATTCTCGTACTGCGCAAGGCGGACATCTGCGGATTTCTCCGGAAAGCCCAGCGCCATGCCAAGGTATTTCTGTGTCATGCCCCGCATCGTGCGGAAAAAGTGGATGCGTTCACCAATCGCCATAATAGCCATCTCCTGTGTCGGTTGTCTTTGATAACGAGTATAGCAGATATGTTTAATTTCGTCAAGAAAAATCTAAGCAAATTTATTTAACATTTTCCTGAAAACCGACTTGACTTAAACCAACATGTATAGTACAATAGTTGCAAGCTAAGCATTTTAGTTTAATTCATAGAAATTTTACAATTAGTATAGTCAACAAATACAGAAAAAATGTCCGTTGTAAAGTGAGGGGGTGAAATCCAAAAGCCGTAAAATTGAATGACCGTCCAATGGATACTTTCTCCGGGGAAGCAGGCAATGAAATGAGCGTGCCAAGGAGAAAAGAAAACGGCACAGCGCCGAAAAGGGTTGCCTGCCAGAGTCCTGCGGATAGAACGGCGAAGCAATCAACCACAAATCAGGAAAGGAAGGTATTTTGCCTATGGTAGGAGAAATTTTTATGAGAGTAAATGAAGTTGCGGAAGAGCTTGGCGTATCGGTTCCGTATGCGTATAAGCTCATCCGTGAGCTGAACGAAGAGCTGCGAAAGACCGGCTGCATCACCATTGCAGGCAGGATCGACCGCAAGTTCTTCCATGAGAAGTTCTACGGAACGAGAGAACCGAAGGAAAGAAGGGAATCGAATGACAGCGTTTAAGGACAAGAAGAACGGCTCATGGTATGTGCAGTTTCGCTATACCGACTGGCGCGGTGAGCGCCAGCAAAAATTGAAGCGCGGTTTTGCGACCAAGAAAGAGGCTCAGGCATGGGAACGCGAGTTTCTGATGCAGAAGCAGGCTGACATCAATATGAGCTTCGAAAGCTTTGTAGCGCTCTACGAAAAGGACGTCAAGCCCAAGCTGAAACTCAACACATGGCTCAGCAAGGAGCATATCATCCGCACAAAGATTTTGCCGTATTTCAAAAAACGCAAGCTCTCGGAAATCACCGCCCGTGATGTGATCGACTGGCAGAATGAGATACGGCAGCACACCAAGTCAAGCGGCGAAAGCTATTCCCCGGACTATCTCAAGAACGTCCATACCCAACTGAGCTGTATTTTCAACCACGCCATCAAGTATTACGGCTTGCAGATCAATCCCGCCGCAAAGGCCGGGAATATGGGCAGCGAGCAGCCGAAGGAAATGCTGTTCTGGACGAAGGAAGAATACCTCAAATTTATCGACGCCATGATGGACAAGCCCATGCTGTACTACGCTTTTGAAATTCTGTACTGGTGTGGCATCCGCGAGGGTGAGCTGCTGGCACTGACGCCTGCGGACTTCGATTTTGAGAAGAAAACGCTCCGCATCAATAAATCCTATCAGCGCTTACAGGGTAAGGACGTTATCACCACGCCGAAAACGAAGAAAAGCAACCGCGTGATCCAGATGCCAGACTTTCTCTGCGACGAGATGCAGGACTATTTTAAGCAGCTTTACGGACTGGAATCGGACAGCCGCATCTTCCCCCTGACCAAGCACACCTTGAAGCGCGGCATGGAGTTCGGGTGCAAGGCGTCTGGTGTCAAGATCATCAGAATCCACGATTTGAGACACAGCCACGTTTCCCTTCTTATCAACATGGGCTATTCCGCCGTTGCCATCGGCAATCGTGTGGGACACGAAAGCGTGGAAATCACCTACCGGTACGCGCACCTGTTTCCTACTGTGCAGAAGGAAATGGCAGATAAATTGAACGTCGAAAGGAACAATTAAGATGTCACTGAAAAATCGAGACAAGCACAACCGCTGGCGCAACAAGACTGTTGCCTTCCGGGTATCACCGGAGGAAGACGCGCAAATCGAAACCTTTGTCAAGCTCTCAGGGCTGACGAAGCAGGACTACATCACCCGCCGCCTGACCTGCAAGGATGTGGTGGTGCAAGGCAATCCGAGAGTTTACAAGGCGCTGCGCGACCAGCTTGCCGCCGTGCTGGACGAGCTGCGTCGCATTGAAGCAGGCAACAGCGTGAACGACGAGCTGCTGGATGTGATTGAAATGATTGCAGCCATCATGGACGGCATGAAGGAGGAAAATGCCTATGGAGAATGAAAACTATAAAAAGAAAACGACCGCCCCGGACACATCTGTTGGCGCAGATGATGGGCAGCCGCTTCACAATTCAACTGAGAACAGTATATCCGCTTTTGAGGAAGAAATCAACGGTGATTTTCAAAACAGCGCGGAAAGTCTGGACGAAATCTATCGCAGGATACAGCGTCTAACCGACCCGCATTACCTGCACACGATTTCCATGACCGAGCTGTACCAGACTGCGTATCAGAGCAGACCGCCGATTATCGAGGGCTTGCTCTACGCGGGCGCGTACATCCTCGCAGGTGCGCCGAAGATCGGCAAGTCATTTCTGGTGGCGCAGATTGCCTACCATGTCAGCACTGGTGAAGCCCTGTGGGGCTACGAAGTCCACCCCGGCACAGTGCTGTACCTTGCGTTGGAAGATGATTTTCAGCGCATCCAGAGCCGTATGTTCATGATGTACGGCATCAACGACACCGACCGGCTGCACTTTGCAACCGCGGCGGGCAAGATTGGAAACGGGCTGGAAGAACAGCTTGAGAACTTCGTGCGGGAACATCCCGGCACCAAACTCATTATCATTGACACCATGCAGAAAATCCGCGAGGTCGGCGGCGAGGCGTACAGCTACGCCAGTGATTATGAGATCATCGGCAAGCTCAAGCAATTTGCCGACAAGCACTGCATCTGCGTTCTGACTGTTCACCACACCCGCAAGCAGCCTGCCGGTGACAGCTTCGAAATGATCTCCGGTACAACAGGATTGCTCGGTTGTGCGGACGGGTCGCTTCTCATGCAGAAGAAAAAGCGCACAGCATTGGAGGCAACCATCGACGTCGTGGGGCGCGACCAGCAGGATCAGATTCTCTATCTGAAAAAGGATGCCGACACGCAGATCTGGAATCTTGAAAAGGTAGAAAACGAGCTGCACAAAGAGCCGCCCGATCATGTTCTGGATGCTGTCGCTGGACTACTATCCGCAGAACATCCAATCTGGACAGGATCGCCCTCTGCGCTTGCCGATGCCGTCCATGTCGGCATGGCGGCAAATGCGCTGAGCAAGTATCTGAATGTGAAGTCTGGAAGACTTTTGGATGAATACCACGTCCGCTATGAGAACAAGGTTCGGCACGAAGGGCGACGTATCACGCTGACCTATGATGCTGAAAGCAAATAAGCCGCGCGACGGCTGCGACGGTTGCGACGATAAATCTGATACCGCCAAAACAGCCGTCGCAATCGTTGCGACCGTCGCGGAGAAAGGCCGGCAGCACAACCTTCCGCGTCCCTCGTCTCCATCGAAAAAATCCGCAGAGTTTGAGATGGATGTGGGCAGAAGATTATGCGCAGAGGACGCCTGTAACTAAGCTGCTGACCACGCCGGTTTTTGCGGTTTGTATCCACACTGCAAGTCGCAAAACCGGCAGAGGCTTCCGCAGAAGCCGCATACCCCCTCGGAGAGCCCACGATACTTTGCAGCCGCAGAATGAAAGTATCATAGTGGGTTATTACACTTCCGCAGAAGTGCCTCCCCGAAAGCCCCCGTCCTGCACAATCTGAAATCAGGAGGTAAACTGCCTATGGCAAGAGGCGACGGTATTCACCGTACCAGCACAAGAAACGCAAGAATGAAAGACGCAGACATCGGCAACGCGCAAGCACACAACGAGCGCGAAAAATCATCGTATGTCAATCAGGATATCGTTCCCGAACGGACACAATATAACGTCCATTTCAAAACACCAACCGCCGGGTATAAGCAGATGTTCGAGCAGATGCGCTCCGACGGTGCGATCTCAACACGCGGTCTGAAAGCGGATGCTGAGAAATTCGGAGAGCTGATCTTCGACGTCAACTCCGCGTACTTCTATAACCACGGCGGCTATGAGTTTGCAAAACAATTTTACTCCGATGCCTACAAAGCTGCAATCAAAATCGTCGGCGGTGAGCAGTACATTCTTTCGGCGGTCATGCACGCCGACGAGCGCAACCGCGCCATGTCCGATGCACTGGGGCAGGACGTGTACCACTACCACCTTCATGTGGTCTACATTCCTGTCGTGGAGAAGCAAATCCTGTGGTCGAAGCGCTGCAAGGATGAGACGCTTCGCGGCACGGTCAAGGAAACAATACAGCAGGTCAGCATGAGCAAGAAATGGGCTTCCAAGCCTGCGCTGGACGAGAACGGTGAGCCGATTTTAAGTTCCAAGGGCAAACCCATTCTCAAGAAGTCCTACAGCGTTTTGCAGGATGATTTCTTCCGGTATATGCGCGACGCCGGGTACAACGATGTGGAGCGCGGCGAACGCGGCAGCTTCGAGGAACACCTGACCGTAACGCAGTTCAAAGTGCAGCAGGAACAGGCGCGGCTGGCAGAACTCACAGAGCAGAACCGCCAGCAGGAACAGCAGGTAGCGACGCTCGGCAGACAGATTGAGAAAATTCAGAATCAGCAGGTCAATGTGGCAGCTATCGAAAAGATTGAGGCGAAGTCTGTCCCCTTCTCAAACAAGGTTGCCGTGGAGCGTGAGGATTTTGAACACCTGTCTACGCTTGCGAAAAAGTATGTTGCAGCCGAGAAAAAGGAATCCAAACTGCAAAAGGCTCTGGATGCGGCGAATAGGCTGATTGCAAGGCTCAAGGCAGAGATCGCCGGTTTGAAGCAGGAGCTTTCCGAATACAAATCTGTTCGCGGCAAGCTCCGCACATCGGATCTGGAACGCGAGAATGCAGAGCTTCGCGGAAAAGTGCAGCGCTATGAGGATGTAATTCAGCGCAATAACCTCTGGCATTTCTTCCGTCCGCGCAGAGAAAAAGCAGCAATGCGGGACGATGCCCGCTGATGCCGTGTTGAGCTGAGAAAAACGGATTTTACCGAATGGGAGCGTCCAGGTCGAGCAGCGTATTGTCCGGGCGCTCCCCATTCAAAAATCAGCCTGTTTTTGCGGGTGTAGAGCCGAGAAAAAAACTTGAAAATGCGCCCGTTTTCGTAGAACAGGCAGAAATGGAGGCAATATGAAAACTGGACTGACTAAACGGCAGAAAACGACCTGCATCTATTTTGACGAATCCAGCAAAACCGTTGAAATTCAAACGCACAATACCGCGCTCAAAAAGCGGCTGGCACAGTATGCAGCAAAACATCCCGATCTGTGTAGGCAGACCGACGATGATGAACAGGGCGGGCTGACCTTCGAGATCGACCGCAAACGCTTTGCTGTCCGTCTGACCGCGCCGTATTCAAATGAGCGCCGACAGGCAGCAAGCGAGCTTGCCAAGAAGAATGGACTGAAAGGACGAGTGTAAACCATATCAGGCACAACCGCCCGCAGGAGTTTGGATGCTCCTGCGAGCGGCTTTTTCTTTGCAGAGAACATCTCACGTTCTGAGGAGATTATCTTGCGAACATCGTCGTTTTGTGCTATAATATAATCAATCTAAATTTGGAACGGAGAATTGCAATGCCTATTTCCTACGATAAGCTTTGGAAGCTGCTGATTGATAAGAAAATGAACCGGACAGATTTGAAAGACGCATCCGGTATCAGCTTCAATGTGCTTGCAAAGATGGGAAAAAACGAATTTGTCTCTATGGAAAGCCTGCATAAGATTTGCTTGACGCTCAAATGTGATGTAGGAGACATCATGGAGTTCATTGATGAAGGAGATACAGAACAGTCATGATTTCAATCGAACTACGCAGGAGTGAAAAGAAAATGCAGCAACCGTTGACTTGTGTTGAAATATGCGCTGGCGCTGGTGGACAGGCTTTGGGGCTTGCAATGGCGGGTTTTGTCCATGTTGCGCTTGTCGAGTATGAAGAAGATTATTGCAAGGTATTAAAGCAGAATCGCCCGGAGTGGAACGTCATTTGCGCAGATGTTCACGATTTTGACGGACGCCCATACCACGGCGTCGATCTGCTGGCTGGCGGCGTTCCTTGCCCGCCTTTCTCCGTTGCAGGAAAGCAGCTCGGTCAGGAAGACGAAAGGGACCTTTTCCCGGAGGCCATTCGGCTTATCAAAGAAATTCAACCGCGTGCTGTCATGCTTGAAAATGTCCGTGGCTTTCTTGATCCGGGCTTTGATGAATACCGCGACCACATTTTTACGTCGATTCAAAATCTCGGCTATGTAACCCATATCAAACTCTTGAACGCCTCTGACTATGGTGTTCCGCAGCTACGTCCCAGAGTGGTTATCATCGGCATTCGGAAGGATCAGATTGGAGCATTTGCCTATCCTGATGAACAACCAGACAGCGCCCCCACTGTTGGTGATACGCTCCGTGATTTGATGGCACAGAACGGATGGGAAGGTGCGAAGCAGTGGGCATCTAATGCAAACCGGATCGCTCCGACCCTTGTAGGCGGCTCCAAAAAGCACGGTGGTCCTGACCTTGGTCCCACACGCGCCCGTAATGCATGGGCAGAGTTGGGCGTAGATGGTCGAGGAATTGCAAACGAAGCACCCGCCCCCGGATTTGAGGGTATGCCCCGCTTGACAAGCCGAATGATGGCACGGATTCAAGGTTTCCCCGACACGTGGACGTTTGGAAATCGGAAAACCGTAGCCTGTAGGATGATTGGAAATGCATTCCCACCCCCGGTTGCCCGGGCAGTTGGAGAAAAAATAAAGGAGTGTTTGGAGCATGGATGCATTGATAGCAAACGCGAGATTCCACTTTCACAAGCAGTTGTTTGAAACCAACACACTGACGTTGACCACGGCAGGTGTCGCATCCAATGCAGACACCAGCAGCCGCGGCTCAAAGGCGATTGCGCGGAGGATCGTTGACATTCTTGTGGAGGAACAGCATCATGCTGTCTCCACGGTTGACAAAATTTCCGGGCAGACTCTCGGAAAGCAATTTGAAACGCTGACAATGGAGTTCCTGCGTGAAACCTTTCCCTATTTGCAGAACCTCCGTCCCGGAAACTGGACAATTCTTCAGCTCGGCAATAACAACAAACTGAAAACAAGCGATTTTGCGCAGTACGAGCATCTTGCTTACTTAAATGCGCTTACGACACAGAACGCACAGTTGGCTGCTGCACTCGGGAATGATTACCTCGTTGCACCTGACGTTGTTGTTTACCGCGATCTCTATGAGGACAGCGAGATCAATGCCGCTCAGCCCATTATTGATGACGAAATCTGCAAGATGGCTGATATTCGGAAGTCTAACGGCGGCAAGCCCATTCTTCATGCGAGTGTTTCTGCAAAGTACACGATGCGCAGCGACCGCGCACAGAACAGCCGCACAGAGGCATTGAACCTGATTCGTAACCGAAAGGGACATTTGCCGCACATTGTCGTTGTGACGGCGGAGCCTATGCCGAATCGTTTGGCATCTCTTGCGCTCGGTACTGGCGATATTGACTGCGTATATCACTTTGCACTCTATGAGCTGATTCGAGCGGTTAAAGAGGCGGGTTCTGAGGATGCGGTAGAAACGTTGGAAACCTTGGTGCAGGGCAAGCGGCTGAAGGATATTTCCGATCTGCCGCTGGATTTGTCTGTGTAATGGCTGATTCCGTTTCCTCTTCCCGCCGTAGCGAGATCATGTCGCACATCAAAAGCAAAGATACCAGTATTGAACTTTTGGTGCGCCGCAAGCTATTTTCTATGGGATACCGCTACCGTGTGAATTACAAGGCGCTGCCCGGAAAACCGGATATTGTATTCACCAGAAAGAAAATTGCTATCTTCATTCATGGATGCTATTGGCACGGGCATGATTGCGGCAGTCATTATGCTCATGCCAGTCAATCCAATAAAGCATATTGGGGACCCAAGATAGAGCGAACAAAGCAACGAGATCAGGAGCATATTCAGGCACTTGAGACTGACGGCTGGAAAGTCATTGTGCTGTGGGAATGTGAAATAAGAGGTAATTTTGACGGTACAATTGCAACGATAGAAAACACACTAAAGAAAGGATGTCTGAGTGAATGATTTTAAAAAGTTTCCGCGTGACAGAGTTTCGTTCTGTGAAAGATAGTGGATGGATTGATGCCGAATCAATTACTGCGTTAATAGGCACAAATGAATCTGGTAAGACAAATATTCTTTTACCACTATGGAAATTAAATCCTGCTGATGAAGGAAAAATCGACTTAAAAACAGATTTGCCTAGAGACAAATACCACCTTTATCGTTCAGCTTCACCCAAACCGATCTTTATTCAAGCGAAATATATTCTTTCCGAGCAAGAAATGCATGACTTATCAACACTCTCAGGACGAGACTGCCATGAGTTTAGCGAGATAATTATTTCAAAGGACTTTGACAATACGCTCCATTATGAGTTCCCATTTTCTGTAGATCAAGAGCCCTCTATAGTTGAAAACGGCAAAAAAGTGTTGACTGATTGCCTCGAAACGCTTGAATCTGGAACTGATACACCAAATAGAGCTGAAACCGAGCGGAGAGATAATGCAATTCAAATTGTTCAATCTTGTTTGCACACTTTAGAAACAAACGCCACTTTTGATGGTCTAAAAGCAGTAAATGATGAGTTGGGAAAATTCCCCATCGATGTTAAATCTTCTATAGCTTGCGTTGCTATGTCAAATGCTTTGCAGAAGTACCAAGAGATTATCTCCGAATGTGGAATGCCAAAATTAGCTCAGACGGATACTATTACTGAATACATTTGCAAACATATGCCTAAGTATGTTTATTACTCAAACTATGGCAATTTAGACTCTCAAATATACTTGCCACAGGTTTTACAGAATATTGAGCGCACAGATTTGGGCGAAAAGGACGCTGCTAAAGCACGCACATTGAAAACTCTGTTTAAGTTTGTTCAACTCGATCCTAAAGAAATCACAGATTTAGGCACAGAGGATGCTGGCACTCTGTCACAAAATCAAATTGACCAAATTTCAGATAAAAAGAAGGAACGCGAAATTTTGCTAGCATCGGCTTCTACAGGCTTTACCAAGTCCTTTAATGAGTGGTGGAAGCAAGGCAATTATACGTTTGAATTTCAGGCAGACGGTAACTTTTTTAGAATTTGGGTCTCTGATTCTATTCGTCCTGAGAAAATTGAACTGGAATCAAGAAGTACCGGCTTGCAGTGGTTTTTTAGTTTTTATCTTGTTTTCTTGGTAGAAAGCGAGTTGCATCATCAAAATGCGATTCTTCTCTTAGATGAACCGGGTGTGACATTACATCCGTTAGCACAGAAAGATTTATTCTTATTCTTTGAAAACCTTGCTCAAAGCAATCAAATGCTATATACGACACATTCCCCGTTTATGGTTGATTCAAATCATTTAGAGCGAGTTCGGGCAGTATATATTGATACAGATGGAAAAACTGTAGTCAGTCCGGATTTGAGGGCGGCCGAGCGAGCGAAAGGGAAAAACCAGCCTCAGTCGATCTATCCAGCACACGCTGCGCTAGGTCTGTCCGTTTCAGATACATTGCTGGTTAATTGTAATCCTGTATTAGTGGAAGGCGAATCAGATCAAGTTTACCTTTCTGCTCTAAAGAATTTGCTGATCTCAAAGGGGAAGATTGCGCCACTAAAAGATCTAGTTTTCATTCCAACCGGAGGCGTTAAAGGCATAAAGGCTACTTCCGCCATTCTCTCAGGAGCAAGTGAAATCAAGCCTCCGGTGCTGCTGGATGGTGACAAACCCGGTATAAAAATGTCTGCTGAACTTAAAAGCGATTTTTATGCTGCCGAGTCAGAAAAGGTTATCTCTGTTTCAGAATTTACTACGTTACCAAATGGTGAAATAGAAGACCTTTTCCCGAAGGAAAAACTTGCTAAAATAGTTGCAAGATTATTGCCGCGTCCGGAAGAAGTCGATGAAGACTTTGATGATGTTGTTAAAGACGATACTCCCATTTGCAATCAAATTGAAGCCTTCGCCCAAAACCACGGAATTTCTCTTGGCCAGGGTTGGAAGGTACGCCTCGCAACAGCGGTAAAAAAGGAAATTCTGAAAGGTACAGATAAAGTCCTTTCTGAGACAGACCCGGAGTTTTCTAAGGCAATTGAGTTATTCGGGAGATTTAACTAATTTCTAAAACAGTTTTCCCCTGCCAAGAAATGTTGTACGATGCGACTTTCCCGAAGCATCAATTCTTGCTATTGATAGCATCTCCTGATAGCTTTTTGATAGCAGAAAGTCGGATACCCCATAGGATTGGGATAATTGGTATCAAATAAAGCCAAATGGAATCAAACGGTCTATGCAAAAAAGTTTAGACTGTGTTTCCACTTGGCGAGTGGGAATAAATATTTAGTGTTTTCTGAATCCTGAAAAGCGTTGGTAATACAGCGTTTTTCAGGATTTTTCTTTTTTTAGCGGCTACAAATTGGCTACATTTGCAGCGATTTTTGTAGCCAGAGGCTCACGGCATAATGCCGTCAAGCTGTCTGGCTACCTCCACCTGCTTGTTGGGGTACAGGTGACTGTACGTGTCCATCGTTGTCTGTACCTTTTCATGTCCGAGCCGCTCCGCGATCAGCAGCGGAGAGAAGCCCATCTCCACCAGCAGGCTGGCGTGGCTGTGGCGTAGGTCATGCACCCGTATCCGCTTCACGCCCGAAGCCTTGCAGCCATACTCCATTTCGTGGTATAGAAAGCTCTTGGTGTAGGGAAAGAGCCGGTCATCCTTTTGCAGCCCGTAGCAATGGGACATATACTCCTGCAAACAGTTGCAAAGGCCGTCGGGAATAGGGATAGTACGGATGCTTTTCGGTGTTTTCGGAGTGGTGATAATATCCTCTTTGCCGAGGCGCTGATAGCTCTTGTTCACCGTCAGGGTCTTCTTCTCGAAGTCGATGTCCGACGGTGTGAGTGCCAGCAGCTCTCCCTCCCGAATCCCCGTGTAGTACATGGTCATGAATACCGTGTAGCTGGCGGGACGGTCTTTCATGCTCCCAATAAATGTCTGGAACTCGTCCTTTGTCCAGAACAGCATTTCATCGGCTTTCTTCTTGCCCATGCTCCCCGCCTTGTGGCAGGGATTTTCTTTCAGCCCATAGTATTTGACTGCGTAGTTGAAAATCGCCGTGAGCTGGTTGTTGATGCACTTGAGATAGGTCTGGGCGTAAGGCTTGCCGTTTTCATCCCGGTAGCTGGTCAGGGAGTTCTGCCATTGGCGCACGTGAGTGGGCTTGATCTCGTTCAGCGGGATTTTCTTGAAGAAAGGCGTTACCTTCAGGTCAATCAGCCATTTCTTGCTGGCAACGGTTGAGGGCTTGAGGCGGTGCTCCATATCCTTGACATACAGAGAGATGAAGTCACCGAAGGTCATGCCGAGGCTGCCCGTGGATTGGCTGATAAAGTCACGTTCCCATTGCAGGGCTTCCTTCTTGGTGGCAAAGCCACGCTTCTTCTTGTGGATGGTCTTGCCCGTCCAGTCCGTCACGCGGATCTGGGACATCCAGCGACCGGTGTCGCCGTCTTTTGTTACTGACATTTTTACCTCCTTCCCTCAAGAATCAGGCTTTGATCAGGTTATTCACTCGTTACTCTCGCTTTTACCGTATTCCTTTTCCAGAAACTCCGTCCGCTTTGCGATTCGCTCATCGCGGTCAAGCTCCTCTGGCTCTGTGCATTTGACTGCGTTCGCGGCGTAATATGCCAAAGTCTGCTCCTTCCAGCGCTTATATGCTGCCTGCGTGGAGTTATAGGCGCGAAGCTCGCTGCGCTCGTCCTCCCACTGTTCAAGAAAGAGGCACATATCCGCATTGAACTCCGCCGTGCTCTTTCCATCAAAGGAAACCGAGCACTCCCATTGCTTGCTGCGGGGCGGCTTCTGCACATTGATCTTGAAGTCGATGCCCTCCACCGTTTCCAGCTTAAAGAGGAAGTCCATTACGTCGGCAAGCGTCCTGATCTGTGTCGTGCTGGATTCATACCCAAGAATATAGGTTGAGGTCGTGTCCAGCAGATCTGCGATCTGATTGACAACGGCAATCGACACTTCAATCTCTCCGGTTTCGTACTTCTGTACGGTGCGGAGAGATTTTTTCAGCATTTGTGCCAGCTCGGTCTGGTTCAGCCCTTTGCGTTTTCGGAGCTGCTTGATTCTCTGCCCAATGGCGGGATAATCGAAATTGTCCATGTCTGATTCACCTCGTCCATATCATACCACAGAATAAAGCGAATTGCAAGTACATATTTTTATTTTCTAAAGGCTTGACAGATGCATCTTGTGTGCGTATAATAAAATATGTATTCAGGGTGCGTATTTCGGAGAGACTGGGGGAAAGGAGTGTGAACAAAAGATGCGCAGACTGAGGAAAATCACATTGAAACAGGAGGTACTATGAGAGCACAGTTTATCACAGCGTCAGAGGTGGCAGAGATCATGGGAATCAGCCGCAGCAAGGCGTATCAGATTGTCCGGGAAATGAACAGAGAGCTGAAATCCCAGGGCTATCTGACCGTAGCCGGAAAATGCCCCGCCCAGTATTTCAAGCAGAAGTTCTACGGCTTCCAGATTCCCGGAGGTGAGCGCAATGACGGAAAATGAGAAAACGACCGCCCTCATCCCATCTGTTGGAGCAGATGGAGGGCAGCCGCCTCACAATTCAACCTACCAGAGCATACCACATGAAACCTGCGAAAGCAATCCCCCGGAGGAAAATATTGAGGAAATGCGCGAGAAAATCCGGCGCATGAACGATCCTCGTTATCTTCATACGGTTTCCATGACAGAGCTGTATCAGACCGCCTACAAGAGCAGACCGCCCGTCATAGACGGTCTGCTCTACTCCGGGGCATATATCCTCGCAGGAGCGCCCAAAATCGGAAAATCATTTCTGGTAGCGCAGCTTGCCTACCATGTCAGCACAGGGCAAAGGCTGTGGGGCTATGAAGTCCATCAGGGTACGGTTCTGTACCTTGCACTGGAGGATGATTTCCAGAGAATCCAGAGCCGGATGTTTATGATGTACGGCGTGGCGGATACCGCCAGCCTGCATTTTGCAACGGCAGCAAACAAAATCGGAAACGGTCTTGACGAGCAGCTTGAGAATTTCATAAAGGAACACCCCGACACGAAGCTGGTTATCATTGACACCATGCAGAAGATCAGAGAAGCTGGCGGCGAGGCTTACAGCTACGCCAGCGACTATGAGATCATCGGCAGGCTCAAGCGTTTTGCGGACAGACACAGCATTTGCATCGTTACCGTCCATCACACAAGAAAACAGCCAGCCGGGGACAGCTTTGAAACGATCTCCGGCACAACAGGACTTCTCGGTTGTGCAGACGGAGCACTCCTGATATTCGCTAAAGAAGCTCAAAGGATTTTTTGAGGTATACAATATCCACGCAGCGTTATCGGATGCGGTGCAACTCATATATAAATCCGAGTTTGAGTCGGCAGCACGTGAATCCTTCGTGGCTGTGGAAAATTATCTCAAAAAGAAGTCAGGCCTGGATTCGCATGGATTCGATCTGGCGACAAGAGCACTTTCTTTTGAAATAGACAAGCAAACCGGCGAAATAAAGAGGACTCCCCTTATTGCAATCAATGATCTGAAAAACGAATCGGAGCGCAATGAGCAGGACGGCATCAGGTATATGCTTATGGGTTTCTTTCAGGGGCCTCGTAATCTGTACCAACACAATCATATTGGCTCCGGTGTAAGCAATTCTATTTCCGTAATCATCGAAGCATCCTTCTTCTGAAAGCTTTTGTCAAGGGGGTGCGTGGATATTTTTCATATTACTTACGCAGA
>ERZ1027085.590-NODE-590-length-17914-cov-16.570133_pt1 | contig 17914 bp, 8 predicted proteins | sample MGYA00519415_ERZ1027085 | MGnify/ENA primary metagenome ERZ1027085 (study PRJEB26926, sample SAMN06164436) | human gut metagenome | biome: ENVO:00009003; feature: ENVO:2100002; material: ENVO:00002003 | host: Homo sapiens | place: USA | collected 2012 ...
CTCGTGGGCTCGGAGATGTGTATAAGAGACAGATAGAATAGTGATCAGGATTAGAATTAATTTTTTCATTCTTCTGATAATTTTACGATATATATTAAATTCGGATCTTTAGATTCAAGAGCATCATAATCAGTTTTTTCTATAATATCTGATAATTCTTGTGTTGGTTGTCCGAATATCCAAAGCTTTCTAGAATCAGTGCTCATATAAATACCATTAATATGTTTCTCTCTAGAATATTCAGCTTCAGGTCCTTTATAAAAATTAGTTAATGCCATATATTAGAGTGTTTTAATGGTTAATGCTTGTTCTAGTTCATAAATCTTCTGGTCAAGAATCCTAAGACATCCTACTAAATTGCTCTGTCCACCTAAGTAATGTGTATCTGAAAGACTCGGGAAATTACTATAAATACTATCATCATCTGGATCAGGATCTTCAAAACCAGCAGATGAATTTACTTTCTGAATTGCAAACTTTAAGAGATCGAAATTATATTTATCTCCTTGTATTCTAGCTTCTACTTCTGCAGCTAATCCTCCTTCAGTTTCTCCTCCCGAACCAATAAGTTTATCTATCTTTTCATTTAACTCTGATTTTGTAGAGTCTATATATTCTCTTATAGCAATATCTTCGGTAGTTCTTTCTTGAGTTTCGGTATTCAAGTTTTCCTTAAATTCTTGATCAGCCGTTTTTCTCGCCTCGGATTCTTGAGAAATTTTTTCAGTTAATTTTTCCTTCGTGTCTTTCAAATCCTCCTCAAGAACATCAAGCTCAGTATTTATTGTTCCCAGACTTGAAGCATGATCAGCAATATCAGATATAGCTTTTTCGAGGCGTGATTTATCTTCGGCTGATAAAAGACCATCTTTCTGTGGTGTAGCATTTGGATAGATTCTTTGAACTCCACCCTCTTCATTTCCAACATAAAGATAATTATCAACCAAGTTTATAGCTATTTCCCCTGAAGCTAACCCACTAGGAAGAATTCCACCTGTAGTATATCTTTTTACTCTAATTACTTGACGTTTTCCTTGGCTTCCTTGATCATCTCCACCATCTATCTCTGAAATTGTAGTAGTTAATCTTAGAGCATCAGTATCTTGAGTTACGGTAGTTGCATAAGTATTTCCAGAACTAATTCCAGAGAGAACTTTATTTCCTAAGTAATCAGCTGAACCATCTTTTGAAACTTTAACCATTCCAGATTCTTCAGAAGTAGTAAAAGATATTCCATGATGTCCATCTGATTCTATTCCTGAAATATATTTTCTAGGACTTTCTTCACCACCATCTCCAGTTACTGTTATTCCAGGGATTGTTCCTTTATTAACTTGAATTCTATGATTATTTAAGATAGTATTTACAGAAATTCCAGTAACAAATTCTTCTGAGCCACCTACTTCTCCATTCTCAATTTCAATATTAGGGAATGGTTTAGAATTTCCTGATAGTGTATTCCCTGAGAGTGTAATTCCTGAAATATATTCTCCGGAGGGTGCTAGATATGATCCAGTTAAGTCTCCTTTTAAGGCTTCTACAACATGTCCAAAGGAATCGATCTTAATGTTGGTGACAAAAGCTCCAGAATTACCCCCTGCATTAGTTCCTGTAGTTGGTTGAGAAGCATGTGATATTACTTGATTTCCTCCAATAGATCCACCTCCAGTTAAACCAGGACCTGCAGAGATAGTAGTTGTTACTTTTGCTAGGTCTGCTAATGAAAGACCAGAATCTGATATAACTTTTCCTGTAGTTCCATTAAAAAGTACTAGATTTCCAGAAACTGCACTTCCTGGTCCTGTTACAGCTCCATCTATATTAGTCTGTACAACTGTCCAATCAGAATCATTAGCAGTTGAACCATCTTTGATACAAATTATTATATCACCAGGTTCAAGTCTAAGTCCTGATACATTCGGAGCTCCAGTAGTGGCAACATAGACGTCACCTGTTGTATGTTGAGCAGGAAGACTCTTAACAGTTCCAGTTGTTCCGAGAGTTCCTTTAAATTTCAAGGCTACAGCAGCTTCTATTTTTTCTCCAATTTCCTTGATAACAAATGCAGTAGTAGCTAACTGATTAGTATTAGTTCCTTGTGGAGCTGTTGGAGCCTCTGGAGTTCCTGTGAAGATAGGACTTTCAATGGGAGCTTTAGTTGCTTCTAAGGTGTTCAACTCACCTCGTAGACCAGTAACCTCTGAAATATCATGTGTATGGTTTTTGGAAGTATTAATTGTAATATCTCCTGAAAAATCAGTTACTACACCTCCAGTAACAGCTCCGGTTAAAGTTATATTTCTTTTAGAACTTAATTTATCAGCACTACCAGCATTTCCAGAGACTGATTTAGGAGCTTCATGCACATGGTCAGCTCTAGCCCACTCCTTAGATTCTCCAGCTATTGCATGTCCTAATGGTTTAGGAACAGTAAATGAGGGGCTAGGAATTTTTATCGTTACAGCCTCAGAACCATCAAATGTAGTTTTATCTGTTCCTTCAAAAGTTCCACCAGTAAAAGTAAGTTTATTTTTTACCTTTCCAGCCGAAACTACAGTTCCTATACCTCCAGAGAAAACAATATCTCCTCCTGTTATTACATGTCCAAGCTTATCACCTGCTTCTGCTTTGATATGTTCTGTGAACTCATTATTCAAAGAATTAATAATATTCAAAGTTTCAGACATATCTTCTTTAGTGGAAATTATTTCAAATGCATTTTTTCCAGCTCCATTTCTTTTTCCGACGGCTAGAATAATTTTAGCATTTTGAGAAGTAGTTCCATAAATTGCAATAACTGGCTCTCCTTGAGTAAATATAATGTTTTCTAAGGCTAGGATCGCTTCAGATCTACTTGTAAATAGTTCTGTATTTATTTTAAAATTAATTATTTGATCCATTTCATTCCTACTTTTAAATTTAAAAGGAGGCAATCAAGTTTTTACTCTTGATCAACCTCCCTTTATTTTATTTATCTAATAACTGCTTTTTAAGTTCATCTATTTCGGCCTTAAGTAATTTAATACCTTCGATTGCTAGAACACTCATTTTAGCATAATCAACTTCTTTAACTAGAACATAAGTTTCACCATCTTTCTCAATGGTTTCAAAGTTTTCAGGGTTAGGTACATCGGATTGTTTAAGTTCGGCGTCTGTTACTAGTTCAGGGAAAGTTGGTTCAAGTTCTTGTGCTATAGTTCCAAGGTCTTTTTTCCCACCTAAAATAAATGAATCTGTCGGAATAGAACAAATCTCCTCAAGTGTATGTTCCAAAGGTTTAATATCTGATTTCAAACGTTTATCTGAAGTCTGATAGAATCCACTAGAAGCATTAACTCTAGTAAGTGATATAGTAGAGTTTAGAGACCAAGTAATCGTACTATTAGCAGTAGATACTGTAGTATTTGTTCCATTTGCCACTTTAGGATTAGCAGAAATTTTTATTCCTCCAACAGTATAGTTATCTATTGTAGTCTTATTATTATTTACTGTATTAGTTAGATTTGAAACAGCATTAGTTCTATTAGTTACTTCATCATCTAACTTTTTCTCTAATTTTCCAAGAGCTCCATTGATACTATCAGTTGCTGCAATAGCTCCAGTCGTAGTTGGTTTTGAATACCCAGTTACTTTAGTATTTGCTCCTGTTACAACGGGATTAGTAGAAATTTTAATTCCATTTACAGTATAATTATCAATAGTTGTTTTATTAGAGTTAATTAAGTTAGGAAGAGTAGTATCAAGCTTTACTTTATCTGCAGCAGTCATAACACCAGCTACACTAGCAGTTGCAGCGGGAAGAGTTATATTGTTTGCTGCACTAACTCCTGTAGAAATAGTTGTTTTTGTTGCTGCGATAGCTACACTTGAAGCTGCTGGCGTAACTGCACCTAAAGCAAAATTCGCTGTGGTTATTCTATCAAGTTCTGTCTTATCGGTTGAAGTCATTACCCCTGCAAGAGTAGATGATGCAGCTCCAATATTAACAGAATGTTCATTTTTTGAGTTAGTATCTGTAGAATTACCACTAACATTAGTACAAGTGAAGTTTATAGCTACATTAGAAGCTGTTCTAGTCCAACAATTATCATCATTTAAGTGAGAAGAATTCCCAAGAGTTTTAATAGCATTGAGAGTCTTCTTATCAGATGCACTTGCAAGGCCTGCCTGAGTTTCTGATACTTCTGGAAGAGTAATAGAACTAGAAACTGCTTTATTATCTGTAGGATTTATACCCGTTATAGTAATTACTCTTGAGGTAGCTGTTGTAGTAGGCTGAGAGATAACATGATTAGTACCTGTGATTCGGTCAACTTTAGTTTTATCCGCTGCGGTTAAGACTCCCGCTGCAGATTGTGTAGCAGCAGGCAGCGTAATATTATTCGCAGCGGTAGTACCATCAGTTACATTTGTTTTAGAAGCAGCTATTCTTACAGTAGACGCAGCAGGAGTTACAGCGCCAAGAACAAAGTTAGCAGTATTAATTCTATCTAATTCTGTTTTATCTTTGGCGCTCATTGTACCTGCTGCGGTAGTAGTAGATATAGGAAAATCTATAGTAGTACTTATATCTTCCTTATTACCATTATCAGATACAAATGTAATAGTAGCTTTATTAGCATTAGATGTTACAGATATATCATTAATAGAATCTGTATTTAATCCATCTAATTTAGTTTTATCCGCTGCGGTTAAGACTCCCGCTGCAGATTGTGTAGCAGCAGGCAGCGTAATATTATTCGCAGCGGTAGTACCATCAGTTACATTTGTTTTAGAAGCAGCTATTCTTACAGTAGACGCAGCAGGAGTTACAGCGCCAAGAACAAAGTTAGCAGTATTAATTCTATCTAATTCTGTTTTATCTTTGGCGCTCATTGTACCTGCTGCGGTAGTAGTAGATATAGGAAAATCTATAGTAGTACTTATATCTTCCTTATTACCATTATCAGATACAAATGTAATAGTAGCTTTATTAGCATTAGATGTTACAGATATATCATTAATAGAATCTGTATTTAATCCATCTAATTTAGTTTTATCCGCTGCGGTTAAGACTCCCGCTGCAGATTGTGTAGCAGCGTTTATCACAGCGGTTCCATCTTCATTAACAGTCGAAGATCTCCACGTATTATAATTGAGAGTAACTGTGTTAGGAGATGTTGTGAAATTTTTTATCTTATCAGCTCCATGTGTAGAAAGACTATTAAACTCTGTATCTACTACTTGAAGTTTAGTCCATCCAGAAGCTGCATGTCTATTGGCCCAGTTGTCTAATCTGTAATAACAATCCTCTGATACAACAAACCACTCTTGTCCGATAGCATCATTATTAGTATTTACTACGGATTTACTAAGAATAGGATCTGTGATAGCATAAAGTGCATTCAGAGTAGCAACTGTTTTATGGCCTTGTATTTCGTCGGCATAGACAATACCAAATTCATTAAGATTCGCAGATTGTAACTGCGCCGGGTAACGAGCCATTGTATTCTAATCTTTAATTATTTAAAATCTAGTTTAACATTTTGAAATGCACCTTTATATTTAGAGGTGTATACATAATAAACGATATTTACACCTGCACCATTTGTTACAGTCACTTCAGTTCTATTAAAGTCTTCCAAAACAGGTGCTGCTCCATTCTGAACAATTGATGTAAGAGCTCCTAAGTCTTTTGGGTAAGCATAACTGTAATATTGAGTTCCATCAGCAGTAACTCCAGAAACTGATAAAGTTCTAGCATTGACTAATTTTGTTCCAGTCATAGCTTTAATATCATCTTGTGACGGAGCTGCAGAAGTAGTTACACCATATCTCTGTCTAGACCATACATTGATACTAAATTGTGCAGATGTCGTATCATTTCCAGATGCAACAACTACAGAACTACCAGAAACCATGAATCCTTTTTTAGGTGCACTTAAGGTTTCTTTAATTACTCTGGAAGCAGCAATATTATCAATAGTAGTTGTTGGAGAAGCAACATCACTAGAAGGTAAAGTTGTCCCTAAGTCACCACTACATGAAGTAGGGGCTTTATTTGTAGTTGTCTTAGTCCATTTAAAACTTCCAACAAATTTTGCTTTATATCCTCGTTCGATAGTAATAGAACTAGCATTTACGTTACTAACACCAACTTCTGTATTTGTAACCTCTGTACCAGCATTATTTTTAAAACTCCAAGTACCAGAGATAACTGGAGATGCTAAGAGTTTATCAGCAAATAAATAAGTATCAAGTTGCCAATTTACTTTTCCATCTACTATTGATTCAACGTAATATCCAGTTTCTTGTTCAGATACCAATACTTTAGCTCCTACTTCTAGTCGCTCTACAGGAATAGCATCCCGCTCAGCTATTGTTTTAACTGAACGGAAGCCTCCCATACCATAAATGGCTGAATGTGTTGGATATACGTCAGAAGTATTGGTGGGAACGATACCCGAATAGAGTACCGTTCCTTTTAAATTATTTTCTGGCATTATCTTTTATCAATTAATTTAACTTCAATATTTAGTATTCCATGATAGAGATTAGCAAGTTTAGTAATTGTATAATCAGTATATCCAGTAAAGATGTTAGTTATACGTCTAGAGTATACTGTTACATCATCAACAGGATAATTATTACAATAGATTCTATACTTACTATACTCTTCTGTTGGAATTGCTACGTAAATATACTTACCTCCTGAACAATCAATAGGAGTGAATGGGAATTCATTATCACCGAAGGAGAAGAAAGAATTCATTGCTATAAAGTCAGAGTCAGTAGGAGCAGAATTACTTGATGCACCTACATAAACCTTATCAGCTGTATCAATCGTTAAAGTAGCTGTTGCAACTTTACTTAGATACGAACCTCTCAATGTGAATGTTTGTCCTCCAGTGGCAGTAATCTTATAAGTACGTTCCTCAACAGGAATATCATGAGTATCTATGAATTGGAAATTAATTTGTCCACTTGGGGTCAATTGATATTCCCATTCAAGAGTAATTTCTGTTGATTCACCTCTCTCTAATAAAGTTCTATCTGCTGTGAATTTAGTAATCTTAAATTCAGTAGGATTATCTCTCTTATTAGAGCCCATCATTCTATACCAAATTCCACTGGCATTGAATATAATATCATTTACCATGAATTTATATCCAAAGGACTCACCATCATTATTAACTAAATAGTAATCACCATCTTGTGCCTTATCTCCATTAGCTAGTGTTGGTAAATTCCTTTCAGCATCCCAAGTACCCTTATAGAACAAACTATGCATTGTTCTTTCAGGTAATTGACTTTCAGGTATTTTTCCATCAGGTCCAAGTTCAGCCTTCTTATCAAGAGCAACCTGAGTAGCTGTTGAAATAGGTTTCTCGAGGTCTGATGTATTATCAACTCTACCAAGTCCAATTTGCTCTTTTGTTACTTCATGAGGATTGTTCTTATCTGCAATATGTTTATCCAGATTAGAAACAACTTCAGAAATAGCGTTTTGAGTTGCTACTGAAATAGGCTTTTCTAAGTCAGATGTATTATCTACTTTTCCGAGACCTACTTGTTCTTTAGTTACTTGATGAGGATTATTAGTATTACCTACGTGATTATTAATAGCTGTATTTAAACTATTAGATAAAGTATCAAGAGCATTCTGCTGTGCTACAGATACAGGTTTATTAATATCGGCTGTATTATCAACGTTACCTAAACCTACTTGATCCTTAGTTACCTTATGAGGATTATCTGTACGATTAGCATGATTATCTAAAGCAGTATTATTAGCTGCTTTGGCATCATCAATTGCTTTTTGTGTAGCAGTAGATATTGGTTTATCGAGATCTGCAGTATTATCTACATTTCCGAGTCCAATTTGTTCTTTAGTTACTTTATGAGGATTACTGAAATCTCTCAAGTGAGCACTAAGATCTGTTCCCTGATCTGTATTAATCTTATCAATCTTAGCGTCAAGTTTATCAAGTTCCTTCTGAGTAGCATTAGAAATAGGTTTGTCAAGGTCGGAAGTATTATTTACATTTCCGAGACCTACTTGTTCTGCAGTTACTCTATGAGGATTTGTATAATCTTTAATATGATTGCTTAAGTCAGTTCCAGAAGAAGTAATTAGAGTCTTAACCTCGTTGATAGCTTCTTTAGCTGCATCAGACAAAGGTTTATCTTTATCTGAAGTATTATCAACGTTACCTAGACCTACTTGATCTTTCGTTACTTTATGAGGATTATTGTAATCTTCTATATGTTTAGTTAAGTTATCTGTAATAGTAGTATTTCCGCTATTAATAGATTCCTTAACTTCATTAATTAATTGTTGGGTTGCATCAGATACAGGTTTATCCTTATCTGAAGTATTATCTACATTACCTAGACCTACCTGAGCTTTATCTACCTTATGAGGATTGTTAAAGTCTGCCAAATGTGCATTAAGAGAATCGGTTGTTGCCTTACCCTTATCACCAGCATAGGCAGTACTAGATGTTTCACCGAGAGCCAAAGACGCTGAGATTTCTACATACTTAGAACCAGACCATCTATAGGTTAGGTTAGTGTCTTTGGTTACGTAAATCTTTCCAGCTTCACCTGTAGTAGGCAAGTTATCGTAAGAATCTACTTCAATAACATCGTCTACAAAGCTAGGTAATTGAGAACTAGGAACTTTGCCTTCTTGGTCAAGTGTAGCAACTCCCCCAGCTACGCCCATCTCTGAACGTTTTACTTGAGCATCATTTGTTACTTCACCTAATCCAATCTGTTCCTTAGTTACTTCATGAGGATTATTCTTATCTGCTATATGAGTTTCGATAATAGTATTAGTTTCTGTCTTAATACTATCCAAAGCTTTCTGTGTAGCATCAGAAATAGGTTTATCCTTGTCAGCTGTATTATCTACATTACCAAGTCCAACCTGATCCTTAGTTACTTTATGCGGATTATTAAAATCTGAAATATGAGCACTAAGATCAGAACCAGAACCATCAATAGAACCTTGAAGTCTTCTTTCAAGTTCATCAAGAGCATCCTGTTGATAATGAGAAACAGGTTTATCTAAGTCAGATGTATTATCTACATTACCTAGACCTACTTGTTCCTTCGTTACTTCATGAGGATTCTTCTTATCTGCAATATGATTCTCTAATGAAATATTGGTCTTATCAAGATTAGACTGAACAGCATTGATTGCCTCTTGAGTTGCTACAGAGACAGGTTTTTCAAGGTCAGCAGTGTTATCCACCTTACCAAGTCCAACCTGATCTTTAGTAACCTTATGAGGATTATCAAAGTCTTTCAAGTGAGCACTAAGATCTGTTCCTGTAGAACCTATAATAGATTCAAGATCACTCTTAAGTTTATCTAAAGCAGCTTGTTGTGCAATAGATACAGGTTTATTGATATCTGATGTATTATCAACATTTCCAAGACCTACCTGAAGTTTATTTACTTCATGAGGATTATTCTTGTCAGCTATGTGATTAGTAACATCTTTTTCAATATCACCAATATCTTTCTTCAACTCTGCCTTTGTAGAATCTACTAAAGCTTGTTGTGCTACAGATACAGGCTTATTAATATCAGCTGTATTATCAACATTCCCTAGTCCTACTTGTTCTTTTGTTACCTTATGAGGATTGTTAAAGTCTGAAGTATGATTATCTATCTTAGTATCAAGCTCTTTCTTAGTATTATCTACTAATTCCTGTGTAGCATTAGATACTGGTTTATCAAGGTCTGCAGTATTATCTACATTTCCTAAACCTACCTGAGCTTTTGTTACCTCATGAGGATTATTCTTATCAGCTTTATGTTCTGAAACTTCTTTATTAACAGCATCTAAAGCTTCTTGGACTGCACTAGAAATAGGCTTATCAGCATCAGAAGTATTATCTACATTTCCAAGACCGATCTGTTCTTTAGTTACTTGGTGAGGATTTTCAAAGTCAGCCACATGAGCATTAACTTTATCTGTAGTAGCCTTACCTTTATCTCCAGGATATGCAGTTCCAGCTACTTCACCAAGATGAACAGGGTTACCAATTTCTACTAATTCAGCACCATCCCAACGATAGATTATATTAGTTTCTCGATTAGAATAGATTACACCTTTATCAAGAGTAGCACCTTCATCTAATTCCGTTTCAGAAATTGCTGTATATATTTTCTTCTCATCTTCTACATAGTAAGTGGAACCAATTACTAATCTAGAAGAAGGAATATCTGTTTTTGTTGATACGAAACGATCAATTCCAAATACTTCATCAACTTGTCCTGGAAGTTGTTCCACAGGAATTTTACCATTTTCGTTAAGAGTAGCAACACCTTCCGGAGTTCCCATTTCTGATCTCTTAACTTGAGCATCATTTGTTACTTCACTTAACCCAATCTGCTCTTTGGTTACTTGATGAGGATTATTCTTATCCTGAACGTGAGAATTTAATGCACCTTCAAGTAATTCTGTATTTGAAATCTCTACATATTCATATTTATTCCATCTATATATTTTCTCAGTACCAGAAACAGTATCAATATAAATTACTCCAGTTCTAGGTTCATAAGTATTACCTTCTTCGTCCTTGAATTCTGTTTCACTCATAAGTTTACCTACAAGAACATTAATCGTCTTGTCTGGTATTTGAGAATCTGTTAATTTACCATTGCCATCAAGAGTTGCAATACCACTAGGAACACCAATTGAATTATCGATTGTATCAATACGACCGTCAATTCTATCGATTTCATCTTGAGTAGCCTTAGAAACAGGTTTATCATAATCAGCCGTATTATCTACATTTCCTAAGCCAATTTGTTCTGCTGTAACACCATGAGGATTTTCTTTATTCTCAGTGTGTTCAGTTACTTTAGTGTTTACAGTATCTAAAGCTTCTTGAACAGCAGTAGATATTGGCTTATCAATATCGGCTGTATTATCTACGTTTCCAAGCCCAATTTGTTCGGCTGTTACTTTATGTGGATTATTGAAATCTTTGATGTGATTGTCAATAGCTTCTGTAACATTATCTGAATCTGATACTTCTACATACTTGAATCCATCCCAGCGATAAAGTTTATTCGAACCACCGATACTATCAATATAAATAGTATTATGTCTTGGAATAAACTCTACACCTTCAGAATCAGTAAATTGAGTTTCAGTCATATACTTACCTTCGATAACATTCAGAGCTTCGTTAGGGATCTGTGAAACTTCTAATTTACCTTCGGAATCAAGTGTAGCTATACCATCAGGAGCACCTACTGAGTTTTCGATATTAGTAACTCTCTCGTCAATCTTATCAATATTACCTTGAAGATCACTACCAGAGTTATTAATTTTCTCCTCAAGTTCGGTCTTAACTGCATCTAAAGCTTCTTGTTGTGCGGTAGAAACAGGTTTATTGATATCAGAAGTATTATCAACATTACCTAAGCCTACTTGTTCGGCTGTAACTTTATGCGGATTATTGAAGTCTGAGATATGAGAATTAACCTTATCAGTTGTCTCCTTGCCTTTATCTCCCGCATAAGCAGTATCAGCCGTTTCACCTAAGTGGAGAGATTCTGATACTTCTACATATTTAACCCCTGTCCAACGATAAAGAAGATTAGTATCCTTAGTAACATAGATTTTTCCAACTTCTCCAGCTTCAGGTAGATGTTCGAAAGAGTCTACTTCAATTACATCATCTACTAAACTTGGCAATTGTTCTAGAGGTACTTTTCCGGCATCATCAAGAGTAGCTAAACCACCAGGCTGAGCAATAGAATCTTCAATATTAGTAACTCTCTCGTCAATCTTATCAATGTTATCTTGTAAGTCGTTTCCTGAGTTATTAATCTTTTCTTCTAGCTCTTTCTTAGTATTATCTACTAATTCCTGTGTAGCATTAGATACTGGTTTATCGAGGTCAGCTGTATTATCAACGTTTCCAAGACCTACCTGAGCTTTATCTACTTTATGAGGATTATTGTAGTCTGAAGTATGAGCATTAACCTTGTCTGTAGTAGCTTTACCTTTGTCTCCTGGGTAAGCTGTACTAGACGTTTCTCCAAGTGCAAGTGATTCAGAAATTTCTACATACTGAGAGCCTGACCATCTATAAGTCAAGTTAGTATCCTTAGTTACATAGATCTTACCAGTTTCACCAGTTTCAGGAAGTAAGTCAAATGAATCTACTTCGATTACATCATCTACGAAACTAGGTAATTGAGATGAAGGCACTTTTCCGGTTGCATCAAGTGTAGCAACTCCTTCTGGCATACCCATTTCGGAACGCTTAACCTGTGCATCATCTGTAACATTACCAAGACCTACCTGTTCTTTAGTTACTTGATGAGGATTACTCTTATCTTGGATGTGTGTATTAAGTGCTTCATTAGAACCAGCAGTAGCCTCTTCGATTTCTCTTCTAATATCTTTCATATCATCATCATGACGATGAGATAGGTTATCAATATTAGTTTGAAGCTCTGTCTTAGTTGCTTCAATCTTAGAATCAGTTGCTTGGAATTTAGCATCAGTCTTAGTTGCTAATTCAGTGATCTTAGATTCTAGATCAGTCTTAGTTACGGAAATACTAGATTCTAAGTCAGCTCTAAGAGTAGAAAGATCGGATTCTGTTTTAGTAGCTAATTCAGAGATCTTATTATTCAAATCTTTTGTTGCTAAACTAAGATCATTTTCTGTCTTAGATGCTAAACTAGAGATACTGTTTTCTAATTCTTTCTTAGCTTCAGAAAGAGCATTATTAACAGCAACAATATCAGCTTCTTCTTTAGCAGTTAGGTCTGATATAGCTTTTTCAAGTTCTGATTTAGCAGTATTAAGATCATTTTCTGTTTTAGATGCCAATTCAGATATACTCTTCTCAAGCTCTGTTTTAGTTACAGAAATACTAGATTCTAAGTCAGCTCTAAGAGTAGAAAGATCAGATTCTGTTTTAGTTGATAATTCAGAGATCTTATTATCCAACTCTTTCTTAGCAACTGTTAAATCATTTTCTGTCTTTGATGCTAAGTTATCAATATTATTCTGAAGTTCTGTCTTTGCTTCCTTCAGACTATTATTAACAGCAACAATATCAGCTTCTTCTTTAGCAGCAAGTTCGGCTAATTTATTCTCAAATTCTGATCTAAATACTTCTAAGTCTGCCTCAGTATTAGTTTGTAATTCAGAAATTTTATTTTCTAGTACGGTTCTTGTTTGATCAATTAATGCCTGTGTAGCATTAGAAATAGGTTTATCCTTATCTGCTGTATTATCTACATTACCCAGACCTACTTGATCTTTAGTAACCTTGTGAGGATTCTTATAGTCTGTTAAGTGTCTATTGAAATCATCATTAGTTGCTTTAGAATCTAGAGTTTCCTTAAGATTAGGAATATCCTCTATACCTAATTCAACAATTCCGATCTGACCATTTACAGACTTAACTGAATCTACATTATCAATTTTAACCCATCTACCATTACTATTAATTACCCAATCACCTGGATCAAAATCATATCCAAATTGAGAGCCTTTATTAATAGCTATATAGTAATGACCATTGGAATCAAAATCGTTAAGTTCAAGTTTAGGAACATTATTAACTGCATCCCAAACTCCTTGATATTTAACATTTCCAAGAACTGAATCTGGAAGTTGTGATTCCGGAACTTTACCATCTTCTCCAAGAGTAGCAACACCCTTAGGAACACCCATTTCAGAGCGTTTTATCTGAGCGTCATTAGTAACATTTCCAAGACCGATATCATTTCTATCTAAAGATGGATTTGTGGAAATTTTATAACCATTTACAGTATAGTTATCGATTGTCTCTTTAACTTCTGCAATCTTATCATCTACATCTTTATTGATAGTTTCACTAATTCCATCAAGTTTAGCTTTATCTTCTTTTGACATTACTCCATTTGATTCTGGAGTAGCTGTTGGAAGATTTTCTGTAGCTAATTCAGTGAAGTCATTAGAAGTGATATCATAACTCCAGTTTCTACCATCCAAGAAATATCCACCATTGAAAGTGAAAGTTCTCCAGTTACCGTCTAAGTTAATAAACTTAACTTTTATACCTGGAACTTTCTTTTCAGCTGGAAGGAAAGCATCTAATTTAGCAGCAGCATATTGGATGTGCCACTGATCTCCATTTTCTCCCTTACCTTCACCTGGAAATATTTCATTGATATTATAGACTACATCAGATTCAAGTTCTACTCTATCAGTTAATTCACCAACTGCTTCATCAATAGCATCCTGAACACCACTAAGTTTAAGACCTGTTTCTTCGATTGTAAAAAATCCTTCAGACTCAGGATCACGAAGAACACCAATAGTAGGATCGTTATGAGTACCTTCTACTATGATTCCTTTTCCCTCAGTAGTTGTTACACTATCTACTTTTCTTTCCTCTAATGAATCTACGAGTTCTTTAAGTTCTTTTCCTTTTTCAGCAGATAAAACTTGCTCTTTAGGATCACCACCTTCGAATGAATCTACGATGTTTTCCTTCTTTACGTAAGTCTTTTCTGCATCTTCTATTTTAAGATAGGGAGCAAGTTCAATAGATAAATCATATTCACCGATCTTTTCCCATTCTTTTATTTCTTTCCCTTCTTCGTCAACCTTAATAGTTACTATATATTCAGTATAACTCTGAAGTTCTCCGATATTATTTTCTTTTCTAAGAAGATAAATTTTATTTGTCTCTGCTTCCTCCAAAGAAGGTAGCTCATCCACCATTCTGAAAAGTGATGTATCTATAGTGCAAGAAATTACATTATTCTCACTGATACTAATCCCTTCTCCGGCTATCAATTTATCTTGCTTAGTATTTAATATCTCTTCCAGTGCTTCATCTGTAATTACTCCAGATAAGTATGGTTTCCATCCTCCAGCTTCATTTCTTTTTTCCCAATTAACAAGCTGATAAACTTCTTTGGCATCAATTACATACCACAATTGTCCAAGAGAATCATTACCAGAATTATCCCCTGTATCAGAAAGAATACAGTCGGGAATTTTATACAATGCTGAAAGAGAAGATACTGTTTTGTGTCCACTAACTTCTATAGCTCTAACAATTCCATATGCACTAGGATTGTTGGACACTAATCTATCTGCAAAATTTAACGCCATTGTACTATTTATTTAAATTCTAACTCAACATCAGTAAAAGCACCTGGATTATTAGTAACATAAACTATATAATCTATTACTACACCAGCACCATTAGTGATTTCTAATTCTACTTTGTTAAATGCCTTAATTACACGAATTCCATCCTGATAAATACTATCTAACTCACCAAGAACTTTAGGATAAGCAAAAATAGCATATTCATCCATTTCTGTAGAAAAATGTTCTAGAGTCTTTTTAGGATGTTCAGTAATTAATTCAGATGTTTTCAGAGATTTAATATCATACTCTACTAAGTCTTTTCCCTTAGTAGATACACCATAGAATAATCTATGTGCGAATGTTACTGATCTAGTATCTTCTGTATAATCATAAACGCCAGTACTTCTAACAACATCTTCTCCTCTAACCATAAAACCAGTCTTAGGAGCTTCAAGTTTAATAGAAATAGTAGCATCTTCTGTATAATAAGGACTAGTTACTATATCAGAACTAACATCAGTACCTGTAAGAGTACCCCAGAATGAACCCTTAACAACTCCAGTAGGATCTTTCTTTCCATCTTCACTTGTCCATGTATAAACTCCTTTGAAAACAGCCTTATATCCATTTTCAATTACAGGATTATATTTATTTGGACTTGGAGTAATTGTTATAGGTTCGAATGCATTATTATAGAAATCCCAAGTTCCATTAATCTTAGGTTCTACAAGTTCTAAGTTTGTATTAAAAAGCTCATCTATTTTTTCTACTACCTCAATAAAAGTAGATTCTGTAAATTCTCTTTCAACTGAGAATTCAGATGTAAAACTATTCAGGATAATCTTTTCTGAATAATATTTCCCTGAATAAATCCACTCTAGAACTAATACATTTTTACACTGAGTTTCACACTCTATAATACTAGATTGAATAGATACAGGAACTATCGCTTTCCCAGAATCTACTCTTAAAGACGCAATTGAAATCTGATCTTTAATCTTTTCAGTAAGCTTAACAAAATTCTCTGCTCCACCAAAAATTTCTGCTATTTCTTCAGATGTACTTTCTGATGTTAACTCAGAAGTCATACTTGGGAATAACAATACTTTACTATCGATCAGTTTATTTATTTCTTCCTCCGATAATGCGAAGAAAGTTCCTTTAGTCCAAGCCTGTCTAGATCCTTTGATGAAAGCTATCGAAGTATCACTAATTTTTCCGGCTTCTAGATCTGCATTAAATTCCTCAAGAGTTTCATATTCAAGGAGAAAATCACCCCAAAAATTATCAACTCTAGGAACTCTAAGATCTACAACTACACCATCAGAATTTTTGACCCATATACTTTCCTCTCCGGCATGAAGACCTAAACCTAATTCACCTACTTCAAGCTGTTCTGGAGTAGGCATCTTTCCCTGTTCTACCGAATTTTTAAGAATAATTACGGTTGGTTCAGGAAGTTGATTTTTTACAATTATATCACTCATTGTCTTAGACATTTTGTACACTCCGGAACATCATTATTAGTTCTCCATTCCGTATTGTTTACTTCTTTATAATTATAGTAAGAATAACTTTCATCTTCTGGATAAACACCAGAACTCCAAGATTCGTAATCCGCTGTAGTCTGTCCTCTTCCACATTCATTATTACAAGGGCAGTCATTAGATTCGGGTTGAGCTAGAAGATTTTGATACTGGAATAAAATTCTAACTAACATAGCAGTCAAAACATTACTCCATGCATAAATAAATCTATCCTCATTGTATGGAATCTCAGAACCTTCAACGTATATTTCACCATTATCAATTCCAAGTTCACATCTAAGTTCATCTACAGCATAAAATACAATCTTAGCTTCACCATGATCTCGAATATCAAAAAACTCTTGAATATAAGTTTTGACATCTGATCCTTCTGGAAGTAAAGTTAATCTATCTGATATATATTTTAAGATATATGTGATATACGGAGCTAATTCACATCTCATGGAATAATCTATCTTAGCTATCCCTAGACATGATTTAATATTTTGAAGAGCTTGTTTATATGTGATGTATCCGTTTTTATCGTTCCATCTCATTATTATTTCACTTCAAAAATAGTAACTCCGTTTATTACCATCTTAACCAAAGTTTTTCTCTCTGGATCTAAGAATAGGTATAATCTATCCTTTTCAAATTGAAGGATATCCAAGGTATTTGTTACAATATCAACACCTTTACAAGAATCAGATTGCATTACACGATCTGATACAGAAAATTGAATACCTTTTGTAGTATTACCGTAACAATCTGACTGACAACTAGTATTAGTAATTCTAATACCATCTCCTTCTAAAATTTCAGAAGAACTAAGAGCGTTAGTATAAAGATCTGATAAAGCACTCTCGATCTTATTTAAGTTAGCTGCATTAACAGGAGTTTTATTATCAATCCATGTAGTTTTTATATAACTATTTTTCATAATTTATGTTATTATTTAAACTTACCACTCTCCTCCGTCAATAATGTTGTAAGGAGATTTCCAATTATCTTCATTAGCCCAATTAGATTCATCAGCATCTGGTCCTTTATAAATATATTCTGAATATGCACCTTCACTACCAAGAAATCTAATTTTCAATCCGCTACGTCGTCTTGCTTCAGGTACTAATCTAATTGCTCCCGAAAGAGTTAATTTTCTTTCATAATTATTTATTTCAGCATTAGCATTACAAAAATCTTTTAAGTTTTCATTTATATAACTAACTACAGCATTAACAGTATTATTTATACCTGTCTCTTATACACATCTCCG
>ERZ1027085.591-NODE-591-length-17854-cov-5.450643_pt1 | contig 17854 bp, 16 predicted proteins | sample MGYA00519415_ERZ1027085 | MGnify/ENA primary metagenome ERZ1027085 (study PRJEB26926, sample SAMN06164436) | human gut metagenome | biome: ENVO:00009003; feature: ENVO:2100002; material: ENVO:00002003 | host: Homo sapiens | place: USA | collected 2012 ...
CTGTTTGTAATCAACTTTCCCCCTCACACGGGAATTTCAAAAAACTATTGAGGAAGTCTCAGTTTCGTCCAGAATAAAATAGGCATGTATCAATTCTACGGTTCTCCAAAGGAGATTTGCCTGTAAAATAAAAACAGGACCCTCCGTAATTTTCACGGAAAATCCTGTCTGTATGATCCTGTATTTATTTGCTCATAACGACTCTCTTGAAGTTCTTCTTACCTCTGCGGACTACCAGGCCCTCTCCATCAAACTGCTCGGGAGCGTAAGTAGTCTTTACATCGGTAACTTTCTCATCTGCTACGACAACACCGCCCTGTTCTACAGCACGTCTTGCTTCACTGCGGGATGCAGACAAACCGGATTTTACCAGAACACCGAGAATATCGATCTTACCATCCACAAAATCAGCCTCTGTCAGCTCGCTGGTAGGCATCTCTGCAGCATTGCCACCGGTAAACAGTGCTCTTGCACTCTCCTGTGCCTTTTTTGCTTCTTCTTCGCCATGTACGAGATTGGTCAGTTCGTATGCCAGAATCTCCTTCGCCTGATTCAGCTGGCTGCCTTCCCATTTGTCCATCTCATCGATCTGCTCTAAGGGCAGGAAGGTCAGCATTCGCAGGCACTTCAGAACATCGGCATCTGCTACGTTTCTCCAGTACTGGTAGAACTCGAAGGGAGTGGTCTTGTTGGGATCCAGCCATACGGCACCCTTCTGGGTCTTACCCATCTTCTTACCCTCGGAATTTAACAGCAGGGTGATGGTCATGGCATAAGCATCCTTACCCAGCTTTCTGCGGATCAGCTCGGTGCCTCCTAACATGTTGCTCCACTGATCATCACCACCGAACTGCATGTTGCAGCCGTATTTCTGGTATAAGGTCAGGAAGTCAAAGCTCTGCATGATCATGTAGTTGAACTCTAAAAAGCTTAAGCCCTTCTCCATTCTCTGCTTGTAGCACTCTGCGGTCAGCATACGGTTAACACTGAAGTGTGCTCCCACATCTCTTAACAGTTCCACATAGTTCAGATTCAGCAGCCAGTCCGCATTATTGACCATCAGTGCCTTACCGTCGCCAAAATCAATAAAACGGCTCATCTGCTTCTTGAAGCAGTCTACGTTATGCTGGATCGTCTCCTTGGTCATCATGGTACGCATGTCACTTCTGCCGGAAGGATCACCAATCATTGCAGTACCACCGCCGATCAGAGCAATCGGCTTGTTGCCTGCCATCTGCATTCTCTTCATCAGGCACAGTGCCATGAAATGTCCCACATGAAGGCTGTCTGCGGTAGGATCAAAGCCGATGTAGAAGGTAGCCTTTCCGTTATTGATCAGTTCCTTGATCTCCTCTTCATCTGTCAGCTGTGCCAGCAGTCCTCTTGCTTTTAATTCGTCAAATACTGTCATTTTCTCTTCTCCTTTTTGGGTTCTTTTTACTCTGTATACCTTTTTTACATTTTGGGGGAATCGGCTCCAAAGGCACTAAAAAAGCCCGCCCCTTTTTCAAAAGGACGAGCTTGATCACTCGTGTTACCACCTAATGTTCCCGCCAGACTCACATCTGACAGCTCAGTAAGTATCTATCAATACTTCGGCCGATATCGGTGCCTGCCGTCCTGATCTACTTGTTCGGGATCCTCTGATAAAATCTACTGATCCTTCTCTTTCCACCGGTTGCTCCGGGATGTATTCCTGCTCTGCTTCTGTGCGCCTCTCACCGACCGGCTGCTCTCTGTCAGAAGTGGAGGAACAGTACTTCTTCCCTTCATCGCATTCTTCTTATCCTATGTTTGCGCTAAACATGACCTTATTATAGCCAGTCTGCGTTTTTCTGTCAACACTTAAAATTTTGCTGCTGGCAGGAGCCGCCTCCGGGTCTATTCTTCCGGCCAGGGCAGATGGGATACTTCCAGCTTCTTATCACGAAGCATCAGTTCCTTCACCGCCTGATCCGCAGACTTGCCGTCAAACAGCACTTCGTTCACCTGTTCAATGATAGGCAGCTGCACATCGTATTTTTTCGAAAGCTCCATGGCAGCCTTGGCGGAATACACGCCCTCTACCACCATCTGTACTTCCTTCATGGCTTCCTCGTAGGTCTTTCCCTGTCCGATGAGGATACCGGCACGACGGTTACGGGAATGCATGCTGGCGCAGGTCACGATCAGATCTCCGATACCGGTCAGACCGCAGAAGGTCTCAAAATTACCACCCATGGCAGTACCAAGTCTTGCGATTTCGGTAATGCCTCTGGTGATCAGCGCAGCCTTCGTATTATCTCCGTAGCCCAGTCCGTCTGCGATACCGGCAGCCAGTGCCACTACATTTTTCAGTGCACCGCCCAGCTCAATTCCCAGTACATCGGGGCTGGTATAGACACGGAACACTTCGTTCATGAACAGATTCTGCACATATTCCGCGCAGCTTTTGCTCTTAGAACCCGCTACGATCGTTGTAGGAATCCCGCGGCTGACTTCCTCCGCGTGGGTCGGTCCGGACAGTACCGCTACCTGTGCCTGCGGAATCTCATCTTCGATGATCTGCGCCTGGGTCATCAGGGTATGCTCCTCGATTCCCTTGGAGACACTGACAATTTTCTGTCCCTGTGCCACCAGCGGGCTGATGCGGTGTGCTGTGCTTCTGGTATAAGAGCTTGCCACTGCCATGACCAACAGGTCCTTGCCCTCGATGGCCTGTTTATCATCCGTCGTAAAGATCATATCCTCCGGAAGCTTTACTCCCGGCAGCATCTTATGCTCGTGATTCTCCTGAAGCATCTGAATCTCTGCGGGAACCGCAGACCATACCGTCACCTCATGTCCGTTTTTATGTAATACCACTGACAGGCCGATGCCCCAGCTTCCGCCACCCAATATACATACTTTTGCCATAGCTTATTTGTCCTCCCCTGAGATTTCTGTCTGCGCTTCGGCTGATTTCTTATTCTTGAACAGATAAGTCTTCCTCTCGTTCCCGTGGATCAGACGCACGATATTCTGTCTGTGTTTCCAGTATGCCATGACTGTTAAAAATGCGGTGATGGCGTACATTTCATATAGCTGTGACTGCGGCATGGTGCCGAACAGCCCCGTCTGTCCGCAGACCACCATCTGGATCATAAATCCTGCATATACCAATAATGATCCCAGAGACACATAATGGGTGGTCAGGAAGGTTCCGAAGAACAATACCACGCCCATCACGATAAAATAAGGATGGAACGACAGGATCAGTCCTGCTGTGGCAGCGATTCCTTTTCCTCCCTTGAATCCCATGTAAAACGGGAAGTTATGTCCGATGATGTCTCCTGCACCGGTGTACAGGCACAGCAGATAAATATTCTCCGGATGTCCGGTAGTGAACAATGCCTTGGTGATGCATACGGCAACGATACACTTTAAGCAGTCTCCCGCCAGTACGATCAGTCCTGCCTTGGTTCCCAGCACTCTCAGAGCATTGGTGGTACCGGCATTGCCACTTCCGTACTTGCGGATATCGATTCCCTTTGCCTTTCCGTAAAAGTATGCGGTCTGAAACAGGCCGAACACATAACCGATGAGTAAACAGATAACACGTTCCATTATTGATCTTTTTCCTTTCGTTCTCTGATGATAAACCGGAGGGGCGTCCCCTTGAAACCAAAGGTCTCCCGGATCTGATTCTCAATATATCTGGTATAGGAGAAATGCATCAGCTCCTTATCATTTACGAAAATAACAAAGGTAGGGGGTTTTACCGCCACCTGAGTAATGTAGTACAGACGAAGTCTCTTACCCTTGTCGGAAGGTGGCTGCTGCATGGCCACGGCCTCTGCCATGATCTCATTCAGCACACCGGTAGCCACACGCATGGCGTGATTCTCACTGACGATATCGATAGTCTCGAACAGCTTGGGCAGTCTCTGTCCTGTTTTCGCAGAGACGAACAGAAGCTCTGCATAGGGCATGAAGGATAAGGTATTACGCACCTTTTCGGTAAATTTATAAATGGTCTTGTCATCCTTTTCGATAGCATCCCATTTGTTCACCACGATGATCGTAGCCTTTCCTCTCTCATGGGCGATTCCGGCGATCTTCGCATCCTGCTCCGTAACACCTTCCTCTGCATCGATCATCAGTACCACCACCTCGGCACGCTCTACGGCACTGACGGTACGGACGATCATATAACGCTCCAGTTCTTCCTTGATCTTGTTCTTCCGGCGAAGACCGGCAGTATCAATGAAGACATATTCTTTGCCGTTATAAGTGATCTCGGTATCCACCGCATCTCTGGTGGTACCCGCGATATCAGAAACGATCAGACGGTTCTCACCCAGCAGTTTGTTGATCAGGGAAGACTTGCCGACATTGGGCTTTCCGACGATGGCCACACGGGTGCGGTCATCCTCTTCTTCCTCTGCCTGTTCCTTATCAAAATATTCCGTTACGGCCTCCAGCATGTCACCGATTCCCAGACGATTCACCGCAGAGATCGGATGGGGATCGCCAATACCCAGATTGTAGAATTCGTAGACATCCGCCATATACTTCTGGAAGCTGTCCACCTTATTGACCACCAGTACCACGGGCTTGTGGGAACGGCGCAGCATGTCTGCCACCTTGGAATCCGCATCCACCAGTCCCTGCTTTACATCCACCAGGAAAATGATCACGTCTGCAGTCTCCATAGCGATCTCTGCCTGTTCCCGCATCTGGGACAGGATCACGTCCTTGCTGTCCGGCTCGATACCTCCGGTGTCGATCAGGGTAAATGTCATATCCAGCCAGTGGATATCCGCATAGATACGGTCTCTGGTAATACCGGGTGTATCTTTCACAATAGATATATTTTCGCCAGCCAGTGCATTGAACAGGGTGGACTTACCGACATTCGGGCGTCCCACCACCGCAACGATGGGCTTGGTTTTTCTCTTTGCCATAATTTCCTCCGTTTCTTATTTACCATCTTAAAATCTATTCAGATGCATCTTCTCCAAGCAGGGCATCCACAAGATCATATCCGCTTGATTTTACAATATTCACGGGCACTTGTAAAGCCCCCTCCACGTCTGCCAGCGTATAATCATCCAGGAACAGATCCGCTCCGCTTCTGAGTACATTCCGGGGAAGATACAATGCTTCTCCCAGATTTTTGTCCTTTAACTGCTTTACGATATCCTGTCCCGTCAGAAGTCCGGACACCGTGATCAGCTCTCCGAAAAATTCATTGATGACCTCATAGACATGTATCTGCAGGCCGGGGTATTCCGACATCATTTCTTCCGACATCTTCTTTAAATAAGGAAACGCCAGTCTTCCCGTAGCCAGAGAGATCTCTCTGGTGCCTTCCCAGGATGGCTTTTTTCCCGCTTCCTTTTCTGCGGTACGCCTCTTCAGTCCGTCGTGGAATTCATCCAATAGCAGGCGGATCATTCCAACACCGTTCTCCAACTGCAGATATCCGTCGTAACGTTCCTCTTCCGGCACCTCTCTGCCCGCCAGAATGTACCATTCATCACTGGCCTGGATAAAGTGTGTCCCATATTTTTCCATGCAGATCTTCTGGTATTTCTCGATCAGATCAATGATCTCACCAGCATCCTGCGCATTAAACGGCTCTAACGGATATAATCCCTCCCGGTACCTGGATAATCCTACCGGCACCACCGAGACACTTTCCACATTTGGCAGATATTCCATCAGCTTCCGGATGCTGTATTCCAGTTCCTTGCCATCGTTTACACCCTTGCAGAGTACGATCTGTCCGTTCATCCGGATTCCGGCTTCATTCAGGATATCCACCTTTTTCAGTGCCTCCCCGGCGAAACGGTTATTCAGCATCTTACAACGCAGATCCGGGTTCATGGTCTGGAAGGAAATATTGATGGGCGACAGATGATATCTGCAGATTCTGTCGATATCATGGTCTGACATATTTGTCAGTGTCACATAATTTCCTTGCAAAAAAGACAGACGGGAATCGTCATCCTTAAAATACAGGGTATCCCGCATGCCCTTCGGCATCTGATCGATAAAGCAGAAAATGCATTTGTTATGGCAATGACGGTATTCGTCCATCAGACCGTTCTCAAATTCGATGCCCATATCCTCATCAAATTCCTTGTCGATCTCTAAGAGCCACTGCTCTCCGTCCGGCTTCTCTACCAGCATCTCAATATAAGTATCCTGTGTCAGAAACTGATAATCAAAAATGTCTTCGATCTCTGTATTATCTATGGCCAGTACTTTATCTCCGGGAGCGATCTCCAGTTCCTCCGCGATGCTTCCCGGCTTTACTGTTTTTACAATATGTTCTTTTTTCTTCATTCTAATTCACCTAACCATCTTTCTCCTATCCATTGTACAAGAAATTCCTTGACGTGTCACTAGCATAATGTTATAAATTAATTGTTATATTCAGAATAGTTCCGCAAAATTAAGCATCGAAGATGCGCTTTTGCGAAGGAAGATCTGCATATTTTTACGAACAATAAAGCTCGTCCAGGAGGGACATCATGCCTAATTTACACGAACTGGAAAATGCCATGCCCGTGGCTCCTTTGAAGATCATCGCTCTGCCTTCCGCAGAAAAAATGGGACGCCGCATCAATGACTACATGGTAGAATTCCGTAAGAGTATCCATAATGACAAAGTGAAAAACGATCCTGCCTTTCACGGCTATATCGAGAGCAACTATCTCGTAGACGTGGATGTGCCCCGTTTCGGAAGCGGTGAAGCCAAAGCGCAGATCAGCGAGACCATCCGCGGTAAGGATCTGTTCATTCTCACCGATGTATGCAATCATAGTATTACTTACAACATGAACGGCTATACCAACCACATGTCTCCTGATGACCACTACCAGGATCTGAAGCGTGTCATCGCCGCCTGCAACGGCAAGGCCAGACGTATCAACGTCATCATGCCTTTCCTCTATGAAGGCAGACAGCATCGCCGCAGCGGCAGAGAATCCCTGGACTGTGCTTATGCACTGGAAGAGTTACGGGATATGGGAATTGATAACTTTATCACTTTTGATGCCCATGATCCCAGAGTACAGAACTCCACTCCGCTGAATGGATTTGATAATTTTACCACCCCTTACCAGTTCATCAAGTCCTTGTTAAATTCCGAGGACGATATGATCGTGGACAAGGATCATCTGTTAGTCATCAGCCCGGATGAAGGAGCTCTGGATCGTGCCATTTATTTTGCCAGCGTTCTGGGTGTCGATACTGGTATGTTCTACAAGAGACGTGACTATTCCACCATCGTCAACGGCAAGAACCCTATCGTTGCTCACGAATTCTTAGGTGACAATATTGAAGGTAAGGATATCATCATCATCGATGACATGATCTCCTCCGGTGGAAGTATGCTGGATACTGCAAAACAGTTAAAGGCCATGAAAGCCAGACGCGTATATATCTGCTGTACTTTCGGCTTGTTCACCGACGGTCTGAAGAATTTCGACGCTGCTTACGAGCATGGTGATTTCGATAAGGTCATTACTACGAACCTTACCTATCTGCCGCCTGAGATCTACACCAGACCTTATTTCGTGGAAGCCGATATGAGCAAGTTCATTGCTTCCCTGATCGACTTTATGAACCATGACGCTTCTCTGTCCAATGTCATGGCTACCACCGAAAAGATCCACGGTATTGTAGAAGCCTACAACAATCGTACGGAAATGAGCGAATTTCATTTTTAATTTCCAACAGATCTGACAACGCATAAAAAAACGCAGAAGCCGTTATGGTTTCTGCGTTTTTCAGTTATATTGCTTATTTCAGTATTTCTTATTTCGCCATTTCTAAACTTCTTTCGACACGGTCTCCTTCAGCTGCTCAGTGGCGGGTTCTTCCGGCTTATGGTATTCCGGGAAATCCAATATAATCTTAAACAGATCTCCATCCAGCTGAATCTGGAATTCTCCGTGCTGTGCCTTGGTCAGATTTTTCGCAATATACAGACCCAGACCACTTCCCTCGGTAGTACGGGAAGCATCTCCCCGGATAAATCTCTCTGACAGTTCCTCACCCTTGAGATTCATGGGCCGGTCGGAAATATTTTTCAGAGAAGCGATGACTCTTCCGTCCTTTACCTGCATCTCCAGATAGACTCTGGTTCCCTCCAGGGCATACTTGCAGATATTCTGAAACAGATTTTCAATGATTCTCCACATCCTGCGGCTGTCGGCATAGATCATGCCGGCCACATCATTTCCGTCAAAGATCACCTGCAGCTTTTTCTCTTCCATTCTGTCGGAGAATTCTCCCACTGCCTGATTCAGCAGTTCCGTCAGGTTCAACTGTTCCAGATTCAGCACAATGTTACCGGAGGAGATTTTTGAAGCCTCCACCAGATCATCCGTCAACTGTTTCAGTCTCTGGGATTTGCTGTCCAGCACCTCAATATAGCTTCTGGCCGGTTCTTCCGTGATCTTTAGGCGTTTCAACAGATCCACATAATTGATAATGGAAGTCAGCGGTGTCTTAATATCATGGGAGACATTGGTGATCAGATCCGATTTCATCTGCTCATCCTTCATGCTGGTGCTTACCGCCTTGCGGATACCCTCTCCGATGTTATTGACTGCATCCGCCATCTCGCGGTTGTCCCCATGAAGAGATTCCACATCCAGCTTATAATCCACTTCTCCATCACGGATCCTGCGGATTCCTTCCACGATATCGATCTGCTCCGCTTTTTGCTTGAACCTTAGTACCCCCACAATGCCGTCCAACACAATAGCCCCCAGTGCCGGAAGCACCCACAGAGCGCTTTTTCCCCGCAGCAGATAAGCTCCGAAAATTCCTGCCAGATTCACCAGTAGAAACAGATTATACGGGATCAGTGAGCTGATGGCGGAATTTCTGTGGGAAACCACAAAATGTACCGCCTTACTGAAGCTTGTGACGATCCAGTGCAGAAAACTGTCACTCCACATATTGTGGGATTTGATCCTGCGGATCAGGCTGTACCAGAAAACATTGATTCCCATGCTTACGCAGAAGCCATACAGCGCAAAGACACCGTAGGCTGTCAGCCGTGTGATCTCCCGCCCCTGGATCTCGGAATGGCTGAGATATACCTTATTGGCCACATTCATCAGATAATCGTATCCGATTCTTCCGCCATAGATAAATCCCACCAGCAAAAGCGCCATGAACTCGATCCAGACATGATCGATACCGTTCAGGTACAGAACCGGCTCATCCTCCTCATCGTAAGCCACGCCGGCCGTTACGGTAAGATAAATACCCACCAGCAGCCACAATACTGCCAGCAGGATCCCTCCGCCGATCAGATACCAGATATTCGGAACGATTCTCTGGAACACCACATTGGCATTGTAAAAGGAATCTCCCTCCACCGGATAATTGGTATCCACTGCGATCCAGATATGAGTCATATCCGGATGCACATAACCATACTCTTTCAGATACTGATAGATCTGGCCCTCAGTCATTCCTGTGTTGCCGGTAAATTCCAGACTGTCCGGATAATAGATCAGATACCGTCTGTACTCCGAAAAATAATCCGTAATATCATTATCGGAACTGTTCTCAAACTCCGATACATTCGTATAGGTTCTGCTAACTCCATCTGTTGTCATCATACGGACCACATATTTCAGATTGCCCGCATCTTCTTTATACAGATCATTACAGTTCTGATACTGCCCATAGTTGGCTGACAACGTCTGGATCGTCATCTCCAGATTGCTCTGCAGCGCAATATATTCGATCCAGTTGTCCGCACAGGCTGTCAGCTGCTTCTCTCCGTCTACGGTGGCATAACGGTTCACCAGCATCGGGAAATATACCGTCAGCGTACCATCGTCTTCTCTGGATACCCGGATATCCTGTACACTCTCTTTCACAATGTATGTGAAAGCCAGGTCTTCCAGCCGATCGGTTCTCTGGCTCTCCGGAATTGCCTCGATTGCCTGTGCGACTGCTTCCTTCTGCTCCTCCGTCTGCTCTCCGCCTGCCACGAACACCAGCTGTCCGTCCGCATCCACGCGGAAGTTCGACTCCAGGTCTATCGGACCGAAATAATTCACGAAGTCCGACATACTCATAATACGATCTGTATATTCCGCACCGTATTTTCCCCATTTGATCAGATCTTCCAGCTCATAAACTGCTGTTACAGGGCAATCTGCACCGCCGGTTTTCCCTGAAGCAAATTCCGTGATATCAACATGCTTATGCGGATCAAAGCTTCCATTGGTTTCCATCTGTCCTTTGATCACCATAAGCTGGATAATATCCGATACCGAGCTCTGGAACAGATCATGGAAAATCACGGAATCTTCAAATTGCGTTTCCGCATCCAGAGGGGATAATTCATATACTTTTGTGCCATCCGCTGTGTCTACCGCCAGATAGGAATTGAACAAAACCGCCGCGATTGCCACCAGCAAAAGCAAAGCCGCCGTCTGCTGCACCAGTCCCAGCATCAGCCGTTTCAATGTAGGTCGTCTCATGCCTGCTCCTTGTCGATCTTATAGCCTACTCCCCATACCACTTTCAGATACCGGGGTTCCTTGGGATTGATCTCGATTTTTTCACGGATATGCCGGATGTGTACCGCCACGGTATTGTCCGCTCCGATGGCATCCTCATTCCAGATGCTTTCATAGATCTGATTGATGGAAAATACCCTGCCCTGGTTCTTCATCAAAAGTAATAAAATATTATATTCGATAGGTGTCATTTTTACCGGTTCATCGTCCACTGTCACCTGTTTGATATCATCATTGAGGATCAGTCCACCCACCTGATAGATTGCTTTGTTCTCACCGGTCAGGCTCCCCAGGGATGTATATCTGCGCAAGTTGGATTTGACTCTCGCCACTAGTTCCAGCGGATTAAAAGGCTTGCAGATATAATCATCCGCACCGATATTCAGCCCCAGGATCTTGTCCGTGTCTTCCGATTTGGCCGACAGGATAATAATGGGAATGCTGCTGTATTCCCGGATCTTCAATGTAGCCCGTATGCCGTCCAGCCGGGGCATCATGATATCCATGATCAACAGATGGATATCCTCCTTGTCCAGGATCTGAATTGCCTGTTCCCCATCATACGCTTTATATATTTTATAGCCATCCTGACTCAGATAGATCTCGATGGCATCCACGATCTCTCTGTCATCATCACATACAAGAATATTTGCCATACTTTCCTCATTTCTCCGTTACTTCCCGGTTCCCCATCATTTTCGTTATTTCTATTTAAACATAATATTTTTAAATATTTTCGTGTTTTTTCTTAAATTTTCTTAATTCCCGTCAGGCACTCAGGAACTCAGGACTCCTTCAGCATTAAAAATGCCGCCAGATTTCCCCTCTGTCCGTGACTTGCCCGGTGGGAAAACAGATACTCCGGATTGTGGCAGGTACAGACGTTCGTTACCGCCATATGTTCCGGCGGGATCCCCACCCTTAACAGAATGCTCTGATTGGCTTTCCACAGATCAAGCTGATATTTACCCGGTGCTTTGCCCGGCTGCAGCACATCCTCCGGAAAGCCTTCCCGAAACTGTTCCGCCACTTCTTCACTCACTTCATAACAATCCACACAGATGGACGGTCCGATGGCCGCCACCAGCTCCTCCGGGCGGCTGTTAAAATGTTCCTGCATATATCGTACCATACAAGCTCCCATTCCCGCTACCGTTCCTCTCCAGCCGGAATGCGCCAGTCCGATGGCCCTGTGTACCGGATCCACGAAATACAGAGGAACACAGTCTGCATAAAAAGTCACCAGTGCGATTCCGGGGATATCCGTAGCCAGACCGTCTATATCGTCATAGACCGATGGTCTGGTGATCCCATTTCCGGCATCTGCTTTCGTCACCAGATGAATATTCGTGGTATGGGTCTGTTTCGATGCCACCATATGTTCCGGGTCTGTTCCCAGTACTTCGCCAATCCGTCTGTAATTCTCTCTGACACATTCCAGGTCATCTCCTCTGGAAAAACTCAGGTTCATAGTGGAATAGATTCCGTTGCTGACACCACCGGTCCTTGTGGTAAACAGATGTTCCACCACACCGGTCTCTTCCAGCTTCGGGAATACCAGATACTCCAGTTCCCCTTTTTGTCTCTGCTGTATACTGTCTGTGTCTCTGCTGTCTGTTCTGCTCAATGGATACATGTTTCTAACTCCTTGCACTATAATGATGCGGAAAAGCATTTGGAATCCAGTGAAGTGTCTCCCCCTGGATTGCCACCACATCATAACGCACCCAGGTATCCTCCCCATAATGATGCAGATAACGGTAATAATCCGCAACTCTGCAGATGGTCCTCTGTTTCGCCGTTGTCACGGCCTCCGCCGCATTTCCCTTTTCATCACCGGAACGGTATTTCACTTCCACAAACACAAGATATTTCCCGTCTCTGCCGATAATGTCGATCTCACCGTTCCTTCCTCTGCGGAAATTCCGTTCCAGGATACGCATTCCCTGTTTCTCCAGATAGTCCGCAGCCATCTGCTCATATACATTCCCCGTCTGTCTGGTATTCAACCCTTATGTTTTCCCCCGTTTGCCACACTTTCCTTTACCATGCGGTGATCCACAGCATCCACAAATACCAGAATCTCCGCCACCACTTCATACAACTCCGGCGGGATCATCTCGCCGATGTCCAGCCGGGACAGTGTATCCGCCAGCTTGTCATCCCGATGGATCGGCACACTGCTCTCCTGGGCCTTCTCTATGATCTTCTCCGCCAGAATTCCCTTGCCGCTGGCTATGACTCTGGGTGCCTCATCCGAGGGATCGTATTCCAGTGCTACGGCCTGTTTTACTTTCTTTTTCTCGTCATTCATTCTGTTGTCCTCTATGCTCTTCTAACATATACGTTTTCTCCGTGCTGCGCACTCTCGAAATCGTAACAAACATTCGTATTCCGGACTATCGTCCTGCATACTCATGTTTGTCCGCTCCTCTCATAGGAAACATCCGCTGCCTGCTAGCAGTCACGTCTGTTTCCTATGGATGAGCTATGTTCTCACATCAAAGGCATATTGTGCTACCGGAACACTTCCTTCTGTCTTAAGAAGCGGTGCCATGGCCTGCGCCGTCTGCTGTAATTCGGTACGCAGTGTTGTCTCACATTTACAATCATAGCCTCTTTTTTGCAGCCGCTCTGTCAGCACATCCATATTAGCCTCCAGGTAATCCAGGATTGCATCATTCTGTACATAAAATTTGGTGCTGACTTTGGTATCCTTCAGAGCCACATATACATCCAGTGGCCCCAGATGTTCCATATCCAGATGCAGCAGTGCGCTGACCTGTCCGTCTTTTCTGGCAAGATTTTTCTTGTTGGTATATACGAACAGTTCTCCCGTCTTATGCTCTCCCTGCCGTAGATGCAGCGGCAGCTGGATATAGGCATAGGTCTGGTTGATCTGTTGCAGGAAATCCACGTTCTGGCTTAAATTCGTCACGTTCTGATAAGCACTTGAACCACGCTGTCCGTTTTCTTCCAAAAGATTACTCAACCCCTTCAACTGTTTTCCCAGCTTCTGGTAAAGTTCCTCCACCTTCTCCGGAGATTCCACATCCTCTGGTTTTATGCTCCAACGATCCGCCAGAAGTTTTGCCGGAAGCTCTGCCACTTTGGAATTATGGAGAATACTGCGCAGCAAGGGAATATCTTTCGTCTCCAGCCCCTGCTTTAACAGTTTCTGCAGATTCTGCAGCTGTGGTGCCTCCTGTGTTTTTTCTGCACCGGGATTTTCTTTTATCGTCTGACCGTTGTCCGGTGCCGTCTCCGTCGGTTCCTCTATGATGGTCTTCTGCCCCGGCACAGCTTCCGGTGCTGTTGCCGAAGGCTTTACTGGCATCTGTTCTGCCTCTTCCGGAGTCACTGTCACATCCACGCCAGGCTCCGGCAGGGGTCCCTCGGTCTGTTGTTGTCCTGTTACCGTCTCTCCGGCCGCATCTTCGAAAGCCAACAGTTCCAGAACCTCACTGTAGATTGTGGCGGCCTGCTCTATGTCTCCGCTCTCTACCAGCCCCTGCAGCATATTTGTCAGACTTTCTCCGGTCTCTGCGATTCCTGCTGTCAGCTGATGTGTCAGATTGCGATAGGATGCCATCTGTGTGATATTTTCCTCCGTCACCGGAAGTTCCACTTTGTGAAGATTCACGAGATCCAGAATCTCCGCATCCGGGAACGCATTACTTTCATGCCAGATCTGCTGCAACGTATTCTTATCAATAGGAAGCCCCGCATCCATCAGTTGTTTTGTCATGGCTACCGTATTCTCGTTCACCGGCAGCGATGCCATATCCAACGCTTTCAGTACGGTTCCTTCTGTTGCCATATTGGTAAAAAGAGGACTCAGATTCAGTGTCTGCCCGTTATTTTTTACCTGAAAGGTAATGTTCTGCCCCAGTTCCAGACGGATATCCGCATCCACTTTTGCATCCACCAGGACATCCTGCAGCAGACGGATCTGCGCATTATTGCCCTCCCTGGAGACCACCTCTCCTCTGAGGGTCTGCCCGGGAACCAGTGCACGGATCTGCCGGTTTACCTGTTCGGTATTCGCATTATTTGGAGTCTGTACTCTGCTGTTATCCGCTATTTTATCCTGTGAGAACCATCCTGTCAGCTTCATATTTTCTCTCCCGGCACGCTAAAATGCCTTAAAATCCGAAATTTTTGATAAAGCTGTGTCTGTGGATCGGAGTCGGTCCATACTCCTTCAGTGCCGCAATATGTGCCGCACTGCCGTACCCTTTGTTGGATGCAAAATCATACTCCGGAAACACATCGGCATACTGCTCCATCAGACGGTCCCTGGTCACCTTGGCCACAATACTGGCCGCACCGATAGAAATGCTCTTGGCATCGCCCTTGATGATCGGCACCTGTCGGATCTCCACTCCGGGAATCGTCACAGCATCGTTCAACAACAGATCCGGTGCCGGATCCAGTTTGCCGACAGCCTCCCGCATGGCCTCATAGGTTGCCTGTAAAATATTGATCTCATCGATCCGCTCCGGAGAAGCATAGCCCACTGCCCAGGCCACCGCTTCCTTCGTGATCACATCGTACAGCTCTTCTCTCTTTTTTTCGGATAACTGCTTGGAATCATTAATGTATAAAATATCACAATCCTTCGGCAGAATGACAGCACCTGCCACTACCGGTCCCGCCAGAGGACCTCTTCCCACTTCGTCAATTCCGCAGATATAGGTATATTGTGCGTATTCTTTCTCGTATTTTTTCAGATTCTCGATCCGCTGACGTTCCTTTTCCAGAGCATCTATCTTTTTCAGTGCGCCAGACACCAGCTTCTGCACACCGCTTCTGGGATCATTCTCATATTCTGCTATAAATTCAGGCAGCTTTTCCATTGAAGCTGCCTGTAATATTTCCTTGATCTTTGCTGCACTTTCCATTTGTTTATCCCCATTTATGGTTATTGATGTTGTAATACACCGAAATCAGAAACCGGCCAGATCCGGAGCCAGGCTTTTCCGATGATATTTTCTCTTGTTATGTTACCCACCATATCCGTACGACTGTCGCTGGAATTGTTGCGGTTGTCTCCCATGACAAAATATTCATCATCCCCCAGTTCAATGGGTTCCGCCGCCCGGCCGATGGTCTCCGGTTTTATGACTTCCATGCCGTAGTTCTCTTCCAGCTTTTCCCCGTTGATGTAGATACTGCCATCATCCATGATCTGTACCGTCTCTCCCGGCAGTCCGATGATACGCTTGATATAATAGGTGTTGTCCTGGAATTGAAACGGGAAGACAATGATGTCAAAGCGTTCCGGATCATGAAAACGATAGCTTAACTTATCCACGATCAGATTATCCCCGTTGTGCAGGGTATTCTCCATGGAGGCTCCCTCCACTTCCGTACGCTGTCCTACAAAGGTGATCACCAGCCATACCGCTCCCAGTACACAGAGCAGGTAGATCGCTGTGTTTAATAATTCTCTCATGATTCTGTTCATCTGTCTATATCCTCTCCAGTGTTATTCGTCCCAGCTTGCCGCTCCGGAAATCATCGATCAGGATGCCGGCGGCTTTCCCCAGATCCAGTTGTTCTCCCTTTGCATAGCATTTGCGGCTCTCTGCCACTGCTTCCAGTATCTCTATGGGCTTGCCCGCAGGATCTGCCTCGTAGCGTTCCTGCAAAGCCTTCGGATAAAGCTCTTTGATGGCTCCGATCAGATCACAGGCCAGTTCATCTGGAATTAGGATCTCATCGTTCATGGATCCGATAAATGCCAGACGCATTCCTACCTGCTGGTCCTCGAATTTGGGCCACAGGATACCGGGGGTATCCAGAAGTTCCAGTCCTTTATTCAGACGGATCCACTGTTTTCCCTTGGTCACACCGGGTTTATTTCCCGTCTTGGCGCAGGCTTTTCCCGCGAAGGAATTGATAAAAGTGGATTTCCCCACATTTGGGATTCCCACTACCATAGCACGTACCGGTCGATTTACGATGCCTCGCTTTCTGTCACGTTCAATCTTCTCCTTGCAGACTTCCTGTACCAGCCCCTGGATCGACTTGATTCCCATACCGGTACGGGAATTGATTTCCAGTACACCCATTCCCTGATTTGAAAAATACTCGACCCATTTCTTATTCCACACCGGATCTGCCAGATCTGATTTATTCAACAAAATGATACGGGATTTACCTTTTCCCAGTTCATCGATATCCGGATTCCTGCTGCTGATGGGGATTCTGGCATCTACAAGTTCAATCACCAGATCGATCAGCTTGATATTTTCCTGCATCATACGCCTTGCTTTGGTCATATGACCGGGATACCACTGATAATTCATTTTTCTATTCTCCTACCATACTTTCTATTTGATAAAGCCGATGCCATCCGTCCCGGATTTTAAGTGGGAACCAGGCTTTGCCGATCATATCGCCCTCCTCCACCGGTCCGATATTGGCGGATCTGCTGTCTTCGCTGTTATTCGGGTTGTCCCCGATGCAGAAATACTCCTTGTTCCCAAGGATAATCTCGTTTTCCGCTATACCCGCATCCAGGATCCGTTCCGTCACCCATTTGCTTTCCTGCCCGTTGACATACAGAGTTCCGTCCGCGATCCTTACCTTGTCTCCCGGCCCTGCCACAACACGCTTGACATAATAATGGGAATTTTCATTGCCATTCGGCAGAAATGCTACTACGTCTCCCGCCTTCGGAGAAGATAAAACATACAGAAAACGGTCAATAAATATCTGCTGTCCATTCTCCAGTGTCGGTTCCATGGACATGCCCACAACTCTGGTGGACTTTCCCAGAAAGATAACCACCACTGCAGCCAGAAAGACTGACAGTGCAATGCCGAAGATCCAGCTGAAAATTTCCCTGAGCAGTTCCTGACTGATCTTTTTCTTTTTTTTATAAAAACTTAGTCCCTTATTTCTCAATGTTCTGTCCTATCTCGCATAGTGTTTACAAGTCTCAGTGTACCATATCCGTATTCCTTTTTCAAATAAATATAAAAGGCAGCTGTCAGAAACAGCTGCCCCTTTCCGGTCAATGTAATTATTTAACTAATTCCTTAACCTTTGCCTTCTTACCAACACGATCTCTTAAGTAATTCAGCTTAGCACGTCTTACTTTACCTTTTCTTACAACTTCGATCTTCTCTACGTTGGGAGAATGTAAAGGCCAAGTCTTCTCTACGCCGATACCGTTGGAAGTCTTTCTAACAGTGAAAGTCTCTCTGTTGCTGCCGCCCTGTCTCTTCAGTACAACGCCTTCGAATACCTGGATTCTCTCACGGTTACCCTCTTTGATCTTGCCGTATATCTTAACGGTATCGCCGACTTCAAACTGATCA
>ERZ1027085.602-NODE-602-length-17654-cov-6.335758_pt1 | contig 17654 bp, 10 predicted proteins | sample MGYA00519415_ERZ1027085 | MGnify/ENA primary metagenome ERZ1027085 (study PRJEB26926, sample SAMN06164436) | human gut metagenome | biome: ENVO:00009003; feature: ENVO:2100002; material: ENVO:00002003 | host: Homo sapiens | place: USA | collected 2012 ...
CTCGTGGGCTCGGAGATGTTTATAAGAGACAGGGCATTCTTACCTCGGTATGTCGAATGAACGCAGTTTTGTTCTATTTCTCCTGAATATCGATAGGGAGCGAATAATTCGTCCAAGTACGTTTCTATGTAAAGCGTATCTGTTGGTTCGATATAAAAAGGAATATATCGATCCTCCAAAATTAGTTTTTGTTGGATAGGATAGCGTGTAGGGATTTTTGCAGAGAACGACCCGTCTGGTGCGATAGGAATGTTTATTTCGGTTTGTTTCCCGGAGAACAGATCGTCCAGTATGATTTTCCCGTCGGGTAAATTCAACCGTTTGTGATATCCGACGAATTTACCTTGTAGTATAGCTGTGTCTGTGTCGAAGGTTATTGCTGGTGTAGCAGATCTGTATATAGGGTTGGGTTGTGGATATATGGAAGTCTTGTTCCTTTTTTCGGTTAGAGATAAACCTATAATTCTGATTTCGTTGGATTTTTGATTTCCGATGATATCGACCTCCGTTAAGGACGGAGGGAGTGCAGGGAAATCCATTTCTATATGGATCGTACTGTCGCTATCGAATTGGAAAATTCGGTCGAAATCGACACCGTCTATATCCCGTACTTTCCCAGAAAACCGTTTTATACTGTCTTGGACGACCCAATCGTCGTGTATGGTGAGAGACGTATGTGGTAGTTGTTTCAGCGTGATGTACATTCGGCTTACGGTATCTCGTAATAGAATACTGTCGACTGTTACAACCGGCGTATTTCGAGCGACCCAGTTCGGGTTGGTTATTATTTTTTCTGCATGAAGAGAAGATATGAGCAGAGGTAGGAAGAGTGATAAAAAAGCTCTCATTAGTGATTCGTTATATGTGTTATAGCGAATGAACAAATGAGAGCCGTAGTAAGTTCAATTTGGTTACAGTCCTTTTTGTTTGGCCTCGTCCCAAATGGCATCCATTTCGGCGAGAGACATATCTTTTAGATTTTTACCTTTTTGTAATGTTTCCTGTTCGAGATAGTTAAACCGTCGTATAAACTTTTGGTTCGTATGTTCCAATGCATTTTCCGGGTTGATGTCATAAAGTCTTGCCGCATTGATGAGACTGAAAAATAGATCTCCGAATTCATTTTCCATATTATCCGGGTCCATGTTTTCTATTTCATTTTTCAGTTCGCCGAACTCTTCAAAAACTTTGTCCCAGACTTGGCTTTTTTCTTCCCAGTCGAAGCCTACATTGCGTGCTTTATCTTGTATTCGATAAGCCTTTATTAGAGCCGGTAAGGCCGATGGCACGCCTTCGAGTACGGTTTTATTACCGCCTTTTTCTTTCAGTTTGAGTTCCTCCCAATTTTGCTCAACCTCGTTCGATCCATCGACATGGGTTGTACCGAACACGTGAGGGTGGCGATAGATTAGTTTTTCACAAAGAGCATTGCAAACATCGGCAATATCGAAAGAACCGTTTTCTTCTCCTATTTTAGCATAGAAAGCGATATGTAACAATACATCTCCCAACTCTTTTTTAGTGGCTTCGTTGTCCTCTCTGATAAGAGCATCACAGAGTTCGTAGGTCTCTTCTATCGTGTTGGGACGTAAACTTTCATTCGTTTGCTTATGATCCCACGGACACTTCTCGCGTAGAATATCGAGGATATCGATAAACCGGCCGAATGCCTCTATTTTTTCTTCTCTCGTGTGTGACATGTGTTTATTTATTAAATGCTTTTAGTCCTTTTTGTAAGAAATCGATAAATTTAGGTACGCTTTCGTTGTATCCGTATGGGGCGGCTAATGGCTCTCCGTCACTATTGATAATAACATAGTATGGTTGAGCATTGGCTCCGAATTTATGTCTTTGTAAGAAACTCCATTTTTCACCGACGGTCGTTAGTTTTACCGATTTCCCATTTTCGGTTACCGTAATGGGTTTCTTTAATTTTTCTTTGTCATCGACCATTAAGGTAATAAGTACGTATTTGTTTTCAAGGATCTGTTTTACAACCGGGTCGGTCCACACGGAAGCTTCCATTTTACGGCAGTTGACACAACCATACCCCGAAAAGTCGATGAGTATGGGCTTCTTTTCTTGTCGGGCGTATGCCAAGCCCTCGTTATAGTCGTTGAAGGCTGCGTGAACTTCTTTATTATATAAGTTGAAATCTTGGGTATATAAGGGGGGCGCGAATGCACTGATCGCTTTTAACGGAGCTCCCCACAATCCGGGAATCATATATAATGAAAAAGATAGCGAAATGATGGCGAGGAATAAACGGGGAACGGAGACGTGTTTAATCGGGGAATCGTGCGAAAAGTTGAGCTTACCGAGCAGATAAAATCCCAGCAATGCGAAGATAACGATCCAAAGCACCAAAAATGTTTCCCGGTCGAGTATGTGCCACCCATAGGCGAGATCGGCTACCGATAGGAATTTAAGTGATAATGCCAATTCCAAAAAGCCTAATATGACTTTGACGGTGTTTAACCAGCCTCCCGATTTAGGCAATTGTTTCATTAAAGACGGGAACATGGCGAATAATGCGAACGGTATGGCTAAGGCGATGGCGAAACCTCCCATTCCGACAGTGGGTGCGAGTGTCCCGCCCCAAGAAGCGGCTTCTACTAATAGAGTGCCGATTATGGGGCCGGTACAAGAGAAAGAAACCAAAACCAATGTAAACGCCATGAAAAAGATAGCGATGATACCGGTTGCGGTGTCGGCCTTTCTATCGAGTTTATTACTCCATGATGCAGGTAAGGTTATATCGAAAGCCCCGAAGAAGGAGACCGCGAAAAGAACCAACAGTGCGAAAAACAGTATGTTGAACAAAGCGTTTGTCGCTAAATCGTTAAGGGCACTGGCTCCGAATAATAGGGTAATCAGTAAACCCAGTCCTACATAGATAATGATGATGGACAAACCGTATAAGATGGCTTCGCCGATCGCCTTGTGCCGGCTTTGTTGTTTTTTCAGGAAAAAGCTCACTGTTAGGGGAATCATGGGCCAAACACAGGGTGTTAGTAATGCTAACAATCCTCCGATAAATCCCGATATGAAAATAAACCAAAGAGAACTTTCTTGCAATAATTTTTCGGTACTCATTGCTCGAAGTTCTTCAACTACTGGCTGCCAGCCTTTTTGACTGGTTAAATTGGAAGATGAGTTTGTATTAAGATTTACAGGAGTCATAACCGGGGCGGTTGTCGTTGGAGTTTTGCTTTCTCCAAAGGAAAATTCATGTTTGGTTGGAGGCAAACAAGTTACATCGTTACACGCTTGGTAAGTAATGTATCCTGTAATTTTAAAACTATCGGGATTTTCTATAAATATAGTTTGCTTGAAATCTATTGTAGAATTATACCACCCCAATTTCATATCGAATAAAGCGCTATATTCTTCATGAGGTCGTTTAGACGGGATTACATCTCCCTTTAACGACACATTAGATATATCGTCGAAAGAGAACGAAGTAGGAATAGGTCCTCCGGAGGGAATATCGGTAGCATATAAATGCCAACCATCTTCTATATATGCGTGAAAAACAATCTCCTTCTCATTACCTTCTCCTTGCATGGAAACTTTCCATTTGACAGGCTCTATAATTTGAGAATAACTACTCATGCAAAAAAGCATGCCGACGATCAATAAACCTAAAAACTTTTTCATATTACCCAATTTTGTGTGGCAAAGATAGTGCAAACGAGGGCAGAAACAAATTTATTTGATTATGCCGAGTGCCGCCTATTTTCGCATTTTTGCAAAGATAGTGCATATTAGTCAAATCGAAAACCGATTCGGCGATATGATTTGGGAAATAATAGATAAAATATGTAGATGAACAAAAATAGTGTTCGCTATGTGGATAATAATTTTTACCTTTGCCATGAATGTAAGTATAGTCTTTTCATCGTTAAGTAAAAATCAGACAATAAAGACAAATGATCAATAAGATAATTGCAGAAGAAAAAATACAGCAGGTTCGTAAGTTCTTGGAGAAAAAGGAAAAGATTGTGATTACATGTCATGTATCTCCTGATGGAGATGCTATCGGAGCTTCGTTGGGGTTGTATCATTTTCTTGATGGGTTAGGGAAAGAAGTAAATGTGGTTGTCCCGGATTTACTCCCTAGGAATCTTCTGTTTTTGAAAGGGACGAAAGAAATCGTAGTCTATACTCGTTATCCCGAGTTTGCCGAAAAATTGATGTCGGAGGCTGAGCTTATATTCTGTTTGGATTTTAATGCTATCAGCCGTATCGACCGGTTGCAAAAGTCTGTGTCTTTATCCGAAGCGAAGAAAGTCCTTATCGACCATCATTTGAATCCGGAGGATTTTTGCGATGTTACCATCTCTCACCCGGAGGTTGCATCAACCAGCGAATTGATTTTCAGGTTGATTTGTCGCATGGGTATGTTTGATCGCATGGGGCTGTATTCCGCAGAAGCCATCTACACGGGAATGATGACCGATACGGGGAATTTTACCTATAACTCCAACATTCCCGAAATGTATTACATCATAGCAGAGTTGGTAAAATTAGGTATCAATAAAGATAAAATTTATGCTTTGGTATATAATACCAATTCGGTAGATAAGATAAAATTGAACGGATATGCCGTCAGTGAGAAAATGGAAGTTTTCCCGGAATATAAGGCGGCTATGATATCGCTTACCCGAGAAGAATTGAAGCGGTATGATTATCACAAGGGTGACAGCGAGGGTCTGGTAAACGTACCTTTGGGTATCGAAGGAATAAGGTTTTCTACTTTTTTCAGAGAGGATAAGGAGTATATAAAAGTCTCTATGCGTTCCAAAGGATTTTTCCCGGTTAATAAAGTTGCTGCGGAGCATTTCAACGGCGGAGGGCATTTAAATGCCGCCGGTGGAGAATTTCATGGTACGATGGAAGAGGCTCAGGCTCTGTTAAGGAGTATACTACCTTTGTATGATAAATATATGGTGAAGGATAAAGACTAAGAAGTATTTGATAAATATGGTAAAGATAGCACGAATTTTATTTGTTTTTTTTACGGTTATGATGGTATTATCGTCTTGCGATAATGGAAAATCCTATGCCGATTTGTTGAAAGAAGAAGATAAGGCGGTGAAAGCCTTTTTGGCCGATAAAATAGTAATTAACAGCATTCCGGCCGATTCGGTATTTGTTACTTTGCAAGATGTCGGTAACAACGATACGTTGGCAGTGCCCTATTATCGTTTGGACGATGACGGCAATGTATATATGCAGGTTCTTGATGCCGGGATACAAGACGATCGTTTTGAGAAGGGGAATGATGTAAACATTCGTTTTCTTAGGGTCGATTTGAAAGCATTGATGAATGGCGAGAATCCCGATCCGGTGGGTAATACGAATCCGGCCGATTACATAACGATTCGTTTCGGTGAAACGACATTGTCTTCGACAACTCAATATGGGACGGGTATTCAATACCCGATGTATTTTCTCGGCAATGAATGTAAAGTCAATTTGTTGATTCGTGCAAAGTTGGGATTTACGGCTGAAACTTCTACGGTTATACCGTATCTGTATACTATTAGCTATAACAAATCAAAATAAAACAAAATGTCTCTCATTAAATCTATTTCAGGAATTCGCGGTACAATCGGAGGAAAAGCCGGCGATGGGCTGAATCCTTTGGATATCGTTAAGTTTACGGCAGCGTATGCTACCTTTATTCGTAAAAACACACCGGTAAAAACGAACAAAATTGTTGTCGGACATGATGCCCGCATCTCTGGCGAGATGGTGAAACATACGGTTATCGGGACTCTTATGGGAATGGGATTCGATGTCGTGAACATCGGATTGGCTACTACTCCGACCACCGAGATTGCCGTGACTATGGAGAAGGCTTGCGGTGGAATTATATTGACAGCAAGTCACAATCCCAAACAATGGAATGCTTTGAAATTGCTGAATGAGAAAGGTGAATTTCTTAATGCCGCCGAGGGACAAGAAGTATTAAATATAGCTGCTGCCGAGGCATTCGATTTTGCAGACGTCGATCATTTGGGGCGTTTGTATGAAAACAACACATATACGCAAAAACATATCGAGAGTGTTTTGGCATTGGATTTGGTCGATGTCGATGCGATTCGCTCGGCCGGATTCAAAGTAGCCATAGATTGTGTAAATTCGGTAGGCGGTATTGTTATCCCTGAATTGTTAAAGGCTTTGGGAGTAAAAGACGTTATAGAACTGAACTGTACGCCTGACGGAAAATTCCCTCATAACCCCGAACCTCTTCCGGAAAATTTAACTCAAATAGCCGGTGTAATGAAGGAAGGAAAAGCCGACGTCGGATTCGTTGTGGATCCCGATGTAGACCGTTTGGCAATCGTATGCGAGAATGGCGAAATGTTTGTCGAAGAATATACCTTAGTCGCTGTGGCGGATTATGTGTTGAAACATACTCCCGGAAATACGGTTTCGAACCTAAGTTCTTCGAGAGCGTTGCGCGATGTCACACGTCTGTATGGACAACAATATAACGCCTCGGCCGTGGGAGAGGTCAATGTAGTGACTTTGATGAAACAGACCGGAGCGGTTATAGGCGGCGAGGGCAATGGCGGTGTGATTTATCCGGCCAGCCATTACGGTCGTGACGCTTTGGTGGGTATCGCTTTATTCTTGTCGCATTTGGCGAAAGAGAAAAAGACTGTCAGCCAGTTGAAAGCCACATATCCGGCTTACAGTATAGCCAAACAGAAAATACAACTTACTCCCGATATCGATGTCGATGCCTTGTTGGTTGCTGTTAAGGAAAAGTATGCTCAATACGATATTACGGATATCGATGGAGTAAAGATCGATTTTCCCGATCGTTGGGTGCATTTGCGTAAGTCCAATACGGAGCCTATCATTCGAGTGTATTCCGAAGCCCGTACTCCCGGATTGGCCGAAGAGACAGCTGCCGGAGTAATGGCTGTAATTGCAGAGATGACAAGGAAATAATGCATGATTATATTCTGACAGAAGGAGGAGACTCGTCGAGCCTCCTCCTTCTGTTTTTATCTAGATGTTTTTACAATCCGTTCGCTTCTCGTTTTTTCGTTTGTGAATATCTGTACTACATATATACCGTCGGTCAGATTTGAGACATCTATATGCTGATTGTCAAAAGGCAGGGGGTATATTTTCCCGGTAAGGTCTATGGCGTTTACTCGAATTATATCGCTCTCGGTAGTATTAATTTTATCTTTTGCATAGGTAGGATACAACTTTGCCGATTGTTTGTTTTCTTCGATTCCTGTATTTCCGTTTTTCACGATTTTGAAAGTATCGAATAGAGTCGCTTGGGCATTTGCATCCGATGTGTATGTTTTGACTTCTATTTCAGAACTGCTTACGCTTATTTCACTAAATGCAGGTGCTCCGGGTTGTCCATATTTCCCTGTGAATAAATCCCAATAACCTTCGACTTTATGTTTGTCAAATCCTGCTTCCATTTCGTCTTGTGTATAAGGATAGTAACGTTTTCGTCCACAGGTTCCGTTTACAAAGTAAAGAGTCCCGTCCTTTACATTGAATGTCCCGCCTTGTTGTCCTTTGGGGTTTTTATTGCTGTCGGGAGAAACTAGTTCTACATTTGTCACGCTTCCCGGAACGATCGTTTTCGTCGTATTGTTTATGGGACCCATTACTTCATAAATGTGGTCATGCCCTTGTATGACAAAATCTATGTTCAATTCTTGAAATACAGGCAGTAGGGTGGCTCTGAACAAAGCCCCGTCTTCATCGGTCTGATGTCCGCTACCGGTAAATAAGTTTTTATGTACGGCAGCAATTCTCCATTTGGTATCGGGATATTTTTCTACTTGGTCTCTAAACCAATTGGCTACGTCGTTGCTCAGATATGTACTGGTCCCATTCGCATAACTGTAACTTCCCCGCCAAAAATCTTGATGGCTATATACCATAAATAAAGCATCGCCATAAACGAATGAGTAGGTAATTCCATCGAATTGAGGTTTGACTGTCGCTGTTTCGTTGAAAGTCTTGTCGGTATTGAAATGATATGTATAATTCAAATTAGGAGTGTCATCGTGGTTTCCATCGGTCGGAGCTAAGGCCATTCGGGATAAAAGAGGTTTCATGCTTACTTCGAACCATTGTTCCCATTCCCATTCGGAGTTTTGTTCTGTTCCTGTTTCTACAAAATCACCTGTGAACAACAAGAATTTTGCATCGGGAACTTGTTGGGCTGCCGTGATTGCAGACCATCGTGCATTTTCTACATACTCATTGTCCATAATATGGGAGTCTGTCATATATAAGAATTTAAATTCTTCCTTGTTCGTATTAGCTGTAATGAAGGATTTAATATCGCTCCAATTCCCATCATATCCCACACGATAGGAATAGGTTGTATTCGGGGTAAGTCCGGTAGCGATGGCTTTATGGCTTGTGTAATTGAATTTTGTGTTAGTGGGTAGTGCGGCTGCTTTTAATATGCCACTGGTACTTACCGCATAATTTAGATTGTTTGCAGCTTGATGAGCCGCTTCTATTTCTGTGGCATTTGTAAAATCCGATTCGACAGCATTGCTTTTGGCTACAATTTGTACTTTCCCGGAAGAAATACCACTGTTTGTAAACCAAGCGAAAGCCATTCGGGTGGACGGGTCTCCGTTGATATTTGTAACTACGCAATAGGGCATACCTTTGGGTACGAGTGCTTGAACCTCTTCTTTCAAGGCGAGAAGGTTGATTTGAGAGCTGTCAGCTCTTGCGGCCTCTTTGGCCATAAGCATTTTTATGTAAGAGGGAATCGTATAGTCATCTTGTGACAGTTTATCGGCTTCTAATACATCGGGGTGTATAATGATAACAGGTTTTTCGGTGACTGTTATGTGGCAAGTATCTTTAAAGTTGCCGTCTAGGGTCGTAACGATAATTTTTGTTTCGCCTATACCTTTTCCTGTAACTAATCCACCCTCGACGACAGCTATCGAATTGTTTAAAGAATTCCAAGAAACTTTTTTATTAGAGGCATCGGACGGTAGTACGATAGCAGATAACCACTGTTGTTGCTCTTCTTCAATAGATAGAGATTTAAGTGTCAGAGAAACAGATTGTACAGCTACATCTTTTGCTTCTGGATCATATTCATAAGCTCCCAAATCATATCCGGTTCCTTTGGGACGAACGGTCCCTTTTATGTCGTAGGCAGGAGCATCGTTATCGGCAACCCCTTTGTCGATACACGGGGAGTTATTTGAGAATGTCCAGTCTGCTGCACGCATGGCTTCTATATCGGCGGCAGAGGTGGGAATACCTATAAATAGAGTGGGGGATTTGAAGTTGGGCCCGGTCGCATCTGTATTTATGGAACTTAGAGTTAAAGCATCTTTGGCATCGGCAAATCCACTGACCGCCGCGTTGTGGCTCGAACCGTTTCCTTCAATAAAAGCGATAGGATCGCCGAATCCTTCTTCTGCTTGATTGTTCCAACAAATCGTATTGATTGTTTTTCCTTCACTATGGATTGCGGCATATTGGGAGCCATAATTACAAGCTATTATACAGTTTGCCACAATGCCGGAAGGATTATAAATACCACCACTATTGGGCCAACCGCTTACTGTTGCCGAATTGTTATGGATAATACAGTTTCTGACGATACCGCCGTTCTCGTTGCGTATGGTTCCATATTTGCCTTGATTGCCTCGCATGATACAGTTTTCGACAATACCACCGGAGTTACGTATCGCACCACCGGAACTGGTGGAGGAGCATAGCTCTATAATACAATCTTTTATAACTCCTCCATCATTGAAAACTCCTCCTCCGTTTTGTCCTTTACAGTTTTTGATACGGCATTTCGAAAGAGTAATATTCGCCCGGATATAAGCTGCTCCTCCATCGCTGCTATGTTCGGCATTTTGAAGTGTAAGTCCTTCTATGAGGGTTGGATTTTCGCACGGGGAATCGTATTTGACGATTAAGTATTTTCCCAAACCTGTTCCGTCGAGTATGGTTTCGAATGTTTCGATGTTTCGTGCACCTGTATCTGCATTATATCCGCCTAAAATATTTACTCCGTCTACAATAGATACATATTCATTGTAGAGTCCCGAAGACACAAATACCGTATCTCCTGTATGGCAGCTTTCTACGGCCGATTTGATGGAACCTTTTGCGGTAGCCCAAGATAACCCGTCACCATCACAACCTGCCGATACATATCGGTTTGTGGCATTACACCAATTACTCGATGCCAATAAGGCTATCGATAATGTCAAGCAAGATAATTTTTGTTTCATAATATTAATTATTTGTTAATGAATTTGTTATAAAATTATTTTAAACGGGCATATTTGATTTCTTATTTTTATATGTTTTATAGCACATATTTTGAATGGATATATTTTAATAAATTGACAATTAGGTGTTTGTGTCTTGTCTGTGGATATAGATATACCTTTCGGATACTTTCGAAATGAAATATATCGAAACCTTATACAGAGGAATAAGCCAATAGAAGAATTATTTGCTCCTTATATCGGAATGAAGAACAGATGAAATTGAAAGGATTGCTTTCTTTTGAATGAGAATTTTAGAACATTTTTGTTGATGGGGTAGGTATATTATAGCCTTTCGTTCAAGAGGTTTGCAATATCGGTGGTGAGGTTTTCCTCGGTGACAGTCTGTACGGTAGATAGTCGAATGAATTTATCGCTTGGTGTACAGATAACTGTAAATACAGCCGACAAACAGGGCTCCGCCTACGATGTTGCCGAATGTGGCAGGAATGAGATTTGCCAAGATGAAATCGCTCCAACTTATCGCAGCTCCTTGCAGCATGCCTAATGGGATAAAGAACATATTAGCTATGCTGTGTTCGTAACCTATGGCGACGAAACACATGACCGGAAACCAGAGACCCATCATTTTCCCAGCGGTGGAGTGTGCACTGAATCCAAGCCAGACAGCGAGGCAAACTAACCAATTCGCTCCGATTCCTTTGAGGAAGACGACCCACCCAGACATGTCTACTTTGGCTTGTGCGATTTGGACAATGGCGCTTTTCCACGGGTCGGCATCAACGATGCCCGTACACCATACCATTATATAAACGAAGAAAATCGCTCCTATGAAATTGCCTATATAGACGATCGTCCAGTTTTTCAATATGGGCATGATTCCGTATTTCTTCTTCATAAATCCGGGAATCAGCACGGCATTGTTACCGGTGAAAAGCTCTGCCCCGGCCAAAACGACCAAGATAAGTCCCAAAGGGAACATGCAACCTGACAATAGTTTTTGTAACCCCGGATTTCCTGCTGTCCATTCGGGGAATCCGTATCCGATGAGTAGGGAGAGAAGTCCTCCCATAGCGATGTAAATCCCTGCCAGCATTGCTGCGACGAGCGTTCGAGGAAAGGATAACGAGATTTTATTCAGTGCAGCCCGTTCGGCTTGGGCTACTATTTCGGCGGGTGTAGAAAATGACATGATAAATTTGTAATTACGAGGATAGGAGACGGTTCTACATTGTCAAACCACAAACAAGATTTACCTTTTGTTATCTTTGTTATAGCAACCACAAATATTACTTTGATTGCCACATTTTTTATTGCTGGAAATTCGTCATCAAAGGTAGACAATTAAAATAATATACGCACTACTTTATTTGTTTTTATTATAAAATATTGTTTGGGAGGTTGGCGGGGGGATTATCGAGGAAAATACTTAGAGGAATATAGTAAAAACGGCTGTCGATTTTCTATCGGCAGCCGTTTGGGTGATTGGGTGTACCGACAAATAAGTAAATCTATTTATCGGCCAGTTAAGCATGAATTTGTTTTATGGCTATTTGACGAGTACTTTGGTAACTCCTTTTTCTGTATGGACAAGGTAGCAGCCTGCGTGCTGCATGGGAATGACTTCGTAATCCGTATGCAAAGAGGCATTCGTTATCGTTTTACCATCGAGCGAGTAAACGGTGACCTGTACTCCTTTCAATCCGGTCAATATGATGTTTCGTCCTTCGCTGTATATCGAGCTGTTGTCTGCTGTGTTATCTGCTATACCGGTACTGCCGGAAGTCAAGGTAATGTTGTCTATGGCTATGCGTGCACCGGCTTTTTCTGTTTTCCCACGGAAACCTAACTGTATGCGTTTATTGCCGGCCAATTGGTCGAGCGGGAGGCTTACTTTGGTCCATTCGTTAGAACCGTCCGATCGAAGAGCCTCGCTTGCTGCTTCGTAGATTGTGCCGTTTACGGTGGTTTCTACCGTCAGTTCTGCGTCTTCCGTGTGCAGGTAGAATTCAAGCGTGAGTTTGTCTTGCCCGGTAATGTTGATAATAGGGGATTCAAGGCGACTGTCATCTGCTTCCGCTTTTTTATTTACCAACATGGCGTAGCCGTTATCTTCATCTTGAGCGTCCAGAGAACCGCCGTTCTGATACATACCCCACGCATCATCTCCGCCTACGGTAGCTACCGACCATGTTTCGGTGGAAACGTTTCCTTGGGTAAACGATTCGGCGAAGGGGAATGCGAGAGGCGTACCCAACATAATGCCGAATGGGGTGTAAGCACCCTTACCTCCGGCAGACACGGCGCAGATGTATCCTTGTGTGTAAGTTTGTTTGGTAAGCCCGGCAGTTGTCATGAGATAAGAGGTTTCTTTTATGCCGGTAGCCATGTCTATTATACTGCCGAAAAGGTATGTCCCGTAGTTGTAAGTCAGCTCTTCGGGATTGATGAATCCTCCGTTGGCTCCTGTTTCCGCCGGGGCATCCCACGTCAATAGAGCGGCCTGGTCGTTTTCATCGTCCCAACTGGCAATGAGGTTTTGTACGTGTTGCGGGATATCCGTGCCGATGAAAACAGACTTTTCGGCATCGCGCCCGCGTCCTTGTTCAACGTACACGATGACGTTATAATGGTTCATACCTTGCACGCCATCGACCGTGAAGGAGTATTCTTTCCCTTTTTCCACTTCATTTTCAGTTAGGATAACGTTCCCTTCCTTGAGAATCTCGATTTTGGAGAGGGTGGTGAGTTCATCGCCATTGATGGCTTTGTTCGGGGCTTTGAATGTCAGAACAGCTTTCAAGGCGCCGGTCGGATCGGGAGTGGCGGTGAAGTCGGTTACCGAATCGGGAGCGGTGGTCGGTATGAATGGCTCGATAACGATGTCGTCTATGTAAAGCATATACATACCTTGGCTTGTGTGGTGGAAGCCGAAGTAGTAAGTGCCTGCTTCCTGTACTTCAATGACCGATGACTTTTCGAGGTAAGTGTCACCGCTGACTGTGTAGTCGCCAAGCGCATTAAGCATACCTTCAACCGTGTTTTTGGAACCGAATGCGGTGCTGAAACTTTCTGTGTAGAATTCACCGTATCCTTTTGTTTTGAATGACAGTTTATACAGATAATCCGTTCCCAATTCGATGGGAGGTGTGATGATCCAATCGTCGGCGTTCTTGTCTAACTGGTCGCTTCCGGCAGCATTGTTTATCCAAGCCCAAGTCTTGCCGTCTTCGTTGGCATCGATAATGGTGAAGATGTCGAGTGCGCTGGCGTGGTCGAACGTTTCTTTAAATTCACCCTTGAACGCCGAGCCGAAGCGGATGCGGTTCGATTCGGTGGAGACTCCCGCTTTTTCAGCTACCGCTGTTACCGTGTAGTAGTAATTGCCCAGCACGTCTGGCAGGTCTTCCGTGAAAACGGTCGCCGTGTATTCGGCATTTATCGTATCATTGCCGGGATAGCGCACGAGGATATATTTCAGTAGTTCGGCGTCGAAGTGTCCGCCGTTGGCTCCATTGACGGGAGCCTCCCAGCTTACGGTGGCATGGTTGTCTTCCAGTGTGAATTGCAGATTGCCCACGGCTGCGGGGCTATCTATGCCGGCGTAGATTTCGATTTTGCTTTTCACACCGTCACCTTCGGCGTTCGATACGAAAGCTTCCACTTTGTGCGTGCCTTCCGTAAAGGTGTAAAGCGTGGAGAATTCGGCTCCGGCAACGACTGTTGCGTTTTCGAGTGTGAGCTTTTGGTGGTCGACGTAGATGGATACCTCCAACGAACCTTCCAGTTTGTCTCCTTCGAATGTTTTGTTTGGAGCGGTGAAGGTAATGTTGGCATCTAATCTTTCCGGCGAAGTATAGTTTACGCTCAGCTTATCGACGGCTGCGGGTGCTTGAAGGGCTGCTGCCGGTGGCACAGTGTAAAGTCCGAGTAGGACGACGGTTTCGTCATAATCGCTCACGAGTGAAGCCTTGCCGTTGTCGAGGTTGACTTCATAGAGGGCGGATTGCAATTTGTTGTTGATGGCAGCCCAATACATTTTACCTGTGTTCAGGTCGATAGTTGCGCTTTGACTGTTTGAGGGCATGATCCCAGTGGCGCCGATGGAGGCTGCCGTGCCCGTGGCGGTGTTGATAGTATAAAGGTTGCCATCATCGGCTATGCCGTAAAGAGTCCCTTCTTTGTCAAAAGACAGAGTGAAGTACATGCGGTCGCCGGTGCTTGCCACTTGTGTTGGTTGTCCGGAGAGTAGGTCGACCGTGCAGAGCCTCGTCGTACCTGCTTCGGACATGAATTGTCCGTAAATGGTTTTGGTCTTGCTATCGTAAGCGAGGCTGATAGGATAGTTGTCGTACGAGGCTTTGAGTGTCTGCTGTATGTCTCGCGTCCAGCCGTCCGTGTCGAAGAGGTAGTAATTGACGCCATACACGGTAGAGCCGTAGGTCGTGACTCGGTATCCGCAGAATTTCCCGTCGGCATAGACGGCTGCCGACAGATTGAAATCGGCTGCTGTTTTGACTGGCGTGAAAGCGGTTCCTTCCTCTGCGGGGAAGGAATAAATGCCGAATTCCCCATTTTCGGAAGTACTCCACTTGGAAGAGTAGGTCATACAGCCGAACAGTTTTACACTTTCAGCGGAAGCAGCGGTTTTCAGAGAATGACGGATAGCAGCAGTTCGCTTGCGGATTGTTTTCTGCGGTTTTTTTTCTATGGCGGACAGTTTCTCTAACTGTGCCACTTTGTTGTTTGATTGGGCTTGCAAGTCTCCCAAACCGTTTACAGTGCATACAAGCAGCACTGCCAAAAACAAATTTAAAACTCTTTTCATGCGATAACTAAAATTTGATGAATATACGATGGTTTTTAATACCTATTTATTATTAAATACAAAAATAGTTGATGAAAAGAAAGCAGAAAAATATAAATCTTCTCAATTTGTCAATTTTGATAATTTGCGAAAAGATTGAGGGTATGCCGGGAAATATCAGCTGAGGTATACGACTCTGGTTGGATAAAGAGGATTAGCTGTGTTTAAAAGTGGGTTGAGAGGGATTACGAGTCCAAATGTAGTTTTTTTATTTCTTGGCGGAAACGGGAAGGAGGAACTCCCATTTCTTTTTGGAATGCTCTGTAAAAAGAAGAAAGTGAGTTGTAGCCGAGCGAATCGGAAAGCACTTTCAGAGGAATGTCATTTTCAGGCTCAGATAACAGAGCGAGCGCTTCCCGGATGCGGTATGAATTGATGTATTCGGAGAAAGAGGTGTTTTGCTCCGTAAACATGCGCGACAAGTAGGTGCGGTTGGAGTGAAGCCGTTCTACGAGCATGTCGATGGAGATACTGTTGCTGCGGTATAAGTGTTCGTCGTTCATCAGCTTTTCTACGGCATCAAAGAGTGCTTTGTTTTTCTGGCTGGTGTTTACCAGATCGGTTTTCTCGTCCCGTTGTTCGAGCAGTTGTCTTTCCCGCTGACGGTGGGTGTCGTATAATATCACCAGTTGCCGGTACATGTGGTTCTTCCGTACATAAAGAACATATAGAGCTATGAGTATGACGGCTATGAGCCCGGTCACGAAGACGGCTAATTGAAGTTTCCGGTTCTTTTCAGACAAGAGCAGTTCTTTTCGGCTAAGTTCTTTTTCAGCTTTTTCTGTCTCGTAGTTTAGTATCATGTGGCTGAATGAACGTTCTTGTTCTATATTAAAAATGCTATCGGCGAGGGATTGATGTCTTTCCTTATGTTGGGATGCCATAGCAATATCTCCTTTTTCTTGAAATAACTCGGCCATACCTTTGTAAAATTGGAGGCGGTAATAGTAATGGTTTTGCTGTTCGGCTAGTATAAGCCCATTTTGGTAAGCTGTATTTGCTTCGTCGTAACGTCTTTCCGCTTTCAGAAAGTTGCCGTAATAAAGGTAGGCTTCGGTGAGTACGTCTATATTGGTGCGTTGCGTGTGGTTTAGTACTTTTCGGAAATATAGTTCGGCTTGTTGAGGTTTTCCAATGGCGGCAAGTATGTTCCCGTGGATTACGTCCGGTTCGTCGGTGTTAGCCATATGTGTCGCAATGGCGGTGGCTTCAGATATATAATGTAGCGCTTCGTCATAATTTTTCGAAAGATAGTACATGGTGGCAACGTTCAATGCGCCGAGAAAGCGTACATAATCATTATGTAGTTTGCTTCCCCCCTTCGTATACCTCCAATGCGTATTTTATACCTGAGGGGTCGTTTCGAAGGTAGTAAATCCTCGTCATATTGCTTAAAATGATATAATAATTTGTTTTATCCTCACTTGCGTCGGCATATTGCAGAGCTTCTTGGAAGTAGGCGAGGGAGGCATTGTAATTGAGTGTCGTATTGCGTGCGTTTATTCCTAACCCGTTGGCTATAATGGTCTGTATATATGTGTCGTGATATTCTTCTACATAGGGAATAGCTGCATTAAAATACGTGAACATGGAGTCTGCTTGGCCGGAAAGTATATAAGCTTGTCCGATGTATGCGCCCACATAGGCTTGTGTTTTCTTGTCGTGGTTGGCAATGGCTTTACGGTAGTAGGTTTTAGCTGTGTCTATCAGTATTTCGTATTCTCCTTTACGCACGTACTCTCCCCAACTTTTGATGAGTGCGTAGGAATCTGTATGTGTTGCAGGCGTCTGTACGGTCGTGGCGTTCTTCTCCTGTTCCTTACAGCCGGAGAGAAGCAATATTATCAGAAATATGTATGATAAAATGCTGTTCATTCGAATGCTGATTAAGAGCTTAAAGTCGGGTAATCATTACCAGTTTATCACTCTTTTTGTGGTATGTGCAACCGGTAGGTCTTGTTTGTTATTGACCAATAATGTCGTACCTTTCGACAACAAAGATAGTGCAAAGAAAAAGCACAGGCAAATTTACAGGTTCATAAAAGTGCTGTGCGATAGGGCGGAAGTGCCCGCAGGGCGAGGGGAATACATTCTACAATCAAACGTTTTTTTTGCAATTCCTCTCCTCTATACTGTTTCGTAAAGCTACGGAACATGGCAGGGGAGAGGCCGATGCTTGACTTTTTCTCCGTTACTGGCGGTATTTTTGACATATCCATTGAATTAACCCCTCCATCACTTCGTGCCACCTCCCCTATATTTTGCTGTGCAAAACACAGAGGAGGAGGTTTAATACCCTTCTATCGCATTATTTATCGAATGAGACGGATCGTGTTTGTCCTTCTCCCCTGCCGTGTCCAGTGGCATTGCGGGGTGTCGTGTAAAAAAATATAGGGAAGAGACCGAAGAAACGGTAGTTCCTGAGGAGAAGGTGTGAAAAAGATGGCATAAGATTTTTGACTGTAAGGGTTAACCCCCTCGTCCTGCGGACACTCCCCCTATATTCC
>ERZ1027085.613-NODE-613-length-17247-cov-8.894428_pt1 | contig 17247 bp, 17 predicted proteins | sample MGYA00519415_ERZ1027085 | MGnify/ENA primary metagenome ERZ1027085 (study PRJEB26926, sample SAMN06164436) | human gut metagenome | biome: ENVO:00009003; feature: ENVO:2100002; material: ENVO:00002003 | host: Homo sapiens | place: USA | collected 2012 ...
CTGTCTGGCAGCTTGAGTAAGTGCGCCTTTGCGGGCAAAAATTCAGAGGTTATCCTCAGTTTTTATTTGGCACCTATTGTATAATGCGGATTTCGGTATTTATGCAGTGTTGCCTTAGTGGTATCTGCCAGAACAAGTGTGTATTTTCCATCGATGCGAGTCTCATTGACGGTGTGACGAATGGTAATTGTCTTTTCTTCAAAGTCAATGGCATCCCACCTTAAACCAAGAACCTCACTACGGCGTAAACCGTAAAATGAAGCAGCAATTACGCCAAATTCTGCTGGATCGCCTTTGAAGATCTTGAACATCTCCTCAAGCTGTGCAGCGTTATAGAAATGACCAACAAACTTATCGATTGTCGGCAGTTCAACTTTGTCAGCTGGATTGGTTTGAATCAAATCAGTCTTGTAGGCATAGGATAGTGCCTTATGAATGTTTGCGTGACGATGCTTTACAGTATTTGCGGACACCTTGCGAACATTCATCTCGTAAGCGTAGTAGTCTTGGATATGATATGCACGACTCCGCAGGAACCTCCTACTACTACATGGCGGCCGATGCCAGCGGACGCAGCGCGATTTTTGAGTGGGCCAATGGCACCGATGACACCGACCTGGACGGTTCTGCGCGGCAGTTGGTGATCACCTATAACGACCAGGATTCCTACATCGGACAGGCGGAAGGAGACAGCGACTTCCAGTGGGTGACCAATTTTGTCATTCAGCCCGGCTACTATGACAACGAGGATGACATGAAGGACCTTGACCGCTATCAGCACATTTACGAACGGCTTGCCGGGATCGAGGGCAACGTGGCGGACGAGAAGGGAGCTATGGATATTCTGGCTTCCGTGGGGCGCAGAAGCTGGAACAGCAACGGCGAACACCTGACTGTCCACAGCGTGATCTATAATCTTTCTAAAAAAAAACAGTTTACTGGATGCCAAATGAGAACTATAATGGTCCTGAGGCGTGGTTCACATTCTCATTGTGAACCAAAATAGAAGCACTCAGGAGGAAATTCTTATGGATGAAAGACTGAACCCCTTATTTACCCCCTGGAAAATTGGAAATGTGGAGATCAAGAACCGCATTGTCATGACCTCCATGGGCGGAACCGACCTGTTCGGCTGGATGGAAGTGAACCACTTCGACAAGGCCGGCGCGAAATTCCTGATGGAGGTGGCGAAAAACAACGTGGGCCTGGTGCTGCCCGGCTGTCAGCCGGTGTACAACCCCATGCTCGGTCAGTGGCTCCACAAAAACAAGAAAATGTACGATGATCTGGCAAAATGGATGCCGGAATTCCACAAGACCGGGGCCAAGCTGTTCGTCCAGCTCACCGCGGGCTTTGGCCGCTCCTTCACCGTCAGCGAAATGATGGAGACGCTGTACAACAACAAGGCTCTGCGGGTGCTGTCCAAGCCCTTTATGGACTTAGACAAGATCACCGCCTCTGCCAGCCCTTCGGAAAACCGCTGGTCGGATAAACTGCCCTCCCGGGAAATGACGAAAGCAGAGATTCAGGAGATCATCGATTCCTTCGCCAAGAGCGCCGCTCTGCTGAAAAAGGCCGGGGTGGACGGCGTGGAGGTTCACGCGGTGCACGAGGGCTATCTTCTCGACCAGTTCACCCTGAAATATGTCAACCAGCGTACCGACGAGTATGGCGGAAGTTTGGAAAACCGCTACCGCTTCGCGGCGGAGATCGTCAAGGCCATCAAGGCGGAGTGCGGTCATGATTTCCCCGTGTCCCTGCGATACAGCGTGGTTTCCAAGACCAAGGGCCTGCGGCAGGGCGCTCTGCCCGGCGAGGACTACGTGGAAGCGGGCCGGGATATGGCGGAGTCGGAGATCGCCGCGAAATTCTTACAGGACGCGGGCTACGATATGCTCAACTGCGACAACGGCACCTATGATGCCTGGTACTGGGCTCACCCGCCCATCTATATGCCGGAAAACTGCAATCTGGAGGATGTGAAGCACATCAAGAAGTTTGTGGATATTCCGGTGGTCTGCGCGGGGCGCATGGTGCCGGAGACGGCCGCCGAGGCCATTGCCGCCGGGGAAATCGACGGCGTGGGCTTTGCCCGGCCCTTCCTGGCCGATCAGACCTGGGTCACCAAGCTGATGGAGGGCAGGCCCGAGGATATCCGGCCCTGCATTCTGTGCCACAACGGCTGCTTCAATATGTGCCACTACAAGGGCGTGCCTAACGATCAGGATCTTTCGGACTCTTTGCATCTGGCCCGCTGCGCCGTCAACGCGGAGACCATGCAGTGGGATAAGCACTACATCAAGGAAACGAAAAATCCTCAGACCGTCCACATCATCGGCGGCGGTATCGGCGGCATGGAAGCTGCCCGGGTGCTTGCTCTGCGGGGCCATAAGCCCATTATCTACGAAAAGAGCGATAAGCTGGGCGGCACCTTCATCGCCGCCAGCGCGGAGAGCTACAAGGGAAAGCTCCGGGATTTGCTGGCATGGTACATCCGTCAGATGGAACAGCTTCATGTGGAAGTTCATTTCGGCGAGGAAGTATCCGATCTGTCCGCCTTGGAGGGACAGCAGGTGATTGTTGCCACCGGCTCCACCCCCAGAGTCCTGCGGGGCGTGCCGGGTCACGAAAAAATGATCGAAGCCTGCGAATATCTCATCGGCACTCCGGTGGGACAGAAGGTGGCAGTCATCGGCGGCGGCCTGACTGGCTCGGAGATTGCCTATGAGCTGGCCTTGCAGGGAAAAGAAGTGACCATCGTGGAGATGAAGGATGATTTGGTGTCCCAGAAGGGCGTGTGCCTTGCCAACAGCTCTTACCTGCGGGAGTGGTTCGCCCTGCACGAGGTACCGGTGTATCTAGAAACCACTTTGAAGGAAGTGAAGGACGGATGCATCATCTGCACCGGCAAGGATGGCGAAGTTACGATCCCCTGTGACAGCGTCATCTGCTCGGCAGGCTATCTGCCCGCGCCCATTGCCAAGGAGGGCGGAAAGGTCCATCTGGTGGGCGACTGCCGGAAGGTGGGCAACCTGAGAAGTGTAATCTGGCGGGCCTATGAGGTCGCCATGGCAATCAAATAAGGAGGAAAACAATGAAGCTAACACAGGAACAACAGGAAATTCTGAATGGCAGCCGGGGCGAAACCATGGCAAAGGTCATGGAGACCCTGGTGCGCTACGGTGAGCTTTACGACTCCGACACCATGATCCCCGTCACGGGAAAAAATAACCATCTGGTCACGTCCTTTGGCCTGAAGGCCCTGACCCCGGTGTATGAGCTGATGGATCAGCTCATCGCGGAGGGGGCCGTTTCCGGCACCAAATTCTCCGCCGACCCCCGGCCTCTGGACAAGAACGTACCCAGCAGCTTTTTGCAGAACATCATTTTCAACCACTTCATGTACAGCAAGCAGGACTTTTATGAGGATCAGCTACAAAAGCTGGGCCTGATGGAGAAGGACGCCTTCACCTGCACCTGCTACATGGACGAGGTGGGCAACATCCCGAAAAAGGGCGACATTTTGTCGTGGTCGGAATCCTCCGCCGTGGTCTACGCTAACTCGGTGCTGGCGGCCCGGTGCAACCGCAATTCCGGCATCATCGACCTGATGGGGGCCATCTGCGGCTTTGTGCCCCGGTTCGGCCTGCTGACCGACGAGGGCCGGAAGGCCAAGTGGATCGTGGAAGTGCACACCACCAAGAAGCCGGAGGCCCAGCTTCTCGGTTCTGCCATCGGCATGAAGGTCATGGAGGATGTGCCCTACATCAAGGGGCTGGATAAGTGGCTGGGGTCGCTGGATGACGATGCCAAAGCCTACCTCAAGGACATGGGCGCGGCTACCGCTTCCAACGGCGCGGTGGGCCTATACCATGTGGCGGGCATCACCCCGGAGGCTGTGGAGCAGGGCGAAGACCTGATCCTCCCCGACGCGCAGGTTTACGTCATTGACGACACAGAACTCCAGCGGGTGTATGAGTCTTACCCCGTGATCTGGAAGAACCGGGAGGCTACCCCCAAGCTATGCTTCATGGGCTGTCCCCACATGAGCCTGCACCAGCTTATCGACTGGACGGAGCGGGTGGAGCAGGGCCTGAAAGCTGCCGGGAACAAGAAGGTGGTCATTCCCACAGTGTTCACCGCCGCCCCCGCTGTCATTGAGAAGTTCAACGCCACCCCCTACGCTACCCGGCTGAAGGAAACCGGCGTCATTGTGTCCTACATCTGCCCGCTGATGTACATGAATAACCCTCTGAGCGGCAAAATTCCCGTTATCACCTCCAGCAACAAGCTGCGCACCTATACCAGCGCCCGCTATTACACCGATGACGAAATTCTGGCCCAGATCACGAAGGGAGGCAACTGATATGAAGCAATTTATCGGACGTGTGGTTGCGAAGGGCACGGTCAGCGCCCCTGCGCTGGTGTCCCACGGAGGCCTGAACACCCTGGCCTCCTTCCAGAAGGCGCTGCAATTCGGCGACAAGAAGGCCACCTGCGGCGATCAGAACAACCCTGACCTTTACGGCAAGCAGATGGCTGGAAAGGCTCTGTGCCTGCCCAGAACCATCGGCTCCACCACCGGCGGACTGGTGCTGTACTGCGCCTGTTCCATGCACCGGCAGCCGGCCTGTATGCTGTTCTCCGAGCCAATCGACTCGCTGGCGGCGGCGGGTGCTATTTTGCAGGATGTGTGGCTCACTGATGTGTCCATGCCCGTCATTGACTGCCTTGGTGAGGAGTTCCTGAATTACGTCCAGGACGGAATGACCGTGACCGTAAAGGAAAACGGTCTGGTGGAAGTGGATTGATAAAAAGTCAAAGGGGCTGTAAAAAAGTCCCCCTGCAAGCGGTTAAAACACGGGCCTTTTATGTCGTGGGTTTGCGGGGACGCAGCAGAAAAAACACATCCACCGGCTTCGCCGGTGGATGTGTTTTTTCTGTGTACGTCGCGGCGCGCCCTTATTGAATGTCGATCCGCTCGTACAGCTCCGGGGGCGCTTCGCTGCTGTGGAGCAGCCGGGACATTGCCTCCACCATTCTGCTTTCGACGGCGGGATCCTGAATCGGGTTTTCTTCTCTCGGATCTGTTTGCAGATCGAACAGAAGATCGCCGTACTTCAGATGATCGTCATACATATAACAGGTGTTCTGCGGAGAGGACTCCGGAGTGGCGGGAATCTTCATGACAGGAGCGCCTTTGGTAAAGGAGAAGGCATCGGACAGCGTTCTGTCCGCCTCTTTCAGCTCCTTTAGGGAGAACATCTCAAACATATGCAGAGGCAGCAGCGTGTAATTATTCAGATGTCCCTCGCTCTTCATCCTGCCGGAACGCATATAGACATAGCGGCCGTCCGTGATATTCACGTGCTTCCCGAAATAGCCGAACAGGATGTAGTCATGGATTTTCTCGCCGCTGGCGACCACGGGCAGCATGGACTTCCCCTGCATGGTGCCGGGGGGCGTGATCCCAAAGAAATCCAGCAGGGTCGGCGCGATATCGATGGTCTGGCAGAGGGTATCGCAGCGGGTTCCGGCTTTCACGGTTCGCGGTTCCCATAGGAAAAACGGGGTATGCACGATCTCGTCATACATGGGCATATAATTTTTGCCGAAATAGCCGTGTTCGCCCAGCATATAGCCATGGTCGGTGTTGACGATTACCATGGTGTCCTTCCACATATCGTGCGCGTCCAGAAAATCCAGCAGCTTGCCCAAATAGGTATCCAGCATGGACAGTACGGCACGGTAATTGACCCGGGCCTGGTGAACCTTATCCTCGTCCCCCGGCTGAACCTGACCGTAATAGGGCCAGTCAAATTCCAGGGGCGCGTCCTCGTATAGCTGCTTGTATTTCTCCGGGACAAAATAGGGTTCGTGGGGATCGAAATATTCCAACTGGAGATACCAGTTGTCCGCGTCCACATTTTCCTTCAGGAACTTCATGCCGGCTTCAAAGGTTTTTACATGGGGGTGATCCTCTTCCCGGGGCATAGCCTCGCGGTTGACCGCATCCTGCCGCTTCAGATCTACATTATGCTGGAATCCCTGGGCTTTCCCGTGCCACGCGTCGCCCTCCTGACCCCGGATCATCTCGTAGGTGGTGAACCGGTTGTGGAAGGTCGAACCGCCGTCCTGCCAATAGTGGGCGTGGTCGGTGACCAGGTGGGTGTAGATGCCGTTCTGGGCCAGGATCTCCGGCGCGGAATCGTCAAAAGGCTCCAGCGGTCCCCAGCAGCGGTGCATGAAGTTATAGGAACCGGTATGCAGCTCCCGCCTTGCGGGGATGCAGGGCAGGCTCCCGACATAAAACTGGTCAAAAGTGACCATTTTGTCGGAAAGCCGCTTAAAATTCGGCGCGATGGTTTCCATGTCTCCATAGTTGGGGAGAAACAGACGGTTCAGGGAATCGTACATGATGGTGATTGCACGCATTTTGTATTACTCCTTCCTGCTTACCACCATTTGATTGCGTCTGTGACCTCGGTGCGCAGCGCAACGAAATCGGGAGAAGCAATGTCACGGGGACGTGGCAGTGTATTATTCACCGTGCGCTTGACGGTAGTAGGTTTGTTGGTCAGAATCATGACCCGGTTGCCAAGGTAGGCGGCTTCCTCGATATTGTGGGTAATAAAGATAACCGTTGTTTTGGTCATCTCCCACAGCTTGATCAGCTCGTCCTCCAATTTGAATCGCAGTTCGATATCAAGCTGGCCGTATGGCTCGTCCATCAACAGCAGCTCCGGCTCGGTGGCGAAGGCCCGGGCGATGGAAACACGCTGGAGCATACTGGAGGAAAGCTGCTTGGGGTAATAGGATTTGTATTTTGTCAGGCCCACGATATCCAGGTATTTCGCCACCAGCTCATCCCGCCGCGCCTTCGGCACGTGCTTGATGTCCAGCCCGAAGGCGACGTTTTGCTCCACGGTCAGCCAGGGCATGGTGGAATCTCCCTGGAAGATGTACGCAATGTTGTTCGTTTTCGGATCGACCGGCTTTCCGTCCAGCAGAATCTGGCCGGAAGTAATGTCATAGATCTTCGTAAGGCTGTTCAGAAAAGTCGTTTTTCCGCAGCCGGTGGGCCCCACAACGCAGAGAAGATCCCCTTGGTAGACATCGAAGGATATGTTATCCAGCACCAGAAGGTCGCCGAATTTTTTCGTCAGATTTTTAACCTCCACTTTTACAGGAGGCGTTTGCTTCTGTTCACACATGGAATATCCTCCTTACAATGTGCTGTCCATGATACTGGTGATCTCTTTGCGCAGCTCCAGGAATTCGGGGGAGACATAATCCCGGGGACGGGGAAGATCGATGACGAATTCCTTCTTGACCGTTGCCGGGCAGTTGCTCAGCACGATGATCCTGTCGGCCAGATAGAGCGCCTCCTCGATATTGTTGGTCACAAAGATGATTGTCCGCTTTTCCGTCTGCCAGATCCGCTGCAGCTCTTCCTGCATTAAATAGCGGGTCTGGGCGTCCAGCGCGCCGAAGGGCTCGTCCATCAGCATGACCTTAGGCTCAATGCAGTAAGCCCGGGCAATGCCCACACGCTGCTTCATGCCGCCGGAGAGCTTGCTGGGAAACGCGTCCTCAAAGCCCTGCAGGCCCACGAGGTCGATGTATTTCTGCGCCCGCTGCCAGCGCTCTTTCTTGGGGACGCCGGCCATCCGCAGGCCGTACTCCACGTTGCCCATAGTGGTCAGCCAGGGGAACAGGGAGATGTTCTGAAAGACCACGCCACGTTCAGGCCCAGGCCGCAGTACCGGGTTGCCGTTGACGGTGATCGTGCCGGTGGTTACAGGCTCCAGACCGGCCAGCATATTGATGATCGTACTTTTTCCGCACTGTCCGGGGCCAAACAGGGCGATGAACTCGTTTTCCTTTGCGGTAAAATGAAAGGAGCGCACAACTTCATGATCCCCGGTGGGCGTTTGAAAGGTTTTTCCTACGTTTTCACACGCGATCAGGTCCCGCTCTTGTTCCATCGACATAGCACATTCTCCACCTTTCTCATAATTACTGCCAGGAAAAATCCGACGATACCGATGGTGACGATGCCCACGAGTATCTGAACCATATCGTTGTTATTCATGCCGGAAACGATCATCCAGCCCAGGCCCTCAGAGGAGCGAACCATTTCCGCCGCCAGGACAGTGCCCCAGCTACTGGACAGCGCGACCTGCAGACCCGCGAAAATGGGGGGAACGGAGGCGGGCAGCACAATGGTGAAGAAAATCTGCACACGGTTGGCGCCCAGCATCTCCGCGGCGCCGATCAGCGCGGGATCCACACTCTTCGCGCCGCTCCAGGCGTTCAGGGTCACATTGGAGAAGGAAGCTAGGAAGATCAGGAAGATCTTCGCGTCCTCACCGAGGCCCAGCCAGATGATGGAAATGGGGATCCAGGCAATGGGAGGGATGGGGCGGATGATCCGGAACAGGGGGCTGAAAATCGCCTCGATGGTTTTGCTCCAGCCCATGCCGAGGCCCAGGATCACGCCGATGACCGCACCGATGGCATAGCCAATCAGCACCCGCAGCAGACTGTAACCCACATGGACGACCAGCGTATGGCGGCCCACCTGCCCGCCCAGCAGGTACGCAAAGAAGGATTTGAACACAGGAATCGGGCCGGGCATTAGCTGCCCCAGCTCCGTGCCGTTGGTGCCGCAGTACCATAGCAGAAGAAATGCCGCAATGGAGACGGTGCCGCACAGAATATCAATGCCGCTTCCGGCCAGCTTTTTCTTTTTCACTTTGCATTCATCCCCTTCGCTACTCTGATTTCAATTTGGTGGAGGATCACATCCAGCACCAGACCAACCACGCCAATGCAGATCATGCCGACGATGATAATATCCGGGCGGGAAATGGAACGGGCCTGCTGGATCATGAAGCCAAGTCCCTCGCTGGAGGCCAGCAGCTCGGCGGCAACCAGTGCCGTCCAGCTCGTGCCCAGAGCGGTGCGCAGGCCGGTGAAGATCATGGGGGTGGCTGTGGGAATAGCGATTTTCCAGAGCTTTTGACCGTTGGAGGCACCGAATACATCGCCGACCCAAAGGTGCAATTCGCTGGTCTGCTGGATTCCGGTATAGGCGTTGACCGTGCAGGCGATCATGGAATTGAGGAAGATAACCATGGCCTTGGACACAATACCGATGCCGAACATCAGAATGAACAGAGGGATCCAGGCAATACCGGGGATCGGGCGAATCAGGTCAAAGAGGGGCCGGACGAAGCGGTCGCACCATTTGCTCCAGGCCATGAAGATACCCAGAGGAACGCCGACCAGAGCGCCCAGTCCATAGCCCAGCAGACAGACCTTCAGACTGGCCATCAGGTGGACAGGAAGGGTAGCACCGTCGGGGGCTTTGGTTGTCAGCTTCTTGATGAAGGTCTGCACGCATTTTACTGGGCCGGGAAACACAGCGCTTTTCGTTAAGTGCAGCACATCACAGCACACATACCAGACCAAAAGAACCGCCAACACGGACAGGCAAGAAAGTAATATGTATTTGTACTTTTTTAGAAATCCTTTCATATTGATCCCTGCTTTCTCAGATAAATGAATGCCTGCCACCGGAAAGCAGCAGGCATTGCTGGCAGTTGATTATTCGGCGTTCTTTGCGTCGTGATAGGCGATGGCACGTTCAATAAAGGAATGATCCATGGAGGCTTCGATGTTGGGGTAATCGTCTGCCTCGATCATGCCCTGATCTACGAAGAACGCGCCGATGTTGATCATGGTCGCGCCGAATTCGTAGACATCTTCGCGGAGCATATCCCAGGTGAAATAGGACTGGTTCGCGATTTCGGAGGCCATGTCATCTTCCGTGTAAGTGGTGCCCTCGGAAGCGTAGATCCGCATACCGTATTCCGCGCGCAGCGTATCATCGGTTGCCAGAATGTCCATGGCGGTGTAGAGGCAATCCAGCAGAGCGACCAGATCATCGCCTCTGGTTTCGGCTACTTCATTCTGAACGGAGATGGTATCCACCAGGGGAGCGCCCATAACGTCGTACAGGTCGGCGACCTTCACGTAATTGGGATCAGCGGCCAACTGGCTGGTGTAGGGAGGCGTGGTGGCCAGCAGATCGCCCTGACCGGTGATAAAGGCTTCATAGGCCTGGGCGTATTCCATGGAAACCATGCTGAAATCATCGGAGGTCAGACCGAAGGCCTTGACATAGGAAATAGCGTTATAGTGGGCGGCGGTAGACAGGGGGCCCAGGATGGAGCAGCCCTTCACAGTTTCGGCGCTGCCGATGATGTTGCCGGAGTAGACGCCGGCCTTCGCAATGTCACTGTCCGCACGGGCGTAGATCGCCTGACCGTTGACCGTGATGGTGCCATCGCCGATGTAGGTATACATACCGGTTGCCAGAGCGTACACGGTGGCCATGCCGGAAACGGCTACATCCAGTTCACCGGCTGCCATGGCTTCGTTGATGGGTGCGCCGGAAGCGAAGGTAACGATTTCTACATCCAAACCGGCATCCTCAAACAGTCCCAGTTCCTGAGCAACATACACATACAGGCCCGCAGCCTTTGCCTGGGTGCCGATGACCAGCTTTTTGCCGGACAGGTTCAGGGCGGTGGGATCATTCGCGGTGCCGTCCGTGGCAACTGCTTCGCCATTGGTTTCATTGGGGGTGGTGGCGTTGTTGCCGGAAGATGTGCCGCTGCCGCAAGCAGCCATTGACAGAATCATAGCGGCAGCCAGAAGAAGTGCAAACAGTTTTTTCATTTGATTTCCCTCCATTTTTTGAATGAATACGTATTCAAAACTGTCGAAACGAAAACCACGTTTCACAACGCAGTAATGAATACGTATTCAAACTTTCGTAGTAATAGTATCATCTTTCTGCGTATTTGTCAACGGGCTTTCGCCAAAATTGTATAAACAAACAGAAAATATGGGGCAAAATTAGTCAATTTGCTGCTTACAGGAATCGGGAAGGGGCAGCGTAGTATCCCGAATAATCAATTTGGGCGGGAACAGCATATGGGTACGGTTTTCCTCTCCCCGTTCGATCATTCCCCGCAGTTCCCGGCAGGCCTCGGCCACCATCTTCTCGGCGGAAATGTGAATGACCGACAATGCCGGCTTTGTGGCGCTGGAAAGCGGAATATCATCCCAGCTCAGAAGCTGTGTCTGCTGGGGGACAGGGATTTGGAGCTGGCGCAGCGCCTCCCGAACGCCCAGCGCCACCACGTCGCAGTGGGTCAGCAAAAAGACCTTCCGGCTTTGAAACAAAGCGGCGTGATCCATGATAAACTGGTACGCTTCCTTAGTGGACAGGTCGCAGGTAAGGATATGGTCATCCGGAAGCGTCTGGCCGCGGGAAGCCAGCCCCTGACGGAGGGCGTCTACGCGGGTTTTAATTTCGTTTTTTTCCTCCTGGAGGTTCAAGGACAGGTAGTAAGGCGCGTAGTCCGGAAAAGCGCCCATATATTCTCCCGCCATCTGCCCGGCATAGGTGCTGTCGCTGATAAAATAGCTGAGAAAGTCCGCGTTGTGAACGACGTGCATCATGCAGACGCATGGGATCTTGTGTTCTGTCAGAAGCTGTTTTTCCCGGGGGAGCAGGCCGCCTGACCGCATCAGAATCACGCCGTCCACCTTCCGACAGCGAATGATCCGCTCCAGGACAGAGATCCCGTTGCTGTTATTGCAGTCATTGATGGGCATAATGTCATAGTTGTACCGGTCCAGTTCTTTCTGTATCAGGTCGAACAGGTGGGCGATCATCAGATTGGTTCCCATGCCTACAAAGTGCGTCGGGAAAATAATGCCGATGGTGCCGGTCCGGTTGGTTTTCAGGCCTCGGGCCTGACTGTTCAGGACAAACCCGTATTCTACCGCTTTCTGCCGGATCATTCTCTTTTTTTCCTCCGGCACCAGGTCGCTGTCATTCATGGCACGGGATATGGTGGATTGGGATACGCCCAGGAGTTTGGCAAATTCTTTAGAAGTAAGCATGGTATCTTCCTTCCCCAATGGCTTTTTTTTATTATATCATATTTTTGAAATTTGCAAAGGAAAATACTACCGGTTCCCCTTTTTTTTGGGAGCCGTTTTTCCTGTTTGACGTTTCGGCGCCCATGGAGTATAATGGCGCTGATACGAATATCCAACAAGAAAGCAACAGGAGGGATCCCATGCGGTCTGTTCATCTGCTGATAAAACCCGCCAGCGGAATGTGCAATATGCGCTGCCAGTACTGCTTTTATGCGGACGAGACCAGCAAACGCGAGACGCCCAATTACGGCATTATGTCCCGGCAGACCATTTCGGCTGTTTTGGAACACGCCCTGGAAGCGGCGGACGCAGAATGCACTATCGCGTTTCAGGGAGGCGAGCCCACATTAGCGGGACTGGATTTTTTCCGGTTTGCCGTAGCGGAGGCGAAGGAGAAAAACCGGAATTACGCCCGGCTGCATTTTGCCATACAGACCAATGGACTGGCGATTGATGATGATTGGGCGGCTTTTTTCGCGGAGAATCATTTCCTGGTGGGGGTGTCCCTGGACGGAACAAAAGAAGTCCACGACTGCAACCGGATCGACGCGGCGAGGAAGGGAACCTTTGGCCGGGTGGTTCATGCCATTGAGATTATGGAGCGGCATGGGGTGGACTACAATATCCTCACGGTCATTACAAAAAACACGGTGCGAAGCTACCGGGCGATCCATAGCTTTTTCAAAAAGAAAGGGTTCCGCTATCAGCAGTTTATTCCCTGCCTGGACCCGCTGGAAGAGGAGCGGGGCGGGAAAAACTGGTCGCTGACGCCGGAATTGTTCGAAAAGTACTTAAAGCAGTCCTTTGACCTGTGGTACGAGGAGGCCATGGCGGGGGACAAGCAGTACCACCGGTATTTTGACAATCTGCTGTGTATGCTCGATGGACAGCCGCCGGAGGCCTGCGGTATGGCGGGCAGATGCGGGCTGCAGTATGTGGTAGAGGCGGACGGCAGTACCTACCCCTGTGATTTTTATATGCTGGATGCCTACCGGATCGGAAACCTGGCGGAGGATACCATCGAGGCGGTGGATGCCCGGCGAAAGGAAATCGGATTTATCGAGCAGAGCCTGCCGGTGCCGGAGGATTGCGGAGCGTGCCGGTGGTATGCCCTTTGCCGGGGAGGCTGCCGCCGGGACAGGGACTATTTTGAAAACGGCATCGGCCGAAACTATTATTGCGCCGCTTACCGGGCGTTTTTTGAATACGCCTATCCCCGCTTGGTGCAGCTTTACCGGTTTATGACCATGCCGGGAAGGATCTGATAGGAACCTTCGATGAAATCCACCTTTCATCAAAGAAACTCCGACTGACAGCGCGGCGGCCGGGAAAATAATCAAAACGGGAGAAACCGCATATGCGAGTTCTCCCGTCATTTTTTATTCAATCCCGGCGGAGAAGGCGTTCTGCTTGTTTTGCAGCCTCCCCATACTCCGGGATGCTGGAAATGCCGCCGGGTTTTGTGGTGGAAAGCTCCGCACTGGCGCAGGCAAAGGCAACCGCCTCCCGCAGTTCGGGTTCCGTCAGGGCCTCCGGCGCTTTCCTGGATTGCAGCAGCTTCCATAGGGCGCTGCCGCCGAAAATATCCCCGGCCCCGGTGGTATCAACGCCCCGGATGCCCGGCAGGCTGGGCACATGGCCGCAGGCGTTTCGGTTTTGGAAATAGCATCCGTCCGCGCCGCAGGTGGCAAATACCAGCTTCACACCGTAGTGCTCCAGAATGTGCGCGGCCCCTTCTTTTACACCCAGGCCAAAGAGAAATTCCACTTCCTCGTTACTGATTTTTACGATATCCGCCTGGCGCAGTCCCCAGAGAAGCTGCTGCTTTGCGTCTTCCATGCTACGCCACAAGGGCTTGCGGAGGTTGGGGTCATAGGTAATCAGTTTGCCCTTGGACTTGGCATAGGCCACCGCCTGATAGGTCGCGGAGCGGGCAGGCTCGTCCGTCAGGCTCAGAGTGCCGAAGTGGAACACCTTTGCTTCGTCGATCAGGCTCAGATCCAGATCCTCAAACCGAAGCTGGGTGTCCGCGCCGGGTTTCCGGGCGAAGGAGAACTCCCGGTTCCCTGTGCCGTCCAGCGTCACAAAGGCCAGGGTGGTAAAAACCCCGTCATCCGCGAGAATGCTGCGGGTTTCGATTTCCGCACTGTCCAGGGTGGGGTAGCCGTCTCCATCCACGCTCTGGCAGGTAAAATCAATGAGCAGTTCGCCTAACGCGACAGATCATGGCGTTTTCTCCGCCTGTGTGTCTGTGATGGTGATGGACCAGGTAATTTCGAAGCGCCTGCCCGGCGCCAACTGGATCAGATCGCTCTTGCGGCTGAAGTCCTCGATCATATTCTCCCGGCCGGGCAGAGAGGTCCAAGGCTCGATGCACACAAAGGGCGCGTCCGTCTTTGGCGTGTGCCAGATGCCAAGATAGGGCATCTGGGGGTAGGAGACTGTTACGACGCAGCCGGATATCTGAGATTGAAGGGTCACTTCCTTTGCCATATTTTGCAGGATAATGACCCGGTTCTCAAATAAGCTATGGCGCAGCGGCAGAAAACGGCCCGCTTCTAAGGGAAAGCGCTCCACCCTGCCGCTCAATAAGGGGCCGGCGACAGTGCCGATCCGATCCGGCTGGCATCTTTGGGAAAAGACCAGCGTATAGTCCTCAAACTCTTCGCCCTCTGCCCAGGGCACCCGAAAGCCGGGATGACCGCCGATGGCAAAGGGCATGACCTGGCTGCCCCGGTTTTGAACGGCATAGGTGATCTCCACGCTGCTGCCCCGGAGACGGTAGGTAATCTCCAGGGAAAAGGGAAATGGATACCGGGCGGCAGTTTCGGGACTGTCGGATAGGGAGAGAACCGCCCCGTCATCCTGATACGTGGTCACGGAAAACATGGATTCCGCAGCAAACCCATGGATACCTATGGAGTATTCCGCATCCCGGAACCGGTAGCGGTCTTGGAAAAGCCGCCCGATACATGGGAATAAGACCGGTGAACGGTCATTCCAGTAGGCAGGATCGCCCTGCCAGAGGTATTGCCTGCCGCTGGGGCCGAATAATTCCATCATTTGGGCGCCCAGGGTGTCTACCGTGAGTCGGAGATGTTCGTTATGAAGATAAATCAGCATATCTTTTTACTTCGCAGAGGGATACTCATTGCACAGCAGGCGATAGGGCGGCTCGTCCTCCTCGATCTCTGGGAAGCGACCCACCGGCGGGTTGAAACGGTTGTCGGTGTTGTCATCGTTGCACTGGCTGACTTCCCCCAGCAGCACAGGGCCTGTGCCCGGTTCCACCTCGAAATCATGGTACATATATTGCTGAATGTGGATGCTCTCACCGGAGGTCAGCCTCACCTGGGTTCCGGCGGGAACGGTGTAGGTGCGGCCATCGCAGTGGACGGTGACATCGGACTCCCGGTCGATGGACTCATCCGGCAGGCTGTTGTACACCCGGATCAGGATATTTCCGCCGCCTCGGTTGATGATATCCTCGGTCTTGTACCAGTGGAAATGGTTGGGGGAATACTGGCCCTCTTTCATGTACAGCAGCTTCTCGGCGTAAACCTTTGGGTACTTGTCCGCCATGGCACGGTTGCCGTTACGGATGGTGATGAGTGACATTCCAACCTTATTGAAATCTCCCAGGCCGTAGTCCGTAATGTCCCAACCCAGCATACAGTCGCGCACCTCGTCATACTCGTGGCCGATATCTTGCCACTGCTCCGGGGTAAAATGGCAGAAGGGCGGCAGATAGCAATGCTCCTTCTGGCACATGGCTTCCAGCTCTTTCAGAGCTTTGTTGATTTCCGATCGTTTCATGGTAGTCGCTCCTTTCAGTTTCACGTTTTTGCTTCTATTATCTGCCTCCGGGACGTTCAAGACAAGCGGGGATCTTTTGAAAAAATATTGTAATATTGCGATTTCTGTGCTATTATTTTGAAAAACAATTCCCCGGCGGAAGGAGGAAGCGGTGTGCGGTGTGTCTATTATGGGGACGATCTGCCCAATGGATTTGAGGAAAAGATCCCGTTTTCGCCGGAAAAACCCTACACGATCAGCATAAAGCGCTTTCAGGTGGAGGATGTGGTTCCGCTGCATTACGCCGAAACGCTGGAGATCCTGCTGTGCGACGAATTATGTGGTGAAATTCTGATCGATGCAACCCGGTTCCAGCTGGAGGAGAAGCAGCTCGTGGTGATCCCGCCCTATACGGTTCATTCCACCAATGTCCAGCCCGGGGGTGGCACCATGTATGTGGTCAAGGTATCCCTGCGGGAGCTGCGCCGCTATATCGATGTGGAGAACTATCTGGCGGCCTGCGGCTGCGGGATTAGCCAGCTCCAGTACCGCTGCGGCGCGTACACGGCGGTGTATGCCATTGTGGAGAAACTGATCGAACGGGACGGGGAACTGGGGGACTGCCTTCCACTGCTGCTGGAACTGTTTCGGGTGTTGTCCAAGTATGTGGATACCCAGCGGGAGACTGCCTCCCTCCATGGCCAGTTCCGGGTGTCCAGCTTACAGGAGCTGATCCACTGGACCAACCAGAATTATGCCCGGAAAATTTCCATTGACGAGGTGGCCCAAAGAACGGGATACAGCAAGTATCACTTTTGCAGCCGGTTCAAATCCCTGACCGGAATCACCTACATGAATTATCTGAACAGCGTCCGGGTGTCCCACGCCTGCCTGATGTTGCAAAATGGGGAATCTGTTCAGGCGGTAGGCCGGAGCGTGGGCTTCGAAAACAGCTCCTATTTCACCCAGGTTTTTAAGCGGATTCAGCATATGACGCCCCATGAATATGCCTGCCGGCAGAAGAAAGCCAGGGCCGGACAGGAAACGATTGCCGCAGCCGTATGCGGCGTTATGGAGCTATGATAGGAACTTGCTCAAAAGAAGAGGGCTGGTGCCCGCATCGGCCCCAAGGCCTCTGCAAAATTCGCCTGTTGATACATTTCAGGGCACTCCCACGGGAGTGCCCTTAGACTATCAAAAAAGTAATCCCGTAGGGGCTGATGCCCACATCAGCCCTTTCCAGATGTTTAGAATTCGCCGAAAACGATCTAAGGCAACACCGCACAATTGCATCTGCGGATCTCAGCGGATCTTTTGCGGCATTTCCTCAATTCTGTTATGAAATGACATCCGTCAAGAGGTAACATCTCACAAATGGCGCTGCCTGTTTTGTGATTTATAAGGAAAGAAATCACAAAACAAGTCTCA